>ENA-OPBO01001383-OPBO01001383.1-human-gut-metagenome-genome-assembly--contig:-NODE-1383-length-17241-cov-3.535901_pt1 | contig 17241 bp, 14 predicted proteins | sample MGYA00241071_ERZ501458 | MGnify/ENA primary metagenome ERZ501458 (study PRJEB25962, sample SAMEA2042509) | human gut metagenome | biome: human gut; feature: human-associated habitat; material: faeces... | reverse complement strand
TCCATCCCGACTTCATGACCGACATCAGCGATGCCTACGAGAGTGCCTACACGATAATGTTAAATTTGAACCGCACGTGGATTTCCAAGCAGGGCGATTTCTTCGTGGAATCGCCTATCATTCTGTTAGCCAGTATTATATGGTATCTCAAAATCTACAAGAACGGCAAGTATTGCACCTTCCCCCATGCCATCGAGTTCCTGAACCGCAAGTATGCCGACATTTTCCCCATCCTGACCTCGTACCCGGAGCTTGAGAACTACCTTTCTCCCTTCATGGACGCATGGGAAAGCTCGGCGGTGGAGCAGTTGCAGGGGCAGATTGCCAGTGCCAAGATACCGCTTTCCCGCATGATCTCCCCGGCTCTCTACTGGGTGATGACGGCGGACGATTTCACCCTCGACATCAACAATCCCAAAGAGCCGAAAGTGCTGGTAGTCGGCAACAATCCCGACCGTCAGGGCATCTACGGGGCGGCTTTGGGATTGTACAACTCCCGCATTGTCAAGCTCATCAATAAGAAGAAACGTCTCAAATCCTCCGTGATTATCGACGAGCTGCCCACCATTTACATACGTGGGCTGGATAACCTCATTGCCACCGCTCGAAGCAACAAGGTAGCCGTCATGCTCGGCTTTCAGGATTTCTCTCAGTTGAAGCGTGACTACGGTGACAAGGAAAGCGCCGTAATCTGTAACACGGTCGGCAATGTATTTGCAGGTCAGGTAGTTGCGGAAACCGCCAAGACGCTCTCCGAACGCTTCGGAAAGGTCCTGCAGAAACGGCAGAACATGACCATCAACCGGAACGAGACTTCCGTCTCCATCAACACCCAGATGGACAGCCTTATTCCGGCAAGCAAGATTTCCAACCTCACGCAGGGCATGTTCGTGGGGGCGGTAGCCGACAACTTCGACGAGCGCATCGAGCAGAAGATTTTCCATGCCGAGATTGTAGTGGATAACGAGAAGGTTAGGCGGGAGACCGCCCGCTACGTGAAGATACCGCAGATCATCGACTTCACCGATAAGGATGGCAACGACACCATGCAGCAGCAGATTGATGCCAACTACTACCGCATCAAGAGCGAGGTTAAGCAGATTGTCGCTGACGAGATCGAGCGCATCAAGGCGGATCCGAAACTCTCACACCTGATCAAAAACGGATAATAAGCGTAAATTTCTACCTTAGTAGTAAAACAGTTGTTTTTATATAGTTTTACCAAGTTGGTTGAACAGCGCAAATTGTTGAATAATAGCGAATTTAAGCAATTCTTCGCCAAGAGCGCAAACCGAAAATTACGCAGCCATGGAAAATAGCAGGGAAAAGGATAACTGACCAAGGAGCAACTTGATATAATGTGGCAGGCTGTCTGCATCTGTCTAGGAAAGACACCGCAGGCGGTCAGGACGTGCTGGAAATGCATAAAACACTCCAGGCGAACAAAGTCCTGTTCAGGATGACGGATGAAAGAACAAGGGTGCAGCAACGGACGAGTACCTGCAACAGTTGAGCCGACAGATAGACCGGTTGGAAGGGTTGAAAGTAAACCACAGCCATAGTTTCAACGTGACATATTCCAAGTCGTATCTTGTTCAAGTCACCATCGTGGAATTGTTTCTTTTTTCGCTGGTGCATAACGCATGGCAGCTTAAAAGGGGCTGGCGGCTCAAATACCGCTACGTTCTGATGTCGGGAAATGCGGACGCCAAGACACTTGACAGGCTGGAGAACTGCTTCGAGTGGAACAGGGACAGGAAGCTAATATGGAAGATCAGGAAAGAGGTGGAGGACTTCGAGCGTTGGACGGAAAAGAAAGTGGCAGAAATGCTGCGTGCTAAAAGACAACAGCCGGGAGTGGGGAAATAACATACAAGAAAGAAAAAGGTCCAAAATATACCGTACTTCCTGATTTTTAAACGCTTCAAGTTATTGATTACAAGAACGGATTGTCTGAAGACGAAATTGTTAGATGATCAAAGTGACCATAACAACCGTATGGTATTTCTTGTTATAGTCGGTTGCATCTGATTATGCAGGAATTTTAATGTACATATTCAAATATAAATATTGATATAGGCCAAAAATACGGTTTATTTATTAATAAAATCATGATTACTGAACGAATTGTTAAAAAATAGAGCTAAATTGATAAGTTAAAAATTAAAATATTCATCTTATTTTGCAAAAAATATATTATTAATATTAATAACTATAACAAGTATGGTTAATTTTTACTGCTCGTTTTTCCGTAAATCAAGGAATTATTTTAGGTATTGATTATATTGATTTATTCCTCATTTTATATATTTAAAATTAAACAATTACATGAATTTATTCAAATCATCAGTTCTGTGCGGCATGGTCATAGTGTCATTCATGACATCCTGTACAGACGTGGATATCACCATGCCCAAGGGGCCCAAAGGTGATACGGGGCTTTCAGCCTACGAGTTTTGGAAGGAAAAAGTTGCGGATGGAACCGTCAACTGGCCGAAGGATCAGACAGAAGTCGCTGACTTCTTCAAGTTTCTCAAGGGAAAAGATGGCAAAGACGGGAAGGATGGTCAGAGTGCTTTCGAGCAGTGGAAAGACATGATTGCCAGCGGTAGCGTGGACGACCCGCATAATCCCGGCGAGAAATGGCCCTCCGAAAACAACACGGTACAGGATTTCTGGCGTTTCCTGACCGGAGCCAGCGGAGAGGACGGACAGACACCGCATATAGGTGATAACGGCAACTGGTTCATTGGGAAAGAGGATACCGGTATCGGCGCACGTGGGCGTGATGGTCAGGATGGTAAAGACGGTAAAGACGGAACGAATGGTCGTGATGCTATACCGCCGACAGTCACCATTGGCGATAACGGCAACTGGTATATTAACGGAACGGATACAGGCAAGCCTGCTTTCGGTAAGGATGGCAAAGATGGAAAGGACGGAAAGGATGGAGCTAACGGAGCCAACGGTAAAAGTGCCTACGAGCTTTGGAAAGAGTATATCTCGTCCGGTGATGTGGACAACCCGCATAATCCTGACCAAAAATGGCCGGCGGACCGGAACAAGCAGACTGATTTCTGGGATTTCCTGACCGGAAAATCCTCTGTTATCGAGATAGAAGTTGGAAAATACAATGTTATTCCTGAATACTGGAACTCTTCCCTGAAAGAGTATGTTGTACCTTCGGACGGTTCGGTTCTATTTACCGTGTATGACAAGACCGGCAAAAAGGTCACAGCCGGAGTAAAAGTGAGCGACTTACCCGGTGTATCTTCTACGGATGCATTTATCACAAACGAGGAAGGGCAGTTCAAGGTCACATGGGATAAATTGCCAGACAATAAGGGTTTATCAGAAAGGAAAGGAAGTGTGACTGTAACGGTTGATGGAACGCAGGAAACGAGTGCGGGCAACACGTTGGTGCCGAATAGGATCAATGTTAGAGCTATCATTACAAGCGCATATCTGTCTAATTATTCTAATACGTCGATAGATATTTATAGGACACTAAATGTATATTACAGATTCGAGCGTCAAGTGGATGGAGAATGGGATAAGTATCCGACGTCCATTACTACTCCTTATAATAGTATGAAATCGGCCAGGGTTAAAGATATAAACCGGCCTGTCAACGAAGGAAATGTGGACAAAGATCAGTTAGTCCGCTATAGCAATGGAAACTCATATCTCTACATCATTCGTCCGTTGGTTTTGACAGAGACGGAGAAGGCAAATGTGGCGAAGAATGATACTGTCGGCAAGTTGGCGAAATATGAATGGGACCAAACAGACAATTATGCGGCACTGTATTTTGGTGATGGTACGGGAAGTTATAATGACTATGGACAGACTATATATTTGCAGGACAAGATACATGTCCCGGAAGTGTATCCGGCCCCATCTTTTAAAGAAAACAGTGTGTTTATTGAAATCAAGCAGGGTATTACCACCATGTGGGGAGAGATTGACACGGATAATTTACAGGATTTTTATAAAACATACGCTTACCCGATAGGGCAAGATAAATTTACAAAAGAGGAAGGAACCAATGTTTGGAAACATCCGGAAGGCAAGTTGCCGGCATCAGAGCTGGAAGAAAATCGGGCTGTATTTATAGAAATGCGTACTTTCATCAATGGAACGGGAGGAACTGTACATACCGGATCCAAGCCGTTGTCAACGGGAGGCAAGCGCTTTAAACTGACAAGCACTTATCCCAATAACTGGATTGGTCTGGATATCAGACGACGGACAGAAAGCACTGATAAAATAACATATAATATATCTAACGAGTACCGTGGGCGTTACGCTTACTATCTGTTAAAAGAGGAAGATAAGTACTATTTAGTTGATTTTGCGGACTGGTCCAAGCGGATGCCCTTGCCAATCAAGGATTGTCCTGTCGACTGGATGAATTGATTTATTTATTGGATAATTGAATATGAAGAAAAAAATAACGATATGCTTTGTGTGTCTCTCCTTGCTGTTGGTCTCTCTGGCGGTGAGAGGACAGGACACGAAAACGACCCGTCGTGTGCCTCTCCAGGCAGAGGTGACGCATGACGGACTGTCAGAAAAGGAATCAAAAGCCTGGGAGATCGGTCTCGGCGGTTCGCTGATAAACTGGAGTCGGGTGTCAGTCACTGGTTTCCGGAGTACGCCGGACAACTACTTTTATAACCTGAAAGCGAATCATCTGATGGGAGGGGCAAACTTGTACATCGCACGGGAATTGAACCGGTGGTTTTACCTGGATTTGCAGGGAAGCGTCGGTTTGACGAAAAACAACAACCGTACCGCAGGTGATGACAGGAAACGTGATTTACTGTACATGGGGGGACTGGGGCTACAATTCCGCTTTACTCCCCTGCTCAGATCCCAATGGGTTGAACCTTATCTCAGGGTAGGTGTGAACTATCTGCATAAAGACTTTGCTTCCGTATATGGCGGCAACTTTGAGGATGATCCAACCGGACAGGCATATTGGGAGTCTTCCGACATCTGGAATCCTGACGGGCGTTCATCCGACAAAAACTCGTTTGTTCCCCTGTCTTTCGGGGCGGGTGTGAAAGCCTGGTTAAGCAACTCGTTCGGGCTGGGGTTACAAGGTGAATACCTTCTGCCCGTGCAGAAGGGGCTTCCCCACTTCGTTCAGGTTTCTGCCAGTGTCATCTGGCGTATTGGCGGAAAGAGCAAACATGCGGCTCCGGTGGTACGATATGTGGAGATAGAGAAACCCGTGGAAAGAATCGTCGAGCGGGTGGTTGAGAAAAAGGTGGAGGTTCCGGCCATTATTGACACTATGGCGTGTGATCTCTTGGAGAATATCCATTTTGAATTTGACAGGGATGTCATAACAGCCACTTCGGAAAGAACGCTTGACAGGCTGGCAGAGCTACTGAAAAGCTATCCGGACAGCCGTTTCCTTATCACGGGCTACACGGACGCCAAAGGAAGCGACTCCTATAACTTGACCCTTTCCGCACGGCGTGCTGAAAAGGTGCATGCCGCCCTGATCGGGCGTGGAGTTCCCGCCCGGATGATTAAATGGCGTGGCGTGGGTAAGCGTGCGGCCATTATCTCCGCCACTGCTGCGGACAATATCCGTGAAGGGGACAGAAAAGTCCTGCTGGAACGGGTTACCAACATGGATTATTGGAATGCCCTGGATAGCAAATAACCCGAATGTTCAGATAGTGATGAAAATGGATTGAAACAGTGCGGGAATCTCATCCGCATCATTCTATTCCCAGGTCAGGAGGAGTAATACGGGGCATTTCTCCGCCAGGCCTGGGAATTTTACTTTACATGACCGGATGGACGTGCAACAGGTTTGGATGATTATCGAGAATGATTAATAAGCATAAAACCGCTTATGCTATGATTGTATTGCTGCAAAATTATAAATATAATTGTCCATGTTTTTGCATTGCTAATAAACAGATCGACACTGCTTTTCATGGGGAAGCAGGCAGAATGATCGCTCATGATAATACTTGTGATTCACATGAATGGAAAAAACTTGTGTCTTTGTAGTTTAACAATCAAAATATTAAAACTTATGAATACTCTTCTTTTGAATGCCACTTCTTCCAAAAGAAAAAGAATCACTTCTGAAGGTCATCCATACAGCCAGTTTCTTTGCATTAAAGAGCTAAAATGACAAAAAAAAGAGCTGGAATGAAAACATGTGTTTTTGAATAAATTTCGATTTTTGCAAAATAATTAAAAATTAAACCTTATGATGAAGAAAATTTTTATCAGTTTGTTTTTGTCTGGTGTTTTTATGTATCACACAAATGCCCAGACTGCAGTAGAGGGTAACAAGTTTCTGGACAACTGGTCCATCGGGATCAGTGCGGGAGGAACAACCCCGTTAACACATCATTCTTTCTTTGGAAACATGCGCCCGATCACGGGGATAGAACTGAATAAACAATTGACACCGGTTTTCGGTTTCGGTTTGGAGGCGGTCGGAAGCTTTAACACCTCACAAAGCAGGACCATTTTCGACCGCTCCAATGTCAGTCTGTTGGGGTTGGTGAACCTGAACAATCTCCTTGGGACCTATACCGGGGTTCCCAGACCTTTTGAAATCGAAGCGGTGGCCGGAATCGGATGGTTGCATTATTATATGAACCGGGAAACGGGTTCCGATCAGAACAGCATGTCAACAAAACTGGGCCTGAACTTTAATTTCAACCTGGGAGAGAGCAAGGCATGGACATTGGCACTGAAACCTGCCCTGGTCTATGACATGAATGCTATGGGTTCCGAAGCCGTACGTTTCCATTCCGGACGGGCCGTATGGGAAATATCCGTTGGTCTGAAGTATCATTTCGGATGTAGTAACGGGAAACACCACTTTACAAAAGTGAGAGCTTACGACCAGCAGGAGGTGGATGTCTTGAACGCAAAAATTAATGAACTTCATACACAGGCCGGTAAAGATGCCGAGGCATTGCAGGAGGCAGTGCGAAAGGTAACGGAACTGGAGGCCGCACTGGACAAATGCCGCAACCAGGAACCAAAAATTGTGAAAGACACCATTGACAACACTAAAAAGACGCTGGAATCCGTCATAACTTTCCGCCAGGGCAGGACGACAGTTGACAACTCCCAACTCCCGAATGTCGAACGTATCGCTACTTATTTAAAGAACCATAAGGGAGCAAGTGTGCTCATCAAGGGTTATGCCTCTCCTGAGGGAAGCGTGGAAGTTAACGAGCGGATCGCCCGACAAAGAGCGGAGGCCGTGAAAAAAATGCTGGTGGGCAAGTATGGAATTGCAGAAGAACGGATTGTAGCCGAGGGCCAGGGAGTAGGGAACATGTTCGAGGAGCCCGACTGGAACCGGGTAAGCATCTGTACGATCAACGCGGGAACGGAATCCAGTAGCCGTTAAATGCGATCCGGAAAATACCGGAAAGATGCATTCACTTGAACAGAATGTATTAACTATATTTATTCTACATGTAATTTGAAATGCTATGAACAGGTATGTATCTGAAATGATCGGGACAATGATCCTTGTTTTGATGGGATGCGGAAGTGCTGTTTTTGCCGGGGATATGCCCGGTGCGGTCACCACCGGGGTGGGTACCCTGGGAGTTGCCATAGCCTTCGGGCTGTCGGTGGTCGCCATGGCATACGCTATTGGCGGAATATCCGGATGCCATATAAATCCGGCGATCACACTGGGCATGTACTGCTCGGGAGGAATGGGGGGCAAGGATGCCCTGTTATACATTATTTTCCAGATAATCGGGGGGATTCTCGGATCAGCCGTACTTTTCATACTGGTATCTACGGGGCCACATGCCGGCCCTACCATGACAGGGAGCAACGGCTTTGCTGAGGGGGAAATGTTGCAGGCCTTTATCGCTGAGGCCGTCTTTACGTTTATTTTCGTTCTTGTGGCGCTGGGAGCCACGGATAAAAAGAAAGGGGCCGGTAAACTGGCGGGCCTGGTCATCGGGCTGACGCTTGTCCTGGTGCATATCGTATGTATTCCCATCACCGGAACATCAGTAAATCCCGCGCGCAGCATAGGACCCGCACTTTTCGAGGGAGGAGGCGCGATCTCACAGCTTTGGCTATTTATCGTCGCTCCACTGACAGGAGGTCTGGCCAGTGCCATAGTGTGGAAAGCCATTTCTCAGCATAGCGACAGACAACGATGAAGGGAAGGTGGATGACCCCGAGACACGTTTCTCTGTTATCCACCTTTGTTTGATACATTATTATCAACTAAAATAAAAAAAGATGTCAAAAAGTAGTTTTTTACTGGATTTTAAGGCGTTTGTCATGCGTGGAAACGTAGTAGACATGGCCGTGGGTGTGATTATTGGCGGTGCCTTCGGGAAAATAATATCTTCAGTGGTGGCAGACATCATCATGCCACCGATAGGGTTGCTGGTAGGCGGAACCAACTTCTCGGAACTGAGATGGGAATTGGAACCCGCTAGGGTAGTTGATGGGGTCGAACAGGCGGCCGTCACGATAAACTATGGAAACTTCATACAGACCATGCTGGATTTTGTGATCATCGCTTTTGCCATTTTCTTGTTCATCCGCCTGCTCTCCAATCTCAGGCGCAAAAAAGAAGAGACACCCTTGCCCCCACCTGTCCCGAGCAACGAGGAAAAGTTACTTTCAGAAATACGTGACTTGCTGAAGAAACAATGACGTTTATTCAAACGGTATGGACGGTATCGGGCAGGAACATATCTGAGGAACAGGCTACTCCTTGGCGGTGGAAATTTTCCTTTGTCCCTGAATGATAAAAATAGTGTGAACATTAAAATTCAGATATGACTAAAGCAGATATTATAAACCGGGTCTCTGAGGAGCTTGGAATCGATCGCAGGACCGTTGGCCTGGTAATCGAGAGTTTCATGAAATGCGTGAAGGATGCACTCGGCAGAGAGAGAATTGTATTCCTGCGCGGATTCGGGACCTTTTCTTTGAAGAAAAGGGCGGCAAAGAAGGCACAGAATATCCAACAGCACACAACCATATGCATCCCGGCTCGCAAGGTCCCTCATTTTAAACCCTCGGAGTCTTTCTTGGTTCTCCGGAAAGAAGATAATCGAAAATAGACCGGGAGTGAATCTACCCCTTCCATTGTCAGGGAGGGGTGGATTTTAATGTGTTTTATGGAAATTTATCAATCATGTTTTACTCCTGTTTTCCAGCCCCGTTCAGATATGGACTACAGGATCATAGATGACCGGACGATCATGTAGATTCCCGGTAAACCTGTAAATAGACTGTTATGCGTGTTTTCAATCTTTTATTGTTGATCTTCATGTTCATCCCCTTTCCGCTGCCCGCTCAGGTGGGCGAACGTTATATAGAGGTAACCGGTACTTCCGAGATAGAGGTAGTTCCTGACAGGATTCATTACGTTATCGAAATAAGGGAGTACTTCGAAGAAGAGTTTGATGGCGTATCCAAACCGGAAGAATATCGGACGAAGGTTCCTCTTACCAGGATAGAGGAGGAATTGAAGCAGGTTTTGAAAATAGTCGGAGTGCCACGGGAGGCAATCCGCACAAAGGATGTGGGCGATAATTGGCGTAAGCCGGGACAGGATTTTCTGGTTTTCAAATCATTTGATGTCACGTTACGTGACTTCACACTGATTGATGAAATTTTAAAACGGGTGGACACAAAAGGAATTCATACGATGTATATAGATAAACTGGAACATAGGGATATCCTGTCCTATCACAGGAAGGGCAAGATAGAAGCACTGAAAGCGGCACGGGAAAAGGCGGTTTACCTGCTGGAGGCAATAGGTAAGAGGCCGGGTGAGATCATCCGCATCGTGGAAGGAGGGGATGCTGGAAAAGAGATGTTTGCACAAGGTCATATCTTATCGGTTGCCCCGCCCCCATTCGAGAGAAGCCGCACGATAAAAAAGAGATATTCGATGCTGGTCCGGTTCGGGATCGTGGATCGATGAACCGTTATTATAACAAATCCCGGAATGGACTTGCAAGAGAAGATAACGGGCATTCGGGTTTGCGGTGAAATATCCGGCCTTTTCTCTGACCGGTAAATAGATTAATAGATTCAACTCACGATAAGATGAAAGATTATTACTTTATTATGAATGCCGGGGTAAAAGCCGGAGGAGAGATCACCCATGCGGTATTAGAAGGGAAAATTGTATCTGCACCGAAAGGATACGATGCCTTCACGGGGATTGAAGCGGCCAGGGAGAAACTGGCTTGCGGGAATATCCGTCAGCAGATGGAAGAATTCGGTATCGAACTTGAGATCGTGCCGGTAAATACTGTTTTTTTACTACGATGAAGGAATATTGCGTTTATTGGTTTGAAAACGGAGAACCGAGGCACGAGGTATTTTCCTGTCTGGACGGGGCGGAGATGTTTTCCTGCATGATAAGAGGACAGGACGACGTGGAACACGTGGAAATATCCGAGGAAGATATTTCCGCTCCGGAGGAATTCCGGGAAATATGCCCCGGAGATTTCTCTTGAACATATGACATGGATCCGGGGTCCTTTTTTGCCGTAGCCTGGCGGTAAAGGAACCTTATCTGGTTGTAAAATCGGGCAGTGTCAACCATTTTTTCACCGATTAATCGCATACGCAAGATGAAAGCTCCACGGAAAATTTATACATGGACCAGTATCCTGCTTTTCGTGTGCTGTTCCCTTATTTTTCTTTCATGTGAAAAGGAAGAGCTCGGGGAAGCCATGGAAAATCGGAAAACGTTATTCATGTTTCTGCCGTGGTCCACTGACCTGACAGGCTATTTTTACACCAATATCGCGGATATGGAGGCGTGTGTAAGCAGAAGGGGGCTGGAGCATGAAAGAATTCTCGTGTTTATGTCCACGAGCTCTACGGAAGCCACGATGTTTGAGATCATACATTCCAAAGGAAAGTGCGATCGTAAAACGCTGAAAAGGTATGGCACTCCGGGGTTTACTACGGTGGAGGGCATAACGGGGATATTGAACGACGTGCAGGAATTTGCTCCTGCTCCGGTTTACGCTATGATCATAGGTTCCCATGGCATGGGATGGCTTCCTGTGGACGGTACACAGGCGCATTCCCTTTTCCGGATGAAAAAGCATTGGGAGTATCAGGAGCAGCCGCTGACACGCTATTTCGGGGGACTGACCCGGGAGTTCCAAACGGACGTGGGTACCCTGGCCCGGGGGATTGTAGGCGCGGGCGTCAAAATGGAGTATATCCTGTTTGACGATTGCTATATGTCATCCGTAGAGGTTGCCTATGAACTGAAAGAAGCCACAAGATTTCTTATAGCCTCTACCAGTGAAATGATGGCATACGGAATGCCTTACGCCACTGTGGGGGAGTTCCTGCTGGGAAATCCTGATTACGGATCCCTTTGCGAAGGATTCCACGACTTTTATTCAACCTATGAAATGATGCCCTGCGGGACACTGGCTGTGACAGATTGCTCTGAATTAGATAATATGGCTGCTATCATGAAAAGTATCAATGACAGGTATGTTTTCGATGATTCCCTACAAGGAGAACTCCAGGGACTGGACGGATACACCCCCGTCATCTTTTATGACTTTGCCGATTATGTCCTCACCCTCTGCTCTGACCCTATCCTGACAGCCCGCTTCAGGGAACAGCTGGAGCGGCTTGTTCCCTATAAAACCCATACGGGTAAATTTTATTCCAGGGCCAGAGGGCCCCTTCCCATACATACTTTCTCGGGTATAACGATCTCGGACCCGAGCACCAATCCCATGGCCTTACTGAAAGGTACGACCTCTTGGTACAAGGCCACACACGAATAACCCCGTGGAAAACGGACAGATGAAAATACCCGCATATGACGCAAATATTCCCCTTTCTTCATAAAATTTCCGATAAGTTCGGACAGCATCGAAAATAATTCTACACGTATGTACCATATATAATTTTGCAGTGATATTTTTATTTACAGTTTATTCGGGGTAAAAAGGTCACGAGAAAATCAAAACTTCAATTACTCTCGAACCGGAATGTGACAAATCTACGAACAGGAGGACAAACGAGGATACCTAAGCCGTAAATTGCACGTTTCCAGCATTCATCCCATATCTTTACGTCCGGTTTCAATCGGAACCTTAAAAATATTCACCATTTAATTTTTTCAGATTATGGACGAACAACCGGACAGCAGCCAGCAGTTAATGGACATCCTGCTCGTCATGGACGAGAAAGGCACGCTCCAAGCCGTCAGCGGAGTAAAGGACGGCGAGTTACAGACCAAGAACCCACTGGAGGACAACAACGACCTCCTGCGGGTGGATCGCCACGGCGATATGTTTTCAAATTTCTTTTCCAACCTCTGGAGCCAGTTGAAAGACCCGACCCGCTTCCATTTCTTCCGTGTGCCGGAAGAGGAGGTGCAGCGGGTAGCCGCCGATTTCCGGCAACGGGAGAGCCGGTCCGTCAAGACGGGCGAGCCGCTCGTTGCGCAGTACGAGGTGCAGCCGCCCGTGCAGGCACAGCAGCAGACCCAAGCCGGGCAGCAGCAACAGCCCGAAGGTGCGCCGCAGCAGTCCGCCGGGCAGACCGAACAGAACCCGCAGTACAAGTATCGCCCGGAGGACATCGACTGGAACAGCCTCGCCGCACTCGGCGTGCAGCGGGAGCAGATCGAGGGCAACGGGATGCTCGACCAGATGCTACGGGGCTTCCAGACCGACAAGACCGTCCGGGTGCATTTCCACTTCGAGGGCATCTCGCACAGCAACGATAGCCAGCTCTCGCTCAAACCCGGCACGGACGGCAGGCTGACCGTTTGCAGCCACGGCATCCTCGACCCGGAGAAGATGCAGAAGCAGTTCTTCGGTTACGACATCACCGACTCCGACAAGCAGGTGCTCCGGCAGACGGGCAACATGGGACATCCGGCGACCGTCACCAACCGGGCGGGTGAACAGGTCGAAGCCCTTGTCAGCCGCAACCTCAAGACCAACGAGCTGGTCGCCTTCCCGCTCTCCAAGGTCAATATCCCGGCGGAGAAGAACGGGCATACCTTCACCCCGGACGAAATAGCCCGGCTCAAACAGGGCGAGGCGGTGGTCTGCCAGTTCCTTTCCAGAGCCAAGGAGGGGGAGCAACCCAAGATCTACCCGGCTCCCGTACAGTTCAGCGCAGCCAAGATGCAGCTCGAATTTCTTTTCGGCGACCGGGGCAAGCTGGCGATGGATGCGTACAAGACGAACCTGAAACAGACCGCCAATCAGGAGGTGCCGAAGACTTTCCGCAAGCAGGAGCTTACCGAGAAGTCCCGCCTCGAACTCGAAGCCGGGGGAACGGTCAAGGTCTCCGGTCTGGTGGACAAGAAAGGAAAAGCCTACCAAGGCTACATCACATGGAAGCCCGGCGAGAAGCCCGCCTTCATGTTCCCCAAGGACTACAAGGCGGCGCTCGAAGAGGGGCGTGTCAAGCCCGCCGTGGAGAACGAGGTGCAGGTGGCGGTCAATTCCGAGGGCAAGACCGTCGAGACGACCCGTAACCTGAAAGAAGCCCTGCAATCCGCACAGCAGCGACCCACCGGGGAACAGAAACAGCAGCAGGAGCAGCCCGACAAGCCCAAGCGCAGCCGGGGTGTCCGCCGCTGATTTCCCCCGCCATTCTGTAAATGAATTACCCGGTTATCCCGTCCGAGCGGCGGGATAACTTTTGTCAAATCGTTAAACTTTAAAGAAATATGATTACAGCAGTCATCGCTGAAAAGCCTTCCGTAGCGAAGGATATAGCAAACGTGTTGAATGTCCGAGAGCGGCACGATGGCTACCTCTCAGGTAACGGCTACCTCGTTACCTGGGCGTTCGGCCATCTCGTCCAGCTCGCCATGCCCGAAGCATACGGCTACACGGGCTTCCGGCGTGAGAACCTGCCCATTCTGCCGCAGGAGTTCAAGTACATCCCCCGCCAGATACGGGAGGGCAAGGAGTACAAGCCCGATCCCGGCGTGCTCAAACAGTTGAAGGTCATCAGGGAGGTTTTCGACCGTTCCGACCGTATCGTCGTGGCGACCGATGCCGGGCGTGAGGGTGAAGCCATTCATCGGTACATCTACAATTACCTTGGCTGCCGCAAACCCTGCCTGCGCCTCTGGATCTCCTCGCTGACCGACCGTGCCATCCGGGAAGGGCTGGACAACCTCAGACCCGGCAGCGACTACGACAACCTCTACCGTGCCGCCGAAGCCCGTGCCATCGCCGACTGGGAGATTGGGCTGAACGCCACCCAAGCTCTCAGCATCGCCGCCGGGCAGGGCATCTACTCCCTCGGACGGGTACAGACGCCCACCTTGATGATGATCTGCTCCCGTTATCTGGAGAACAGGGATTTCACCCCGCAGACCTATTTCCGGCTGAAGGTCACGGCGGAAAAGGACGGCACGCCCTTCGCCGCCATCTCCGAATTGCGTTACGAAACCCTTCCGGCGGCAAATGCCGCTCTCGGCGCTGTAACCGCAACGGGGACGGTGGAGGTTGCCGACTTGCAGCGCAGGGAGGTGATCCAAGAACCTCCCTTGCTCTATGACCTGACCGCCTTGCAGAAAGAGGCGAACGGCAGGTACGGCTTTTCGGCGGACAAGACCCTCTCCGTCGCCCAGTCGCTTTACGAGAAGAAGGTACTGAGCTACCCCCGTACCGGCTCCCATTACCTCTCGGACGATGTGTTCGACGAGATACCCGACCGCATCGCCCTGCTGGAGCGGTACCCGGCTTTCGCCGCCCATGCCGCCGCCCTGAAAGGGGCTTCGCTCAACCGCCGCAGCGTGGATGCGGGGAAAGTTACCGACCACCATGCGCTCATCATCACCGAGTGTCTGCCCGGCGAGCTGTCCGCCGACGAGCGCACGGTGTACGACATGGTAGCCGTCCGCCTGCTCGAAGCCTTCTCCCCGCATTGCGTCAAGGAAATGACCGAAGTTGCCTTGTCCGCAGGCGGTGAGATATTCACCCTCAAGGGGGCGGTCGTCAAATCCGCCGGTTGGCGTGCCGTGCGTGGCGAACCGGAAGAGGAGGTGGAGGAAGCCACATTGCCGGAGTTACAGACGGATGAAACCCTGCCGCTGCTCGCTTCCGAAACAGTGGAGAAGCAGACCAAACCCAAACCGCTGCATACCGAGAGTTCGCTGCTCTCCGCTATGGAGCATTGCGGCAGGGAGATCGGCGACGGGCAGCTGCGTACCGCAATCCGGAAGGCCGGTATCGGAACTCCGGCCACCCGTGCGGCCGTTATCGAGACATTGTTCGCCCGTAACTATATACGCCGGGACAAGAAGAACCTTGTGCCCACCGAAAAAGGACTGGCGGTTTACGATACGGGAAAGGACAAGAAGATTGCCGATGTCGAAATGACAGCGGCGTGGGAGGATACCCTCGCCAAAATAGAAACCGGAGAGGCCGATGCGCCCTCTTTCCGCCGGGACATAGAGGTCTATACCGCACAGATCGTTGCCGAACTGCTGGCCGCCACCCTCGATGTCGCTCCTTCAGGGGAGCAATGCACCTGTCCCAAATGCAAGAAGAGCCGCATCCTGTTCTTCGACAAGGTCGCCAAATGCGCCGATGTCGATTGCGGATTCACCCTGTTCCGCAACAAGGGAGGCAAGGTGTTGACCGACAAACAGATTGTCGGGCTGGTGACCACAGGCCGCACCCCTCTTGTCAAAGGCTTCAGGAACCGTGAGGGCAGGAGCTTCGATGCCGCACTGGTGCTTAATCCCGATTTTACCGTAGGCTATTCCTTCCCGGACAGGAAACCGCAGGGAGAAAAAAGCGGCAGGAAGAGATAACCCGTCCAGAATTGTATCACTTAATAATCCGATAATTATATGAATCAGAATAAATCCAACGTGCCGGTATCCGTAGCGGAAGAACCGGATGAATTGTCTTACTACCGTCTTACCCTGTTGTCCTTCCTGCGTGAGTCGCATCCCGATTTGGCGGATGACGAGTCTTTTGTCGCCACCCGCAGCGAGCAGGCCGCCGAAGCCTTCAGCGCAGCCGTCCGTTCCGGCCTGACCTACGACGATGCGGCACAACAGGCGAACGCCCTGCTTTTTCAGGGGTTGCATTTCTCTCCTCTGGACACGCTGGTTACCGTCCTCTGGAACGAGTTCGCCGCCGAAGTCCCCGAAGGCAGCGCACGCAGCGTGGCCTTGCAGCTGCTTCCCGAATGCCGGAAGGTCTTCGCCGGCTATACGCTCTCGGATGATTTCATGTTCAGCCCGGAGTTCGGGCAGCTCTATGACGAGCTGACAGGTACGGTTGTAATCTGGTTGGAAGAGAATGGCTTATAATAAAAAGGCGCATCTCAGGGACAATATAGAGGCAATCCGGCTGATGTTCCGTTTGGAGAAGGAACAGCGCACCGCCACACCGGAGGAAGCGGGCATACTCGCCGCCTACTCCGGGTTCGGAGGTATCAAGGCGGTTCTTTCCCCTTTCGGGAAACTCACCGACATACTCCGCTGGACACAGGCCGACCATGAACTGTTCCCCCTGATTACGGAACTTCACAATGTCCTGCGTGACGGAGCAGCTGACGAGCGTGAGTACAGGCGGCTGGTGGAAAGCGTGAAGGCATCCACCTTTACCGCTTTCTACACGCCGCCGGCGATTGTCAATGCCATTGCCTCTTCTTTGGGTGAACACGGAGTGTCGCCCGGCCGTTTTCTCGATCCTTCATCGGGAACCGGCAATTTTGTCTCGGCCTTCCGACCGCAATGCTACTCCGCATCCGGCAACACTCCCGAAATTGTTGCCTATGAAAAGGATTTGCTTACCGGCCGCATCCTTGCCCGGCTCCATCCCGAAGCGCAGGTCAATATCAAGGGCTTCGAGGAGTTGCCCCCGCACCGCAACGGCTATTTCGACGTGGTGAGCAGCAACATCCCCTTCGGTGACATACGTGTTTTCGATCCCTCCTTCGACAACGGCACGGCGAGGCGTTTTGCGCTGAACAGCCTGCACAACTATTTCTTCCTGAAGGGACTGGACAACATTCGCGAAGGGGGCATATTAGCTTTTATCACCTCGCAGGGCGTACTGGACTCCCCGGCGAATGAAAACATCCGCTACCAGCTCATGCAACATTCCCATTTGGTGTCCGCCATCCGTCTGCCCAACAACACCTTCAAGGATGCCGCGGGCACGGAAGTGACCAGCGACATCCTGTTTTTACAGAAGCGGGACGCTCTCTCCAGCG
>ENA-OPBO01001378-OPBO01001378.1-human-gut-metagenome-genome-assembly--contig:-NODE-1378-length-17265-cov-4.333643_pt1 | contig 17265 bp, 18 predicted proteins | sample MGYA00241071_ERZ501458 | MGnify/ENA primary metagenome ERZ501458 (study PRJEB25962, sample SAMEA2042509) | human gut metagenome | biome: human gut; feature: human-associated habitat; material: faeces... | reverse complement strand
AACTATTTATCTGTAATGCACGGGACACATAGGACTGTCCCGTATTCTGTGCATCGTGAACTACCACTAAGCTAAAGCTTACTGGTAGTTCACCATTGTTGATGGCTTAAATGCAAGATATATGTATACAGTTTGTGTATTTTCATATTCTTCTGATATTGAAACCGGTTCTGAACCAGATACATCTATTGATGTCCAGATGAAGCTCATACGCACTTTAGCTGATATGATTGAACAGAATAATCCATATTATAATAATAAGCTGTCAGATAACACATCAGTATATGGTGGTGTCGGATATACGGTCTCAAGCTTTTCTGAATTTAAAAAAAGCTATATACAGGCTTATCAAACTCTGCATATAGCTAAATGTAACATTTTAAAAGACAAGATTCTTCATTACAACCAGATTTCTCTCTTCAGAATGATTGATATTAATAATCAGGACATGCTTAAATGTGTCGTAAGTGATTGTCTAGGCTCTCTCCCAGAGCATCCCGAACTCATGACTACATTTCTTACATATCTTGATAATGATAGAAATATGAACCCCATGTCAACAGTGTTAAGTATCGTTTACAGATATTTACTCAATAACAAGTAATAAAGCCATCTTGAACTTCTCATCTGCTGTGACACTGTGAAGTCCGTTTTTTTCAAAGCGGAAGTTCTCGCCAGCATTGATTACATAATCCTTGCCCTCGTATCCGATAGTTGCCTTTCCTTCAAGTGCAAATATAATTGCATTGCCTGGTGCACGGTGTGGTGTAAGACCTGTTCCTGCATCAAATGCCATAAGGACAAACTTCATTGAAGGGTTGCTTGCAACATCAAGATTGCTTATGCTTCCATCCTCATACTGGATAAGGTCCTTAAGTTTCATTACTTCGCCTGCTTTAACTAAATTGTTCATTGTAATCTCCTTTTTAATAATTATTTCTGTATATACTGCTCCAGATTCGCTATCAACACCACAAAGTGTTCCACCTGGTACAATAAGCATATCACCATCAGTAAAACTCTGTCTGGCTGCATCCTCACCTGTAATAAATGATGCATCACCCTCAGCTCCGATGTAAACAGAAGTCGTATCGTAACACTCCTGACTGATAGATGTTCCTGCCCCCAGTGCAAAAAATGTGATAACATTTTCTTTACCAAGCTTAGTATCTCTTGATATTGTCATACCATCTCTTGCCGGTCTGACTCCCGCAACTGTGAACACACCATCTAATGCATTGGAAGAACTCATATGTTCATACCCTCCTTTAATGATAACAAGATATGTTACTATATCATATCGACAATATTATAGCCAACAAAAATATTACATTTTATGCATATTTATCAACCTTTCATGCCAGTGATACAGGAATTATACTTCTTATCATCTTATTCTGATATATAATCTCATCCACAACCACGTTAACATCAAATGACCTTGATATATTCTGTTCGTTCAATATATCTCCTGTCTTTCCATAGAAACGCTCGCCGCTATGGTTCATCATAAATGCTTCTGATGTCTGTGGGGCTTACGGGTGCTGATGCACTCAGTCTGCACACTGCGCTTGATGGTTCTGCATTCACTGAGACTGTGCCAGCTATAGTAGAAGGCGTTAAATTATACAGGAAGCTTTTCTGTATTTAAGAGGTGATACCCCATACATTTTCTTGAAGCTGCGTATAAAGTAGCTCACATTCTGATATCCACTGCACATTGCAACCTCTGTAACGGAAGCTGCTGATTCCTCCAATAGCTGTCTGGCATGCTCCAGCCTGAGATGATTGATATACTGCGACAGAGTAATATGAAAATGCTCTTTAAAGTAGCGTGATATGTATTTTTCTGACAAATGAAACTGTGCACCAAATTCCTTCAGTGAAATTTCCCTTTTATAGTTTTGCCGGATATACGTTATCATTTCTTTTTCTATTGTGTTGGTGCCATTTGTGCCATTTTCCAGTATCAGATTATTGCTCCACATTTTCTGGATGAATTTGATGAGAGTTATTTTGGTTTCAAATTGCGCCTCTATATTTGCAGCATCTGTGTTTTCTGCGTTTTTCCCTGATATCTGTGCATTTATCTCTATCAGCCGCTCGCATATATCTGCTGCTGTATCATTTATCTGAGGACTAATCATAAGTCTGCCTCGTTTGAGAGGGGATAGGATTGATTTTTCCATGAGATCATCCGTCTGAAATGATATATATTCAAGAGGAAACAAAAATGTGTAATAATCTGCATCTCCTGTCGGCGAGCCCATGAAATGCAGACTGCCCGGAGATACCACAAATGTATCCTTTGGGCTTCCTATATAGTTTTCACCTGATATGGTCACATGCAGCTTGCCCTGCTTTACATATATAATTTCCAGCTCATCATGCCAGTGTACCGGAATCTGGAATGCACGCTTTACATCACTGATATGATATTGACTGAACGGATTTTCCGGTGTGCCGTGTGGCCGGTTTTCTTTTAATTCAAAATACATTTTTCTACATATTCCTTAGTCTCTTTTAATTCCCATCCGGTTTGTTTGCTGTAATAATTACATATCAACTGTTCTATATTTTAACATATTGCATGCATCATAAGGTGTGCATTTTTTTATTTGTTCTCTAAGATTTAGTAATAGATAAAGTAGAAATAGTACAATTTTTCCTTGAAATAATACAAGAATTATTTGTGATAATGTAATATATTGATACATGCAAGCTTCTCTTCTTTATATCTTCCTCTCCCAAATGAAGCTTATAACGAGAAGTTTGCTTTCATTCTGTTAATATCACAAGGTATACATACATTATAAATGAGGTAAAATCTATATGCAGGTTCAAAGAAAAACACTTACACAGCTTTCCATTCCAATATGCTTCGAAACACTTTTTTACATGCTGGCAGGCATGGTTGACACTCTTATGCTGTCATCCGTGAGCGACCAGGCGGTTGGTGCTGTCGGCACGGCAAATACATACATCTCCGTTTTCATCATCATGTTTGGTGTCATCTCAAGCGGTATGGTTGCTGTCATGACGCAGAATATCGGTGCCGGAAAACCGGGTATAGCATATCAGGCAAGGCAGCTTGGGCTTATATTTAACGCTGTAATAGGTGTGCTCATGGCTGTTTTTCTGGCTGTTTTTTCCGAAAATATTCTCAAAATGGTCAGCATTGCACCGGCGCTTTTTGATTCGGCAAATACTTATCTGCGCATTGTTGGAGGTGCCTGCTTTTTAAATGCTCTCATACCGATTTATTCAAGCTACCTGAGAGTTTTCGGCTACACAAAGCAGTCACTTTGGGCATCAATTATTGGAAATGTCATTAACTTTATACTTAACGCTGTTTTTCTCTTTGTAATGCACTGGGGCGTTATGGGTGTTGCCACTGCAACGGTTATCTCACGTATTGTCAATCTGATTATTGTTGCCACAATGGGCGCTGTGCTCATCAAGGCAAAGAACAGTCCTGAGCGCATAGCTCCCGGAAAAATTCTCGGACAGATTATAAAGATTGGCTTTCCGTCTGCCTGTGAAACCGCACTTTACAATATCGCCATGACTCTTGTAGTGCGTTTCATGAACCAGATGGATGCTGACGGAATAAACGTCACAGCGCGTTCCTATGCCTCACAGATTGCTAACTTTTCGTACTGTATCGGTGCTGCCTTAGCTCAGGCAAATGCCATTCTGACCGGCTGGCATATCGGTGCAAAGGAGTATGACGAATGCGATAAGGGCACTCGCAAGGCCGCTATCTATGGTGTGATTACGGCATCCTGCCTTTCTATCACATTTGCGCTTTTGGGTAACTACATTGTGCGAATCTTCACGAATGATGTACAGATGATAAACCTAGTCACAAAGCTTCTCGCCATTGATGTTGTGCTGGAGCTTGGAAGAGTCACCAATCTGGTCTATGGTCAGGCACTGAAGACAAGCGGTGATGCCGTTTTCCCGGTTGTCATTGGTGCCGTTTTCATGTACCTTGCGGCGGTCGGCGGAACATACTTCTTCGGACTGCATCTGGGGCTTCTCGCAGTCGGTGCTTACATCGGACTCGCAAGTGACGAGTGCATCAGGGCTGTCGGCATGGTGCTGCGCTGGAAGAGCGGAAAGTGGAAGAACAAGGGACTGGTTGATTAGAATATTCGGTGCTTTGTGCCGTGTTTCGATTTTTAAACCGATTCAAAAGTCAAGTTCCTCTTAAAAATTAAATGTTTCTGGGTCAGAACCGTGTTTTTCGTTCTTGTTAAGCTCATTTATGGCATTCATATCACCCTCAGACAATTCAAAATCAAACACGTCAAAATTAGAAATAATTCTTTCCTGATGCGTTGACTTTGGAAGTACAATTATTCCTCTCTGAAGCTCCCATCTTAAAACAATCTGTGCAGGTGTCTTACCATACTTGTCAGCCAGTGCAATAATCACCTCATTTTCAAGTGTTCCTGCTCCGTTGCCTCCAAGTGGGCTGTAGGCTTCTATTGCAATACCATTCTTCTTAGCATATTCAACATTTTCAATATTAGCGTAATAAGGATGAATCTCAATCTGGTTAACCGCTGGTACAACTGTCCAGTTTTCACTGAGAGTCTCAAGATGGTGAACATTGAAGTTACTTACACCGATTGCCTTGATTTTGCCAGCCTTGTACAGGTCCTCCATATCTGCCCACGCCTTCTCATAACCGTTAGCTGGCCAGTGAATAAGATACAAGTCTATGTAATCAAGTCCCATGTCTTCCAAGCTCTGTAAAAATGCTTCTTTAGTTCTTCCCTGTCTAATATCCTCATTCCAAAGCTTAGTTGTAACAAATATATCCCTTCTGTCAATGCCACTCATACGTATGCCTTCGCCTACGCTTTTTTCATTGCCGTAAACCTTAGCTGTATCAATATGTCTGTATCCAGCCTCAATCGCCCATTTTACTGCATTAGCTGTATCAGCTCCGTCTGGTGTTCTAAAAACACCAAGACCTATCTGTGGAATTTTAACTCCATTATTTAATGTAATATAATTCATATAATTCAAATCTCCTTTATCTGTTTTCTTTCATTTTACACCATGTAAACGTTCAATTTCAATTATAGTATTGAGTCCTCTTACCTCAAAATTGATATGAAAAAATAGGACTTAAATCATTCAAGCCCTTGTTTTATAAGGTTTCTCTTGATTTAGTCCTATTTTAACGTATGCCCCTTTTATAATTAACCTCCATATATTTTATGGTTATATTATACACCGTTTTACACTTTTATGAGGAAATCCATAATTATACTCTTAGCATTCTGTACCCTATACCAATATGCGTCTGTATATACTGCGGGGAATTGACATCTTTTTCAATTTTCTTTCTTAATGTTGCCATAAATACTCTAAGTGATGCCAGATCATTTTCCCATGAACTCCCCCATATATTCTTAGTAATATAAGTGTATGTCAGCACTCTTCCTACATTTCTTGATAATAATATAAGAAGCTTATATTCAATAGGTGTAAGATGCAGCTCCTCTCCATTCAGATATGCACAGCCAGCTGCATAGTCAATTTTTAAATCTCCATTCTCAAATACACTTGTATTCTGAGTCATATCTGTCTGCATAAGCGACAGTCTTCTTACTGTTACACGCAACCTTGCAAGAAGCTCATCTACTGAAAATGGCTTTGTAAGATAATCGTCTGCCCCTGCATCAAGTGCTTCTATCTTATCAGCATCTTCAGTTCTTGCGCTTATAACAATTATTGGTGTATTAGTCCATGTTCTTATCTTTTTTATAACTTCCACCCCATCTATATCAGGAAGTCCTAAGTCTAGCAGAATTATATCAGGATTATGTGATGCAGTCTGCGAGATGGCACTCTCTCCATTTACAGCAGTTAAATACCTGTAATTATTAGTTTTTAATGTTGTTGTTATGAGATTTCTTATTGGTGAATCATCCTCAACTACAAGAACCTGCGTTTTATTCATTTAAATGTACCTCACTTAACTGCAGTTTGAATTCGAAAATGCATCCATGTGGTGTATTATCCCTTAATTCCAGTTCACTTCCATGTGCATTTATAATAGTTTTACATAAAGATAACCCAAGTCCGAGACTTCTTCTGTTATCTGCAATTTCATTGTTACAGGTAAAAAATGTATCAAATACATTTTCTTTCATATCATCAGGTATTCCCGCGCCATTATCTTCAATGGATATAATTACATATCTGCCTTCTTTTCTTGCTTTAATATATATATCAGAGCCTTCCTGTGTATACTTTATCGCATTATCGACTATATTAATAATAACCTGTATTATAAGTCTGGCGTCCATTTTCACAAGAATTAGTTCTTTGCCGCAATCCACATGTATTTTATGTTCACAGCTTTTTCTGTTGATATGTTTTAACGCTTCAGCAATAACTTCATCTATCAGCTGGTCAGACATATTAAGAGTTACTGTTCCATCCTCAAACCTTGTTACAAACAATATATTCTCTACCAGACTGATTAACCATTCTGAATCATCATATATATCTGTAAATATCTGCTCTCTCGTATCATTATCAAGCTTATCATAATTGTACATAAGATTATTGGCATTACCTGATATTGATGTGAGTGGTGTTCTTAAATCGTGTGAAATCGTCCTTAAAAGATTAGCCCTTAACTGTAGTGTCTTTTCCCTGTAAGCAGCCTGTTCTGACATACGAACATGTTTTTTCAGTTTAGATTCCAGAGTTCCTGTAAGCATTGACGCAGCAAGCATAATAACACATGTGAGCGGATATCCTGTGTCATATGTATGAAAAGTAAATCTTGGTTCTGTCAGGAAGAAATTCATCAGAACAACACTTACAAGCGAACCCGCCACACTCCAGATATATCCATTAGTGAATATCGAAATCAAAAGCACGCACAGAAGATATACCATAATAACATTTGATTCTGTAAATCCAATATATATAAGCAGCATTCCTATTACTGTTGCAATGCTTAAAAGGCCTATTGTTATTAAGAATTCTTTTACAAGTTTTTTTAATGTCTTTTCCGTTATAATTACCACCTTATTTTATTTTGTATATAATAACACATTTTCAATTTAATATCTCTTTTTTTCGTTATCATCACTTTCATTCAATACAGCATTCATTGTATCTTTGTCATTGGTTCTTCTTGTTCTGTTCATAAATCCGTCTATTTTATTCATAACATACCATCCTGCTGCCATAAATAATAATATCACAACTATCAGTATTATTATAATCAATCCCGTCTTCATGCTCATGCCCCCTAATCTTAAACCTTAAAGCATTTTTTCAGATTTTTATAATCTCCTAACACAAGTAATGTAATATCTTCTGTAAGTACAATATCTGGTTCAACATTTACATTTATTGAGTCATTATGCTTTATAGCCATTATGTTTACTCCATATTTTTTTCTTATATCAAGTTCAATAATACTTTTTCCTAACCACGACTCAGGAACTTCCACTTCAAGAATTGCATGAGTATTATCCAGTTGTATTAAATCAAGAATATGGTCCGCAGTGTAGCGTACTGCAGCCCACTTTGCTTCGTGTTTTTCAGGATATACAACCGCATCTGCACCATTACGCAGCAGGAATTTTTCCTGTACATCCCGCTCAGCTCTTGATACCACATATCTGGCTCCAAGTTCCTTTAACAGTGATGTTGTTTCCAGCGAATTCTGAAAACTGTCACCAATTGTCACCATACACACATCAAAATTTCCAACACCTAATGATTTTAAAAATTCAGCATTCGTGCTGTCTCCAATCTGTGCATTTGTGACTATATTCATAACATCGTTAATTCTGTTCTCATCAGTATCAACTGCCATCACCTGATGTCCAAGCTGATTAAGCTGCATAGCCATATGTTTTCCAAATCTTCCGGCTCCTATAAGTAATACATTCTTTTTCATATTGTGCTCCTATCCTATATTAATCTTTTCTTCAGGAAATTTTGAATAGCTGTTTCCATTTCCAGAAAAAGCAGCATATATTAAAGTAAGACCGCCAACTCTGCCCATAAACATAAGAATAATAAGAACAATTCTTGATAATATTCCAAGCTGTGGAGTAATACCTAATGTCAATCCGACCGTACCTACTGCTGATGCTGTTTCAAAAAGACATTTTCCTAATGAAATTCCATCTGTGACATTTATAATAAATGCGCCCGTAACAAATAATGTAATATACATCATAGCTATCGTAGCTGCATTTTTAACTGTATCGTTATCTATTCTTCTTTCAAAAAAATGAATATTCTTATTTCTCTTAAATGTTGCCACCATGTTTCCCATAAGAACTGCAAATGTAGTTGTTTTCATACCACCTGCTGTTGAACCTGGTGAACCACCTATAAGCATAAGAATTATCATAATCATTACAGATGCCTGTTTCATTGCATTAAGGTCAACCGTATTAAATCCAGCAGTCCTTAATGTCACTGATTGAAAAAGTGCCTTAAATACAGGCATTCTCTCGCTTCCAGTCATCATATCATTTATCATAAATATAATTGCAGGTACTGTTATAAGAACGGCTGTTGTAACAATTATTAATTTGCTCTGCATCTTATATCTTTTAAAATGATACTTATTATTCTCAATATCTTCCCACGTAACAAATCCAATTCCACCTATCACAATAAGAAGCATCAATGTAATATTAATAACAGGATTACAGGCATATGTCGTCATTGAAGCAAATTGATTATCCGCTGTTCCTAGCACATCAAATCCTGCATTACAAAATGCTGATATTGAATGAAATATTGCAAACCAGATTCCTTTCAATCCATAATCCTTGCAGAATACCGGCATCATAAGCAATGCTCCTGATAATTCTATAATGAATGTTCCTTTTAATATAAATCCGGTAAGCCTGACTATTCCTCCAACCACCGGTGCTGATACAGATTCCTGCATAAAGCTTCTCTGCATTAAAGACACTTTCTTTCCTGACAATAAAGAAAATGCAACGGCAACAGTAATTACACCAAGCCCTCCTATCTGTATAAGCGTAATTATTACAAGCTGTCCAAATAAAGACCAGTAGCTTCCTGTATCCAGTACTACTAATCCGGTAACGCATACCGCTGATGTAGATGTAAATAATGCATCACCAAACGGTGTTACACAGCCACTGGCTGATGAAACCGGCAGCATAAGAAGCAATGCTCCTAATATGATTAATCCACCAAATCCAATTGTTATAACCCGGAATGATGACAAATGTTTTCTTATCCTGTTGTCAAACATAAAAAATTCCCCTTTTCTAACATAATTGAAATCTACCAGAATTATGTTAAAAAAGGGGTTAAGCATTTTTATATGATATTAAGATTATATTAAGATTATTATCTCTCCCGAATCATGATAATCAGAAGATAAGCTGCTCCGAATACAACTATACTCCCAGCCATAATTAAATACATCTGTGACACGCCAACAACATGTCCCCTGAATACAGGATTACAGTCGAGAGTGTTCCTTATGACTGTGACCGCTTCTGACGGAAGCCCTGTGTCTGCCATCTCTTTATACACTCCGTTTAGCATATGGTTCTTAACCAGGGAAGTTCCGTATGTACCCGGAAGGTAGGACAATGCTTTCTGCAGCCCTGAACTAAAATTAGATATCGGCATGTATGCACCACACACAAATCCATACCCTGCACTTACGATAGTTCCAACCGCCGACAACTGCCCCTGCGTCTTTAGCGGATAGCTTACAATGCTTGAAAGCGTGCTTCCAAATAACACCAGCAGAATCATATCCAATATAACAAATATTACATCTGATGCACTCATATACCAGCCCATCTTCAATATGTAAAGCAGGCATAATGCAAGTGCTGTGCCATTAACCATAAGCGAATTAAGTACTGTTGATAAGAAATATCCTATATAAATCTTTGTTTTGCTTACAGGCGAAACATCAAAATCTTTTCTTGCTCCGCTGGCTCTGTCCTGAACCATCGTAAAATTGACGCAGAATGTAACAGTTACACAGCTTACTGCAAGAAGTGCCGCAGCTAACTGTGCTGCCACTGTGCCGTTAATTATTTTGTCTGGTAAATCAATCATGTTCTTAGTTGCAGAAACGAAGGAGTCCTTGTATACATTTGCTAAAAATGTTGCGTACAAAACAATAAGAATTACCGGAGTTATCATTGATGAAAACAACATTCCTTTGTCCTTAAAAAAGAGTTTTCTGTTTCTGCTTACAAGTGCGGTTATCTCTTTCATCACTGACCACCTCCCAATATTTTCCCAGTCACAGCAAGAAATACGTCATCCATACCGCCTTTTACGACTTCATAATCACGGAATATCTCCTGATGTTTCACAATCATTTTCGTAGCTTCAAGTGTGTTCTTAACCTGAATCCTGTAACCATCACGGATTGCTTTGTACTCTGTTTCCAAAGCTTTAATCTCATCCTCTGTAACTCCATACAAAGATATCGTATCATGAACATATTCATTCTTTAATTCCAAAGGAGTTCCCTCTGCCACAATGCTTCCCTTATCAATAATCACAACATATCCGGCACTTGCCGCCTCCTCCATGTAATGAGTTGTAAGGAATACCGTCATGTTCTCCTCTGTACGAAGTCTCTCAATAACATTCCATATAAGAAGCCTTGTCTGCGGGTCAAGTCCCGTCGTCGGCTCATCAAGAATCAGTATCTCCGGTCTGTGAATCAGCGCCCTTGCAATATCAATTCTTCTTCTCTGTCCGCCTGACAGCTTACCAACCGGTCTGTTAATGTAATCCCCGAAATCAAGTATCTCCACCAGTTCTGCCAGTCTTTTTTCGAATGAATTTCCAGTAATTCCATACAACGCTGCCCTGCTTTTAAGATTCTCCTTAACTGTAAGAGGTTTATCAAGAACACTGTCCTGAAACACAACTCCCAGCAGCCTCTTTGTTTCACTGCCTGCCCTGTCTGCTTCTTTATCCTTAATCCACACATTTCCGCTGTCCTTGCGTAACTGCCCGCATATAATAGAAATCGTTGTGCTTTTTCCAGCACCATTTACGCCTAAAAATGCGAACAATTCTCCCTTCTTTACGCGGAAACTTAAGTCATTAACTGCCTTCACATCGCCAAAACATTTATTCAGATGTTCTATCTTAATAATATCCGACATACGCCCCTCCTTATTGAGAATTACTTCATGTATTTATTAATCCATTTTACCACATCCAGCATGCCAAGTTGCATTCAGACAAAAAAGACACAAATCAATGTACTTTGTGCCTTAAAAATCATATTAGTTTCATAACATTTTTAGAATATATCCAGCATATTATCCAGATATATATCTTCTCTCACATGTATCTGGTACTCCGGCTTTATCATGTAATACAATAGGAATTCCAACACCAGTGCGCTCCCAAGTCCCCGTCCTTCAATCTTAAAATTGGAAAATCCCATTGGCATATATGTATTCCTTATATCATCAACACTGATAAATGCCGGATTCTCCATTGCCTTAGAAAACCGGTATCCACTCTGTGAATCCGGTGCAACGCATACATGATCTGGACAGTCCTCACCAAGATTCTGACGGCTCACAATCTCATAACAGTTCTTTCTGTCGTAACATCCGAACCAGCAGCACTCATTACACAGGAATTCCACCTTATCCTTTTCTTTATCTGTAAGCTTCACCAGCTTGTCAAATACTTTATTCAGCCTGAAATCCGGCACTACATACTGGAAATCTTCTCTTTTTACTTCATTCAGAAAATCATTAAAATCAGTCAACACCTTCGTTGTCGATGAGACAAGATAAAGATTCGGATAATGCTTCTTGATATACCTGGCAAGAATGTCAGAATGTACAATCACGCCATTGCTAATTCCCTCGCTGTCATTAAGTGCCTTACATAACGCATTACATTTTTCATCAGCTAAATGTTCTTCGCGAAGCAGTGAATTGCTGAATGTCAGCCTTGCCGATATCCCATATTCACTCATCAGATTCATAACTTCCTGCACACCATGTTCACCGGAACCTATTCGTCCACCGCCCCAGATACAGTCTGCAGGCGCACCATATATTGAGCCAATCCCGCACCAATCATAGAAATACTCTCTGTGCTCCCGATATATCGGCAAAAATGCTTCATACAACTCATAGAATTCAAACAGCCCCGGAAGATGGTAATATGCCTTCTTTATACTATTCATATAATGTATCTCCCTTCCTGCTGTCTACAATCCCATAATCTCATATATATACTTCATATCCATATTTTCACGGATTGCATCTGCCAGCTTGTCATACTCTCTCTGCTTATATTCTTCAAAACTCATGTCTGAACCGCCGTGTGTCGCAATCCCACATCTTTTACCAAGCATATTTATAAAACCGTCACAGAATTCTTTCTCATCAAATATTCCGTGAAGATAAGTTCCTGCCACATTCCCACAGACACACCCATCCATATATTCCGTTCCATCGACAGTATTATATATTTTTGCAAATGCATGCGCCTGTCCTTCACCCACAGTACTCTCTCCCATATGAATTTCATACCCGGCACATTTTTTCTCTCCAAGCATTTCCCACATTCCTGACTGGCTGCAGATTATTCCTCTTGCTCTTGTACGGTGCTTAGACAGTGTAAATGTAGTTGTAACCGGTAAAAGACCTATTCCCGGAACAACCTCACCGGTTTCTGCGTTACATGAATCATCAATAACATTTCCTAACATCTGGTAACCACCACATATTCCAAATACAGGTATCTCCTGCCTTGCACATTTTATAATCTGTGCTTCAATTCCATTCTTACGCAGCCATTTTAAATCATTAATGGTATTCTTACTTCCTGGAAGAATTATAAGATTGGGATTTCCTATCTGTTCTGCCTTATCGACATATCTTAAATTAACCTCCGGCAGCCTTTCGAGTGCATTAAAATCTGTAAAATTTGAAATATGAGGCAGTCTTATTACAACTATATCCAGCTTTTCCCCTGAAACATCTGAGTCCGATGTTTCAAGCCTTGAAGCAAGGCTGTCTTCATCTTCAATATCAAGCCTTACATAAGGAATTACCCCGGCAACAGGAATCGGACATATGTCATATAACTGTTTTATACCTGGCTCAAGTATCTTCCTGTCTCCACGGAACTTATTCATGACCAGACCTTTTACGCGCCTGCGTTCCTTTTCTTCAAGAAGCATGATTGTTCCAACAAGCTGCGCAAACACGCCACCACGGTCAATATCTCCAACAAGAAGCACCGGTGCATCTACAAGCTCCGCCATTCCCATATTAACAATATCATCTTTCTTAAGATTAATCTCTGCCGGACTTCCTGCGCCCTCAAGTACTATCACATCATATTTTCTGTCAAGAGTGTCATAGGCTTTTAATATGTCCGGAATCAGTTTCTTTTTATATTGGAAATATTCTTTAGCCGGCATATTTTTAAGCGGTGTTCCGTTTACAATAACCTGTGAACCCACATCGCTTGTCGGCTTTAACAATATGGGATTCATTTCTACACATGGTGCTATTCCTGCCGCTTCTGCCTGCATAACCTGTGCTCTGCCCATTTCAAGGCCCTCACTGGTTATAAAAGAGTTCAGTGCCATATTCTGCGATTTGAATGGTGCCACACGGTATCCATCCTGATGAAATATCCTGCAAAGTCCGGCAGCAAGAAGACTCTTTCCTGCATTGGACATTGTTCCCTGTATCATAATCGGTCTGGCCATGGTTCCTCTCCTCCTTACTTATACGGGATGAGTTCGCGCACCTTCTTGGCCTCGCACTCGGCGATGTAACCGGTCTGGCGCAGTCCGCGAAGTCTCTTGGTGCTCTTCTTGGTCAGGATATGGCTCTTGTAAGCCTTAGCCCGCTTGACCTTGCCGCCCTTGGTAAGGTTGAACCTTTTAGCTGCACCCCTGTGGGTTTTGATCTTTGGCATGGGGTATTTCCTCCTTGGATAAATTGTTTAGTTTGCCTTTGGCACCAGTATCATTATCATGTTGCGCCCTTCCTGTTTGGCGGGCTTGTCAACAGATGCCGCGTCCTTCACCATTTCATAGAAAGCGTCCATCACGTCCATTCCAATGTCGCCATGCTTTATCTGGCGGCCCTTGAAGCGAATGGTGACCTTTACCTTGTCTCCGTTGCCGAGGAACTTCTGGCAGGCCTTCGCCTTCACTTCCATATCGTGCTGATCGATCGTCGCCGAAAGGCGAATCTCCTTCAGCTCGATGACCTTCTGGTTCTTGCGGTTTTCCTTTTCCCTTTTGGTCTGTTCGAAGCGGTATTTGCCGTAGTCCATAATTTTGCACACCGGCGGAACCGCTGTGGGTGCGATCTTGACAAGGTCAAGGTCGGCAGCCTCGGCCATCCTCAGCGCAACATCTATGGTTACGATGCCCTGCTGGTTGCCGTTTTCGTCGATGAGGCGGACTTCTGCGTCCCGAATTTCCTCGTTTATCAAGAGCTCTTGACTGGCTATGTTGGTACACCTCCGTAAAAAAATAGTGGATGCAAAGCACCCACCTATGATATACTCACGATAAATCGCAATACTCATTGTTTACTTACCGCGCCTGGCGCACTTGCCGGCGGGTGAGAAGCGGGGCTTCTGCTTTGACCTTGGTTATTATATAGTCTTTTCCCCGCGTTGTCAACTCTTTTTTGGCCAAATGCCATTTGTTTTATTGTATTTGCGCTCAGTCAGGTCAGCTTCATGTAAGGGGAGTTATTTCTGTGAATAGACCAAACCTGCTCATTACTAAAAGCGGCTCGCCGGAGCCGCTTTTTATTGTATACCGAAAACCCCGCCATAGTGGCGGGGTTCAAAAGAGCTTAAGCGGTGAACAATATAGCCTAATGCACTAAACTGCGGCGAAAATAGGCAGAAATAATAGGGGGGATATGCCCCGATCATATACATCTGCTGCTCTGATAGTGTTCTAAGGGTTGTTCAAACTCTAATTTCATCATCACTTCTCCATCCTCAATAACGCCGGTATAAACAAATCCAACACTTTCATAGAGCTTTCCTACTCCATAATTATTTGTCTGATGGGACAGTTCTATCGCCTTTGCGCCTTTTTCTTTCAAATATTCAATCGCTTTCAGTAAAGCTGCTTTCCCGTAACCGTTTTTTTGGTAATTTTTATCGATCATAAAACGGCAAATCTCATACTGGGATTCTTTGCTGTCTACTATAAAAAGAATAAAACCGACTGGAGTATTGTCATTCAAAATCAAATACGGTTCCAAAATGTCGGGCATGATATAGCATTGCGCCAACGAATAAACTACAGGTGCTATCACCATATCTTGTTCTTCTGTAACAGTAATATCAACTGCGGTGTCAAAATTTTCTTCTGTTATTTTTTCAAATCGAATCATAAAGATACCACCTCATATTATAAAATACAACAATATTATACCTTGCAAATATGAACGATTCAACCTGCACTTTTTAAATTGTCTTATCCTTTTCGCTATAAACAGCCGCCGCAGTGTAAGGGACTCCATCGGTTAGCTTGATAGGTATTGGCGTAGGCGAGTCGGCGCACCACAGCATCGCATAGCTCTACGTCCTGACGGAGCGTTTTAAGCTCTGCGGATACAATAACTCCCCCCCGCATAGCGGGGGGGGGGAACAGCTCGTTGAGCGCGTCGCCTCCCTCGCTTACATAGGATCACCCCCGCTTGCGCGGGGACAGCTTTTGGGCGGAGTTTGCACAAACCAAAAGGCTCCCCGCTTGCGGGGGAGCTGGCACGGCGTAAGCCGTGACTGAGAGGGTTCTCCCGTCCCCATTTCTATGTTTTGCACAAACCGTGCCTTTTATCCATGACAAAATGACAAAAAACGTTTTTAAATCAAAACCTCGAAAACAAAGATGCAACAAAAATTCATCTAAATAGAAGACGCATCCCTTGATTCTGAGCCATAAAAGCGGTATTCTTTAGGCAAGGCCGGGGAATGCCGGCATCAACTGTAATGTAAATGAGTGAGAGAGGTACTAGGCTATGGCAATTTTGGTTTCCGGCGGCGCCGGTTATATCGGCAGCCACACCTGCATCGAACTGCTGAACGCTGGCTACGACGTTGTTGTGGCAGATAACTATTATAATGCATCTCCGGTGGTGCTGGACCGCATCAAGCAGATCACCGGCAAGGACTTCCGCTTTTACAAGGCAGATATGACCAAGCACGAGGATGTGGAGCACATCTTCTCTGAGTGCCCGGACATTACTGCTGTGATCCAGTTTGCAGCCTACAAGGCCGTGGGCGAGAGTGTTTCCAAGCCCATTGAATACTATTACAACAACCTCAACTGCACGCTGGTCATTCTGGACGTGATGCGCCATCACAACTGCCACAACTTCGTGTTCAGCTCTTCCGCAACCGTCTATGGCGACCCCGCCAGCGTGCCCATCACCGAGGACTTCCCCACCGGTGCCACCACCAACCCCTACGGCACGACCAAGGTGTTCACCGAGCGCATCCTGCAGGATGTGTGCAAGGCAGACCCCAGCCTGAACGTGGCCCTGCTGCGCTACTTCAACCCCATTGGTGCGCACAAGTCCGGCCTCATCGGCGAGGACCCCAACGGCATCCCCAATAACCTCATGCCCTATATCGCCAAGGTGGCCGTGGGCAAGCTGGAAAAGGTGCATGTCTTTGGCAACGACTATCCCACCCCGGACGGCACCGGCGTGCGCGACTACATCCACGTGTGCGATCTGGCCTCTGGTCACGTTGCTGCCCTTAATTGGATGAACGGCAAGACCGGCGTCGAGATCTTTAACTTGGGCACCGGCACCGGCACCTCGGTACTCGAGGTCGTCGCCGCCTTCTCCAAGGCTTGTGGCAAGGAGCTGCCCTACGTAATCCGCGAGCGCCGCGCCGGCGACATCGCTGCCAACTGGTGCGATGCCTCCAAGGCCGAGCGCATGATGGGCTGGAAGGCCCAGTACGACATCGCGGACATGTGCCGAGATAGCTGGAACTGGCAGAGCCACAACCCCAACGGCTTCGCCGACGCCGAGTAGCAAAAACCTACATACCGCTCTTGCCCCGATCTCACGTTGTGAGGTCGGGGCTTTTTCATGGCATGTAACCATTCGCCGAAAATCGACCAACTTTTTTATCTTGCCTGTACATGTTTAAACAACATGTTTTACAATAGGCGTATCGAATCAGAACATCGGAGGCGGACTGCACACCCATCGG
>ENA-OPBO01001369-OPBO01001369.1-human-gut-metagenome-genome-assembly--contig:-NODE-1369-length-17301-cov-9.003769_pt1 | contig 17301 bp, 14 predicted proteins | sample MGYA00241071_ERZ501458 | MGnify/ENA primary metagenome ERZ501458 (study PRJEB25962, sample SAMEA2042509) | human gut metagenome | biome: human gut; feature: human-associated habitat; material: faeces... | reverse complement strand
GGGTGCCGACTGGCGCCCGTCTAAAAGGGGATACCCTAAAATTGGAAGTTTACGTCTTTTCAGTGCACCGGCAGATGCAGTGAAGGGATTTTGGTGTACTCAATCGACATAAACCATACACCTCAAGACATACTGGAAAAAAAGTTGCAAAGTAAAATGCCAACTTTCATTTACCACCTTGTTAAGGATTTTTTTCATAAGCACATACATCACCATCCATCGCACGATTCTCTGCTGCATGCGTATTTCTCCGAACAACCTTTACCGCTTGACAACCTCGTTGTAAAGAGGCAAATCATGGAACACTACGCAAAGTGTTATCAACAGAAATTCGAAGCAGCCATAACAGATTTTCAATCCCTATTTAGTATTGCAAAAGAGAATATCAATTCCCGACGGGCCATTAACAAAGGAATCAAGCAACTGGAATTTATATTAAATGAAGGAAGAGAAATATTGGGAGAGTGTAAATTCTGCCATGCGCTGATGTCAATGGGAACCGGATATATCTCCAAATCCATTCGCCAATCTATCAGCGAAGCCCAAAAACAAATTGAAGGACTACAGCAACACGTCTCGTTTTCCTATAATCTGTGCACCTCTTCCTACGGTATCAAGTTAGGATACTGGGGAATATGGTTCGGAATAGGAGGCATAGGAGTTAGCATAGCATCTTTTATAGCTTCAATTTACATGACAGCGAATCAGTCGCCCGATTATTCCCCCATAACGAACAAAATGGACTCAATTGAACGAAAAAGGGAGATGCAAACAGACAGCCTTATAAAAAACGGACAAGAAATGAACATACGGTTGGACAGCCTGCTTAAACAGATAGAAAACAAACGGACCCTGCCAGGCAAGTCATCCAAGCCCCCCCGCAACCCTCTTGCAAAATAAAAAGGCATCCTACATACAACCTTACTATTCACAAGTCAGAACCTCTTGCCTAATAAAGTGCCGCTTGAAACGGCTAGCGACAAATGTCTTGTCAACTCGTCCACTTGTTAATTGCTACCGTAACTTGAACTTACAAATTGAAAATCGACGAAGTCTAATTTGAATTACCAATATATTTCAATCCAAAACTCAAAAACTTACAAACTCACAATATGATTTTACTCAATTATCTCTACTTCCTGATAATCACATTTATCGGTTACAAATGGCTGACTTCCTCGGGAGGAACCATGACGAACCCATTAAACAAGCAGGAACAAATATGGCTGGATGGTTCCGAAAGATTCTGGGTACTGACCTTTTCCACAGGCCTACTCGCCCTTTCGGCTCCGGCCGGATTGGACCTGATGGCAGTCCGCTTATTGGCATTGGAAGTTTTCTGTCTGATCGGCTTGCTATTTATCTGCAAACGAAAGCCGCAATGGACAACTGCATCCGTTGTTTATGTTGTCTATATACTTTGGTTGGTCATAGGCTTGGCATACAGTCCTGCTCCCGGATATGGCTTCCGGGTCATCCTGAAATACCTCTATCCGTTACTGATTATGCTGTTTGCATCAGCAGCAGTTCGTGATACGGAAGTATTCCTGAAGGCCGGATTAGGGGCACGAATAGTGGCAGTAGCTTCCATAGTGGTAGCTTTTATACCTATGTTGGAAGGGACACTTTTCCCAGGTGTATTCTGGTATGGAACCGCAAGGGCTATTAACTTTATCTCGATGTGTGTATTCTCGCTGGCACTTTTTTACTATACGGATGAAAAAAAGAAAAATCTTCGTTACACCATTCTGTTTATACTTCCTTGCTTTATCTGGGTATTCAGAACCTCCATTATGGGAAGTTTAGTCGCTATTATGGCATTCTATTTCATCAAATACAGGATGCGCTCTTTACCCATTATAGCCGGGGTACTGATAGCCGGTGTGATGGCGGTATTTTTCATTCCTTCCTTACATCAGAAGATGTTTAAAGACAGTTCGACCAATATTGATCAATTCAAAAGTGGCAGTGTCAGCATGGATGACGTAAACACCAATGCACGGGCAGCTATGTGGGAACATTTGGAAAACAAATTTTATCAAGACCATGAAATAACAGGTTCCGGGACAGGTTCTGTACAACATTATATGTACAATAACCGTATATTTGGTGGACTTAAAGTTCCCCATAGTGATTTTGTACAAATGCGTTGTGACAATGGTCTAATCAGTCTTATATTATATGCGATGATTGTATTATTAGTTTTTTATGACTGTTTCAGGATCCATCATTCCACTAACAGTGCAGGTGTAAAAATATGTTCGATTGTAGCCGGAGCATCCATGATGGGAGTATTTGTAACCTTATATTCTGATAATGTAGTCAATTACTCAATGGCCACCTTATCTATGCCATTCGGCTTTTACGGAATGATGTTAGGACTTAAACAAAACGAGATAAAATGATTTCAGTTGTAATACCTTTATATAATAAAGAACAAAGTATTCCTAGTACGCTTCAATCGGTACTGAAACAAACCTATCAGGATTTCGAAATTGTCATCGTGAATGACGGTTCTACAGATCACAGTGTAGAAGAAGTTGCAAAAGTAACTGACCCTCGTATTCGCCTGATTCATCAAAAAAATGCAGGGGTATCAGCAGCCCGCAACCGGGGAATAGAAGAGGCGAGAGGGGAATTCGTTGCTTTCCTCGATGCTGATGATGAATGGAAGTCAGATTATTTGAAAACTCAATACGAACTCACACAGAAATATCCGGAATGCAGTGTATTTGCCTGTAACTATGAATTTAAAGATGCAAAAGGGAAAGTGACGCCCACCATTATCCGAAAGCTCCCTTTTAAAGGTAAAGATGGCATTCTTTCCAATTACTTTGAAGTAGCCAGTTGTTCCCATCCGCCCATTTGTTCTATTACTATTATGGTAAAAAAAAGAGTCATACAATCTATTGGTGGTTTTCCTATCGGTGTTAAATCCGGAGAGGATTTATTAACATGGGCCCGATTGGCTGTTAATGGGGAAATAGCCTATAATAAACAGGCTTATGCAATCTTTAATGTAGAAGGATATTCTATAAGTGAAAAACCTAAAAGGATACCTGCCGAGCAGGATATTGTAGGACAGGAATTGAAAGCATTACTTAAAGCACATCCAAGTAAGGGATTAAGATTATACAACGCATTGTGGCATAAGATGAGAAGTTCAATTTACCTGAGATTAAAAATGCGTAAAAAAAGTATTCGGGAAGCATTTATCTCTATCAAGTACAATCCCTTAAATTATAAACTATATATATATATAGTATTAAATCTACTTCCTGTAAAAATATAATTTAAAGATGTTAGCACCTATCATCATTTTTGCATTTAATCGGCCTGAAGCGTTGAAAAGACTAAAAAAATCATTGGCTTCAGACTATTTATATGAAGAATCTGAGAAGTTTGTATTTATAGATGGCCCACGTAACGAGAATGATCAGAATAAAATAAATGCTGTTGTAGAAATAGCCCAAACAATTACTTCAAATGTGACAGTCTCTATAGCAAATAAGGGGTTGGGAACTTCCATTATTACCGGTGTCAGCTCAATTTTCCAAAAGTATGAAAAAGCAATCATATTGGAAGATGACCTTATATGCACTCCCAATTTTCTATCTTACATGAATCAAGCTTTGGATTTTTATGAGAAAGATGACCGTATTATTTCTGTTTGTGGTTATGGACTGAAAATAAAACGTCCGAAGAATTATGTAGGAGATGTTTATTTGTCCGGAAGATCTTCTTCATGGGGATGGGCTACCTGGAAAGACAGATGGGAGCAAATTGATTGGAACATGAAAGACTGGAAGGAATTTTCTTCAGATCCACAAAAAATCAAAGCATTTAATAGAAACGGCAGCGACATGTTTTCTATGCTGAAAGATTATATGGAAGGAAAAAATAAATCCTGGGCTATACGGTTCTGCTATAATCAATTTAAATTAGGGAAATATGCGGTCTGTCCCTTTTTATCCAAGGTCAACAATGAAGGCTTTGGCGAAGAAGCAACTAACTGTAAGCAACAATATTCACGTTTTAAAGTGAATATTGATCAATCAGGCGACACCCATTTTTCATTTGATCCACAGATTTCGCCAAACAAACAAATTAAAAAAGAATGTTATCACTATCATTCTATAAAAATGAGAATATACAGTAAGATTAGAAATATGCTTCGATTCTAATTTGTGAATCGGGAATAGAAAAAAATAAAGACGTTATGAGAGCATTCAATGAATTAAAAATAGCGGTTGCCGGTACCGGTTACGTAGGTTTGAGTATCGCTACCTTGCTAAGCCAACACCACGAAGTGATAGCGGTCGATATTATTCCGGAAAAGGTAGAGAAAATCAATCATAAGATTTCTCCAATCGCAGACAAAGAGATAGAAGAGTTCCTGAAATATAAAGACCTCAACCTTAAAGCTACAACTCAAGCAGAAGAAGCCTATAAAGATGTGGATTTTGTAGTGGTTGCTGCACCGACCAATTATGACCCGAAAAGGAACTTTTTTGACACTTCATGTGTGGAAAATGTAATAGAATTGGTGAAACGGGTAAATCCGGAAGCCATCATGGTAATTAAAAGTACAGTTCCGGTTGGCTACACAGAGAGTATACGGCAGAAAATGAACACAGATAACATTATTTTCTCACCTGAGTTTTTACGGGAAAGCCGTGCGCTATATGATAACCTGCATCCCAGCAGAATTATTATTGGAAGACCGGAAGGAGATAAACGATTGGACGAAGCAGCCCACACCTTTGCCTCTTTGCTACAGGAAGGTGCCATTAAAGAAAATGTTAATACGCTGTTTATGGGATTGACAGAAGCCGAAGCTGTGAAATTATTTGCCAACACTTATCTGGCTCTCCGTGTCAGCTATTTTAATGAGCTGGATACATATGCAGAAATGAAAGGATTGGATACTCAATCCATTATCAACGGCGTATGTTTAGATCCTAGAATTGGTAATTTCTACAATAATCCCAGTTTTGGATATGGAGGCTATTGCCTACCCAAAGATACCAAACAGTTATTGGCAAACTATGCAGATGTACCAGAAAACCTGATACAGGCAATTGTAGAAAGTAATCGGACACGCAAAGACTTTATTGCAGACCGGGTACTGAATATGGCGGGATATTATGATTATTACAACCGGGGAGATTATGCTCCTGATGAAGAAAAAAAATGTGTGATAGGAGTCTATCGGCTTACCATGAAATCAAACAGTGATAATTTCCGACAATCGTCTATTCAGGGAGTAATGAAAAGGATAAAGGCGAAAGGAGCAACAGTTATCATCTATGAACCGACATTGGAAAATGGAAGTACATTCTTCGGGTCGCAAGTAGTAAACGATTGGGATGAATTTAAATCGAATTCTCAGGTTATTATAGCGAATCGCTTGGATGATTGTCTGAATGAAGTTAAAGAAAAGGTTTATACGAGGGATCTTTTCAGCAGAGACTAATGAATGTATGAAAATACTACTCGTCCATAACGATTATGGGAAATACTCCGGCGAAGAAGCCGTGGTTGACCGACTGGCTGCTATGTGGACTGCCCACGAACACGAAGTAGCGCAACTACGGAAAACGACCGCAGGCAGCCGGGAAAGCCTGACGGGCAAAATACAGGGATTCTGTGCGGGACTATATTGCCCAAGTGGCGTGAAAGCAATGCGAGAGGCACTGCAACGGGAGAAGCCGGATGTGGTGAATGTACACAACCTGTATCCTTTTATCAGTCCTGCTGCGTTGTTTGAATGCAAGAAAGCCGGCGTTCCGGTAGTAATGACCGTACACAATTTCCGACTGATCTGCCCTACGGGACTGTTTATGCGAAACGGAAGGCCTTGTGAACTATGCTTAGAGAATGGAAATGAATGGGAATGCGTGCGGTATAACTGCGAACATTCGCTGCTGAAATCGGTGGGCTATGCAGCACGCAATGCGGTGGCACGCCTAACCAAGGCGTACAGTGAATGTGTGGATAAATTTGCCTGCATCACTGACTTTCAACGGAAGAAGCTGATAGAAGCGGGATTTGCAGCGGACAGGATTACTGTTATTCCCAACAGCATGGAGGCTCCTGCTAGTTATACTCCTTCAATAGGGAACTATGTGGCATACATCGGACGTTTGAGTTATGAGAAGGGATTTGACCTGCTGATAGAAGTGGCACGCAGACATCCAGAAATAACATTCCGATTTGCCGGGGCACAACGCAGTGCCACAAGTATAGAGATTCCGGAAAATGTCAATTTCATGGGATATCTGCATGGGAAGGAACTGGAAGACTTTATTCGCAACAGCCGTTTTATAGTAATGCCCAGCCGATGTTATGAAGGTTTCCCCATGTCTATTCTAGAGGCTGCCCAATATGGCAAACCGAGCATCGGACCGGATCATGGTGGATTTACAGAAATTATTGGAAAGGGTGAAAAGGCTATTGGACGGTTGTTTATTCCGAATGATATGGCTGACTTGGAACGGCAGATTACCGAACTTTGGGAACAGCCAAAAATGGTAGAAGAATTGGGAGAAAAGGCTTTCCGGAAGTTGCAGCAGGAGTATGCGACGGAGGTGGTGTATGGGAAATGGAATGAATTGGTTGAAGGGCTAAGGTTGAAGGATAAAGAATGAGGGTTGAGCGTTGAGGGTTTAGAGTTGAGGGATAATTCAGTATAATGATAGATGCTTTAAACCATAAGCACTAAACCTTAAACTTTTATATACCACAGAGGGCACAGAGTTGCACAGAGTAAAAAATTAAGGATTTGCGAGTATCTGTTTTGTGCCATCTCGTACCATGATGCTTAACACAATCTACTCAAACATTTTATTTTCAAAGTTTCGATAACTAAAGATAATCAATATGCAAACGTATTTCAACATCCGATATGAATTTGACCGCAAGGTGGTGTGGGAACGCATCGACCGGCAGGTGAAGGAAGGAAAGGCGGACTACATCTGCGTGGCGGACGGAGTGATTCTGGACCACGCAAACCGGAACCCAGAATACCTGAAGGTGGTGAACGGGGGAATGTTCGCCATCTGCGACAGCAGCTATGTACCGCTGTACCTGAAGTGGATCTATGGAAAGAGGTATGAACAGTACTGCGGAAGCCAGATCTTCAGGGACATCGTGGCGGGACGGAAGTATCGCATGATTTTCATGGGGACTTCGCAGGAGACGCTGGACGGACTGCGCAACAGGCTGGCAGAGATGAACCCGGAGGTGAAGGGAATGAAATTCATAGAGTTGCCTTTCAGAAAGGTGGAGGACTTTGACTACCCGGAGATAGCACGCACCATCGAGGAGGACGGAGCGGACATCGTATGGGTGGCGCTGGGTGCACCCAAGCAGGAGATATTCATGAGCAAGCTGAAACCGCACCTGAAACGGGGGGTGATGATAGCGGTGGGGGCTGCCTTTAAGTTCTACAGCGGAACGGACGTGCAGCGGGCGCCGGAATGGATGGTGAAGCATCACCTGGAGTTTGTACACCGCATCTACAAGGAACCGAAGAAGCAACTGAAACGTTGCTGGGGCATTGTTTCGACCTTGCCCGGACTGCTGTGGGGAGAATGGAGAAGGAGCAAGAAGCAACCGAAGGAAAGGGCATGAGGAAGGAACTGATAAGGCTGGCTTGCATCGTGGCTGTGCTGACGGGGGTATGCCGGATGACAGCAGTGGCACAACCGGCCATCCCGGCGGGTCAGGTGGACCTGTTTATGGGGGTGGACTTCAACTACCGGGATCTGTTTCACAACGGAAGGGTGTATGACTTTCTGATAAACCTGACGCCGGGCGTGAAATGGAACATGGGGAAAGGATGGCAGGTGACGGCGCAGGCGATGGTGCCGGTGGTGAACCAGTATGGGGCGTACTACAAACGGGTGAGACTGAACATGGCGGCCCTGTCGAAGGAAGCGCACTGGGGGGAACGGTGGTACCTGAGGGTGACGGGTGGTCTGTTTGACGACGAACGCTACGGCGTGGATGCGAAGGGCATGTACGTGGTAAACCAGGCACTGGCATTGGAGGCGCAGGCGGGTCTGACGGGTTTCTGCTCGATGGCTACGGGATGGGCTGCCAGCACGCCGGAACGGGTGATCGCACTGGTGGGTGCGAATGTGTATCTGAACCGCTGGAACACGCAGTTCAGGGCAAGAGGCGGACGGTTCCTGTACGAGGACTACGGGGCGGTGGCAGAGGTGATGAGACACTTCAGACACTGCACGGTGGGTGTGTACGGACAATATAGTGACAAAGGAAAGGCGAACGGAGGATTCAAGGTGATCATGATGATTCCACCCTATAAGCTGAAGAGACGGAAGGTGAACGTAAGACCGGCAACGAACTTCCGACTGACGTATAACCAGCAGGGCGATGCGTATGCCAACGCCGTGTATCGGACGGATCCGGAGGAGAACGAAAGAGAAGGATGGTTTGGCCTCACCCCCGTCCCCTCTCCCAAGGAGAGGGGGGAGGAGCGGATTGAGGATTAATCTGTGATAATCTGAGTAATCTGTGATAAATTAAATTAGGCACGGATGACACGGATAACACAGGTTTTATTTTTCCTCTGTGAAACTCTGTGTCCTCTGTGGTGAATTAAGGTTGAGGGAGGCTTAAATTAAAAATTAAAAGTGAAAAATTAAAAGTTTGGAGTTTAGCGTTGAGAGTCGAGGGTTGAGGGTTGAGAGTTGAGGGTTTAGAGTTGAGGGTTTAGGGTTTAGAGTAGTCAATGTATTGGCTCTAACTTCTTTAACTTCTTAACTCCTTAACTCCTTAAAAAAACGATTGTGAAAAAAATAGATATCTATAGAATAGTGATAGGGCTGTGTCTGCTGATGCTGGGAAAGACGGCGGGGGCACAGGAATATAGCGGCATTACGGGCATGGTGCATGTGCCGACGGCGGAAATGGCTCCGGAGGGAGAGGCACGGATAGGCGTGTTCTTCCTGAACAGGGAGTTTACGCCGGACAACCTGAAATGCGAGGGAGCGAAGTATCATACGGCTGATTATTTTCTGGCCATCACGCCGTTTCCGTGGATTGAACTGTCGTACACCTGTACGCTGATGAAGGGTATCAGCAATGCGGGGAAAGTGGGCTACAACATGAAGGACCGTTACTTCTCGGTAAAGGTGCGACCGCTGAAGGAGGGAAAATGGTGGCCGGCAGTGGCCATCGGTACGCAGGACCCGGGAAGAACCATCGAATCGTATGAAGGAAACCTGACGTACTTCCAGAACTACTACGTAACGGCCAGCAAGCACTTCGTGAAGCACGGGCATGAGCTGGGGGTGCACCTGGCTTACCGCTACTTCCGCGACACGACTCCCAACCGGAAATGGAAAGGAGTGGCGGGAGGCATCACGTACCGGCCGGCATTTGCCAGGAATTGGCGTGCCATAGCTGAATATACGGGTAACGAGGTGAATGCGGCGGTGGACTGTAAGCTGTGGAAGTATCTGTTCCTGCAGGCATCGCTGCTGAATGGGAAGTATTTCTCGGGAGGGATGTGCTTCAAGATACAGTTGATGTAAAAGAATTAAAAATGAAAAGTTTTTATAGTGCTGATTATCGATTGAAAAAGATGTTTCGCTCCGCTCAACATGACAGAAAGAGAGCAGTATCTTCCTTTGGCCCGTTTGGAAGAGGAGGCTTTATCAACAGACATCTCAATATACTCAACTTCGCAAGCTCAAGTTATAGTTGACGAGTTGACAAGGGGTTAAACGGCACTTTATCAAGCAGGGCGTTCCCTGTCTTGTAGACTTGTTAACTGAAGCCTTGCCGACTAATAAGTTGAGTACACTTACGAATTGAAAATCAACGAAGTTAAACTTAAATACAAATATTTATCAATTTATTTATTAATCAATTCATTAAAAACAAAAACAGACAATGAAAAAGTTTATGAATTTTGGAGTGCTGGCACTCCTGGGAATGGCACTGACGTTCGGTATGACCTCATGCAGTGACGATGATCCGGATTACAGCAACGTGACTCCGCCAACGGTAGAACTGGCTAAGGCTAACATAAGTGGTATGGTTACCACCATAGGAGGCAAACCGATTGAAGGTGCTATAGTTAGCGCACTGATGGGCAGCGATATGCTGACCGCCATGACGGACGCTAACGGCGAGTACAAGCTGGAAGGAGTGAAAAACGGTACGTACACCATGCAAGCAATTGCGGACGGCAAGCAGACCATGAGCGGTAGCGTGACGGTGGCTGATGGCGAAACTGCTGCATGGAACACCAGACTGTCTAACGAGGCTACAACTGTCAGCGTAAGCCAGACGGAAGAGACCAGCGTGGAAGTAGTAACAGAAACTCTGGAGAACAACGAAGAGGCCCGGGTGACAACTGTAACCGTTATTCCGGCTGCTGCTGTAGAGGAAGGTGAGGAAATCATCATCACACCGGTATACAGCACAGACTATGTAGCTACAAAGGCTGCTACTACCAAGGACTTCATGCTGATGGGTATCAACATCAGTTGCAGCAATCCGAATGCAGTGCTGAAGGCTCCTATCAAACTGACTTTCGACCTGACTGACGACGTTATAGCTCAGATCAAGCCGATGAAGGAAGTAGACGGAAACTGGGTAGAGGCTGAAGTTACGGAAGAAGGTGAAAAGGTGGTGTTCACGGTAGATGCATTCACGACTTACTCGCTGTTTATCAACGCTACACTGAACCAGAACGCATCGACTGAAGCAATCAGCTTTGCACAGGCTGAGTATGACAACCTGTATGGTGCAAGCGAAATGAGCGTAGGTACAGCTACTTATACGTACAAGATGGGATCGGAAATCGGACAGCACAGCAACTTGCTGGGTGCTTATCTGGCAGAAATTCTGGCACAGCAGATGGCGGGTTCGACTGTAAAGACTGTAAACGGTTCGTATGAGATCAACGTAACTCTGCCGATAGGTACTGCTCTGACACTGAGTGGTAAGCAGGCTGTAGAAACGACTTCGATTGCTGCCGGTTCGACTACTGTATCGGGTAAGAGCTATGGTAAGGTTAGCGTAACAGCCAACACTTACAACCGTCAGCATAACGGTGGTACGAATTAATGAGGAGTGAAGGATGAGGGGGTGAGAGTTGAGGGTTTATGGTTGAGAGATGAGGGGTGAGAGATGAGGGATGAGGGTTGAGAGATGAGGGTTGAGGGATGAGGGTTGAGGGATGAGGGTTGAGAGTTGAGGATTGAGAGAGCAGATGGCGAAGGCTGAAGAGAGCAACATGTGCTTCGGATTGTCGCAGATTAAAAATATAAAAATCCGTGCCATCCGCGTCTAAAATATCTCTCTCCCACCACCCAAACCATTTTTCATTAAACCCTAAACCCTAAACTCTCAACCCTAAACCTCCCTCCCCCTAAGCCCCCCCTAAAAAGCAGTGCCCGAAACGGACGGAAGATGTGTTCTGACACATGTCTTCGGCCTGTTTCGGGCACTTTTTGTATCGGTACTACCCTACCCTGTCAGGACTTCTGCCGGTGGAAGAGCCAGCGGAGGATAGACGCTGGTATGGTGTGGGTAAAGGAGTTAACCTCGTCGCTACGTTCGTCGACACGGGCATAGTACTGGGCGGCATCCTTGTCGGACAGAACACCGTCGGTCTGCATCTGACGGATGACCCGGCGTTCGTTGCTGAGCATCATGCGGATGGCTTTCTGTGTAAGGGCATGGTTGTAGGCCTTGGGGAAGTCGGCGGACAGACGGCTGATGACGCGGTTCATGCTCTCGATGTTGTGCTCAATCTCGCGACGGAGGGTTTGCAGAAGAGCAGCCTGTCCGGACTGGACGACTCCGGAGGAGACGAGTTCGTCGAGCAGTTTCAGGTCTTCGCGCTGCAGGATGATGAAGCCACGGCCAAGGTCGTAGATGACCATGATGCGTTCGCGGAAATAGAAGCCTGCCCAACGGCTGAAGTAGGGTAACTTCTGCACCCGGTAGAGTGCCCGCGTACGGCTACAGAAATTGAAGATGGAGTGGCGTACGTCGAGCGGATAGGAACCGTCGTGGTCGTAGAGCTCGTCGAGTGAGTTCATCAGGCGCCGGAATGCGGTTTGCGAGATGATACCTTCTTCGTAGATTTCGCGGCTGAATGCTTTTTCACGGTCGAGCAAGCGCAGGCGGAGTTCGGCCAGCACGTCCTGGGTACGGGCTTTTTCGAGACGGGTTGTATCGGGCTGGGGAGCGATGTAGCGGGCGACTTTCTTCCAGTTGGCACCGGCCAGGGGTTCGCGTCCCTGCAGACGGTCGAAATACTTCTCGGAGCTCTCGCGGATGCGTTCCTGCACCAGGCGTTCCATCAGGATGCGGGCGGAAGGAACGTGTGTCAGGCCAAGTTTGCCGAGCAACCAGCGGGTGGTGGTGGCGTTGACGCAGAGGGTCAGCGTAACGATGCCGGCTGTGAAGAACAGTACCTGACTGCGGATGGACTCGGGGATGGCGGGGGTGTAGGACACCATGAGGGCAAGGGTAAGGCCAAGTGCTCCGCGCAGACCGCCCCAGGTAAGGATGAAGGACTCGCGACGGTTAAGGCCATAGCCCAGACGCTTCATCAGCGGGTAAAGCAACATGATCATGACGAAGCGGAACAGGTTGAGCGCAACGTAAAGGAGGAGCAGGATGGCGAAATGGGACCATGAGAAATCGACCTTGACGGCGATGACTACACCTACGATGATGAACACCAGCGTGTTGGCCATATAGGTGAGCAGTTCCCAAAAGGTTTCCATAAACTCGTTGACACGGGGTTTCAGGCGGGGCTTGCCGATGTAGGTCACGGTGAGTCCGAAGGCTACCAGGGCGATGACACCCGAGAGGCCCAGGTAGTACTGCGAAAGGATGAACACCAGGTAGGCGGCCAGAATGATGACGCTGTTCTGCACCAGTTCTTCGGAATTGACACGGGTGATGAACCAGATGACCAGACGGGCAGCCATATAACCCAGCAGGACACCGCCTGCCACAACCTGTATGAACTGCATGACGGGAGACAGCTCGCTTTGTCCGGCTGCGGTGTAGACTCCGAAGAAGAGCATGAAGCAGACGATACCGGTGCCGTCGTTGAGCAGGGATTCGGCATCGACCAGGGTGGAAAAGCGTTTACTGGTCTTCAGCTCGTGAAGCAGGGCTACCACGGCTACGGGGTCGGTGGCACTGATCAGGGCTCCGAACATGAGGGCAAAGGCCCACGTCCACTGCTCGTAACCGGGCACTACGTAACGGATGCCTACCAGCAGCAGGGCGGTAAGCACCATGCAGATGATCAGTCCGGGAACGGCCAGCAGGGCTGCATTGGCAAGGGTCTTCTTGAAGATGTGAAGATTGAGTTCGTAGGCTGCATCGAAAATGAGTACGGGCAGAAAGATGTAGAGGATAAAGTCGGGGTTGATGTTGGCTACACCGACCAGGGCTTCTTCCAGGCGGGGAATGGCGTGGAACAGACCGTTACGGTCGGCCAGACCGACTAACAGACCGACTGCAAACAGGGCTACCGTGTAGGGAACACGCGAATGGCGCAGCAACGACTTCAGCAAGACACCGACCAAAAGACCGCCGATGGCAAGCAGCAGGGGCATGAGAAATGAGAATTCTTCCATAATGTGTGTGTTTTTGAATAGAAGTTAGAGAAGTTAAAGAAGTTAGAGAAGCTAAATGAGTTAAAGAAGTTAGAGAAGTTAAAGGAGTTAGAGAAGTTGGAGAAGTTAGAGAAGTTACAGGAGTTAGAGAAGTTAGAGCCAATACATAGACTACCCTAAACCCTAAACACTAAACACTAAACGTTCAACGCTCAACCTTAAACTTTTCAACTCTCCATTCTCAATTATCCATTCTCCATTATCCATTAATCATTAATCATTAATCATTAATCATTCTCCATTAACCGCCTCGGCCAGCTGATCGAGTGCCTGCTTCAATGCTGCACGGGGACAGCCTACGTTGAGACGCATGAAGCCACGGCCGGGTTCGCCAAAGGTGGTGCCGGTGTTGAGTGCCAGGCGTGCCTTATCGGCAAAGAGGCGTTCCAGTGCTTCTTGCTCCAGGCCTAACTGACGGCAGTCGAGGAAGACGAGGAAGGAGGCTTGCGGACGTATCATGCCGATGGCAGGGATGTGCTGACGCAGATAGGATTCGGTAAAGTCGATGTTGCCCTGAATGTAGGCTAGCAACTGGTTGAGCCACTCCTCGCCATGCTCGAAGGCTGCCTTACAGCCGATATAGGCAAAAAGATGGCCTTCGCAGAATTCTCCGGCTTCCATGAACTGCTGGAAACGGGCGCGCAGGGTGTCGTCGGGCACAATGGCAAAGGAACTTTGAACGCCCGGCATGTTGAACGTCTTGCTGGGTGCCATGAAGGTAACGGAATTGGAAGCGGCTGCCGGACTGACCGTAGCAAAGGGATGATGCTTGTAAGGCGGCAGGGTGAGGTCGGCATGGATCTCGTCGGAAATGACAAGGGTACCGCTTTCCTGACAGAGTTCGGCTATGCGACGCAGTTCGTCTACGGTCCAGACACGTCCGCCGGGGTTGTGAGGATTGCACAGGACGAGGGCTTTGCAGCCTTGCAGGTCGTGACGAAGGCGGTCGAAGTCGATGTGGTAGTGTCCGTCGCGCAGGTCGAGAGGAGAACGGACTGCTTCACGCTTGAGGCGTTCGGTCACGAGGAAGAAGGGGTGGTAGACAGGGGTCATCACCAGGACGCGGTCGCCGGGATTGGTGAAGCAGAGCAAGGCAAAAGCCTGTCCGCGCACAATGCCGGGAACAAAGGTCAGCCAGTCGGGGCGTACTTCCCACTGATGACGTTTCTGTAGCCAGTGGCAGATGGTGGTGTCCCAGCCTTCGCAGGGCATGGCATAGCCCAGTACCTCGTGTTCGAGGCGTTGACGCAAGGCATCCATTACAAAAGGAGGCGTACGGAAATCCATGTCGGCCACCCACATGGCGGTCAGATCGTCACGTCCAAATGCATTCTTCATGCCGTCCCACTTCACTGAACCGGTGTGACGGCGGTCTATCAATTCATCGAAATTGTAAGTCATATATTTATAGGTTTGATCATTCGTTCTAAGCTTCGCAAGTTTATTAACGTATTAGTTGACAAGGCTTCAGTCAACAAGGATACAAGGCCGGGAATGCCCTGTTTGGAACACAGATTCCACAGATTATCAACGACTAAATATAAATCCGCGTTATCCGTGTCTATTCCCTAAACCCTCCACACTGAACCCTCAACTCTATCAAATTGGGAACCAGATAAACACGGCCACATCCCACACGGCATGGGAGACAATGATGGCTCCCAAACGCTGGGGGAACAGGCGGTAAAGGCCGCCCCACACAATACCGGCTACCAGAGCTGCCATCAGCAGCATGAAGTTGCACGAACCGGCATGGACCAGTGCATAGAACGCCGTGGCGACCAGGAAACCGCTATTAGGATTCCAACGGCTGGAAAGCGTACGCTGCACATAGGCACGCCAGAAGATTTCTTCGGCGGGACCTATCAGGAAAAGCATGAGGGCAGATAGCAGCCAGGGCGACTCGCCTTCTTTCATGCCATAGATCAGGTTGACCTGCGGACGGGCAAAGTCGAAAAGCCAGGAGGAGACTTTATCGCCTGTCCAGAACACGCACCACAGGACAACGGCTATGAGGATGCCCAGCAATACTTCGCTTGCGCTCCACCTGACTCCATGCCACCAACCGGGATTGAAGCATGTGGAGAGAACGGAGAGTGTGAGGGCAGAAGCGGTCATCATCCACCAGAAATTGACGTAAGGAGCCGTGAGGGGGGAGAACATCACCGTCCACAGCACGGCTGCCAGTATGAGGGTAAATATCAGTTTTTTCACGAGAACAGACGGGCTAAAACAAACGACAGGGTGAAAAGCAGACTGAACATGAGCTGGAGCTTGGCAGTCAGTTCGTCGAGGCGGGAAATGCCTTCCATGCCCAGAACGGGATAACGGGACATCATACGAACATTGCCCAAGGCGGGAACCAGGGCAATCCATACCAGCATGGTCCACCAGGGGAACAGGCCACCGGCAGCACAACCGGCTATCCAGCCGAAGGGGAAAAGCACTTCGGCACAGTAAAGGTACATGGAGGCACGGCCACCCAGGGTCATGGCAAGGGTGGAGATATCGGCACGTACGTCGGTCTCGATGTCGCGCGTGTTATTGGCGTGCAGGATGGCTACCGTAATGAGTCCTACGGGGACACCTGCCCACATGGTATTCCAGTCTGTCACGCCGGTGGCCACGTAAGCCGTACCCAGCATGGGCAGCAGGGCATAGGCTATGAAGATGACGACATCGCCCAAAGCGCGGTACTTCAGTGTGGGATAGAGCAAGGTGCAGGCCGCACCGCCGATGCCGATATAGAGCAAAGGAAGTCCTGTGCGGAGAAGCAGACCGATGCCGGCAATCAGAGCCACTGCCAGCAGCGAAAGGGAAAGGCGGTAGATCTCCTGCGGACGGAAAAGACCTCCGGTCAGGGTACGTACACCGTGGGTATCTTCCCGGTCGACCCGATGCTTGTAGTCGAAATAATCGCTCCACGTATTGCCTGCGGCATGAAATACGATGATGTTGAGCAACGCCCATACACCATTGATCCAGTTCACCTCATAGCCCGCCCAATAGAGGTAGGCCAACGTCACCGCCACAGGCATGGCCGAGGCAGGAAACGACCAGGGGCGCACAGCCACCAGCCAGTCTTTCAAGGAATATTTGTTCATAAAAGAATATTTTTTGGTTAGATTGTGGCAAATGTACGAAATATATTTGCCTCTCCACTCACCTTTTTTTTATATTTTTGCACCCCGATAAAAGAATGAATGTATGACGAAAGCCCTGTTTTTCGATATTGACGGAACGCTGGTCAGCTTCCAAACTCATGAAATACCTGTATCGGCCGTAGAGGCACTGGCAGCCGCCAAGGCTGAAGGTCACCGCATCTTTATTGCTACCGGACGGCCACGCATCATCATCAGTAACTTAGGTGCCTTGCAGGAACGAGGACTGATAGACGGATACATCACCATGAACGGCGCTTACTGTTTTGTGGGCGACGAAGTGATCTACAAGAGTCCCATACCTGTAACAGACGTTCGCACACTGACGGACTACTGCGCAAAGCGGGACATTCCCTGCATCGTGGTGGGTGAGAACGACATCTGTGCCTGCCAACCCGACGAACGGGTGCAGGAAGTGTTCTACGAGCATCTGAAAGTGACAGTGCCCATCCCTA
>ENA-OPBO01001367-OPBO01001367.1-human-gut-metagenome-genome-assembly--contig:-NODE-1367-length-17361-cov-10.184329_pt1 | contig 17361 bp, 14 predicted proteins | sample MGYA00241071_ERZ501458 | MGnify/ENA primary metagenome ERZ501458 (study PRJEB25962, sample SAMEA2042509) | human gut metagenome | biome: human gut; feature: human-associated habitat; material: faeces... | reverse complement strand
CAACGACGAAACGGCTGCCGGAATTCTTTATGCCTGCAAACTGGTAGGCATCAAAGTCCCCGATGAAGTTTCCATCTGCGGATTCACCGACGGAGCCATCGCCCAAAACACCGATCCCAAACTGACAACCGTAGAGCAACATGGTGAAGAAGTCGGAAAAAGTGCTTTCAGCATCCTGGCCAACAAACTGGAAGGAGAAGAAAAACGCAGCAACAAGATTGTCAGGACCAACCTGATTATCAGAGGAACAACCAAATAAATTCTAAACCGATTCAGATTTAGGGCAACAACCAACTGAAAAACAATTAACTACAAATATCATGAAAGTAAAACCAGACTTGAGTTTTTGGAAGCTGTGGAACATCAGCTTTGGCTTCTTTGGCGTACAGATAGCCTACGCCCTTCAGAGCGCCAACATCAGCCGCATCTTTGCCACGCTGGGCGCCGACCCTCACTCTCTTAGTTATTTCTGGATACTGCCACCGCTGGCCGGTATCATTGTGCAACCACTGGTAGGTGCTGCAAGCGACCGCACCTGGACCCGCTTCGGGCGCCGCATTCCTTACCTGTTCATCGGCTCGCTTATTGCCGTACTGGTGATGTGTCTGCTTCCCAACGCCGGTAGTTTCGGCATGGAAGTAAGCACAGCCATGATCTTCGGACTTTTTGCCCTTATGTTTCTTGATACATCCATCAATATGGCCATGCAACCTTTCAAAATGATGGTAGGCGACATGGTAAACGAAAAACAGAAAGGACTGGCCTACTCCATCCAGAGTTTCCTATGCAATGCAGGCAGTCTGGTCGGCTATCTGTTCCCCTTCATTTTTGCATGGATTGGAATCCAGAATACGGCTGCACAAGGAGTGATTCCCGACTCCGTTATCTATTCATTCTATATCGGAGCCGTCATCCTCATTCTTTGTGTCATCTATACCACTGTCAAAGTAAAGGAGATGCCTCCTAAGGAATATGCCGAATATCATGGTATCAGCGAAAACGAAAAGAAAGAGAAAACCAACATGCTGAAACTATTGGTGAAAGCCCCCAAAGCTTTCTGGACAGTAGGTCTGGTACAGTTCTTCTGCTGGTTTGCCTTCATGTTCATGTGGACTTATACCAACGGCAGTATCGCAGCCAACGTATTCGACGCTCCTACCGTAGAAACCGTCGTGAACGGCGCGAAAAAAGTTTTGCTCGACACCACCAGCCTGCAATATCAGGAAGCAGCCAACTGGGTCGGAGTGCTTTTCGCCGTACAGGCTATCGGTTCGGTACTGTGGGCCATTTGCATCCCCATGTTCAAAAACCGTCATCTGGTCTACTCTCTTAGCCTTATTCTGGGAGGAATCGGTTTTATTTCCACCTACTTCATCCACAACCAGTATGCACTGTTCATTTCATTCATCCTGATCGGATGTGCCTGGGCAGCCATGCTTGCACTTCCTTTCACCATCCTGACCAACTCTTTAAGTGGTGGCCACATGGGTACTTATCTGGGACTGTTCAACGGCACCATCTGCATTCCGCAGATTATAGCAGCCGCACTGGGTGGTTCCATCCTGTCACTGTTCACTCCGGAAGGTTGTCTTCCTCCCGAAATCAATATGTTGGTGACAGCAGGCGTCATGCTGATTATCGGAGCAGCCTGCGTTTATATCATCAAAGAAGGTAAAGACAGTTAATACAAACACCGTCGCGACATTGCCTGTTGGCAAACCAGGCATCATTCTGTCGGGTCATGTAGGAGAAATGCTCCACATTGTTTCCCGACAGAGTGATGCCTTTTCATTTTATTTCTTATCTTTACGCCCATAACACTAATACGAATGCCATGAAAAAGTACCTGAAAACCGATGAATGGAACATAATAGAAGACAAGTTTCATGCCGACAACCTCCGCATGTCTGAAAGCATATTCAGCTTGGGCAACGGAAGGTTCGGACAACGTGGTAACTTCGAAGAGCCATACAGCAGCGACAGCTACCAGGGCTCGTTCGTAGCCGGCATTCCTTTCCTCGACAAAACACGGGTTGCATGGTGGAAAAACGGATTCCCCTATTACTACACACGCATACCCAACGCGGCCAACTGGAGTAGCATTCACCTGAGACTTATAGACGAAGAACTGGACCTTGCCCAATGGGATGTGGAAAGCTTCAACCGCCGACTCGACATGTACGATGGTATCTCCTACCGCGATGTAAAAGTGACTTCGCCACGCGGCAACAGCCTGCAACTGCATGTAGAACATCTGGCCAACATGGCTTTCCCCGATCTGTGTCTGATCAGCTACAGTGTTACTTCCCTAAATTATAGCGGGAAATTGTCACTTCTTCCTCTGCTCGAAGCCAACCTGAACGAACGCTCGGAACAGACCGAAGAACGGATATGGAACCTGCTTGATTCGGGAGTTGCCCATGACTGCGCCTACTTATGGACACAGACCCGACGGGAAGATGCTCAAGTGTGCTATGCCATGACTTACCAATTCTACAAAAACCACAAAGAAGCAAGCCACAACCCCATACGCATTGAAAAAGGCAAGCAAACCGGCTTCAGCCTTGGCATCGACATGAAGCCCGGAGACACTGTAACCCATCTGAAATATGTTGTGATAGCCTCTTCGCTTTATTATGAAAGACAAGAACTTGTCGAAAAATCCATTCACATAGCCCGTGAGGCCAAAAACAAAGGATGGGAAACCTTAACCCAAGCTCATAAACAGGCCTGGCACGACATTTGGGAAGAAGCCGATGTCGTCATCGAAGGAGATCCGGAAGCACAGCAAGGAATCCGTTACAATATTTTCCAACTTTACCAGACTTATAGGGGAGACGACCCAAGACTGAACATTGCCCCCAAAGGGTTTACAGGAGAAAAATACGGAGGCAACACTTATTGGAATACCGAACTGTGCTGTGTTCCCTTCTTCCTTTTGTCCACTCCAAGGCAAATAGTCAGAAATCTGCTGATGTATCGCTACAACCAGCTTCCCAAAGCCATTGAAAATGCCCGGAAATTAGGATTTGACGGTGGTGCCGCTCTCTTCCCGCAAGTAACCAACAACGGAGAAGAATGCCACAGCGAATGGGAAATCACTTTCGAGGAAATACACCGAAATAATATCATCGTGTATGCCATCATACAACATGCAAGCATCACAGGATCGATAGACTACATACTGCAATACGGCCTGGAAGTAATGATTGCCATCTCCCGTTTCTGGAGCCAGCGTACTACCTTCTCACAGGCCAGGCAGCAATATGTCATTCTGGGAGTGACCGGCCCCGATGAATATCAGAACAACGTAGACAACAACTGGTACACAAACTTTTCGTGTATACGTTGCCTGAAGATGACACTGAAACATCTGGATCTGGCTGCACAACAATATCCCGAAGAATACAAGCGTATATGCGCAGCCACACATTTCGACTACGAAGGCGAAACGCCTTTGTGGCGCGACATCATCGAACATATGTATCTGCCCCAAGATGCGGAGAAAGGAATTTTCGTACAGAACGACGGCTTTATGGATAAAGTACTGCAAACAACAGATGCCATCCCTCAAGCCGAACGCCCCATCAACCAGCATTGGTCCTGGGACCGCATTCTCCGCTCCTGCTACATCAAGCAAAGTGATGTCCTGCTGGGCCTCTACCTTTATTATTTCCTGTTCGATACCGAAACTGTCCGGCGCAACTTCGACTTTTACGAGCCCATGACTGTTCACGAGTCGTCGCTGTCGCCCCACATACATGCCATACTGGCTGCACGCATCGGCGAAACCGAAAAGGCTTATCAACTGTTTGTACATGCTACCCGAATGGATCTGGACGACTACAACAATGAAGCCGATCAAGGATTGCATATCACCAGTATGCCTGGTTCGTGGCTGGCCATTGTCCGAGGATTTGCCAATCTGCAAACACAAGCCAATGAGTTAAGCTTATCGCCTGTCCGGCCTTCGCAATGGGAGAAATACGCTTTCCGAATTAATTTTCAAGGCAGGAAACTAAAAATCGAAATAAGCACAAAAATACAGATTACATTGTTGGCCGGCGAAACCTTAAACGTTAAGATATATGATGCTGACTACCAACTGACTCCAGAACAACCGTTGTGCATAGCCTGCAACGGCTAATCCGTAGCTGCAGCATTGCCACAACAACCAACAAACTAAAACTTATATCACTCACCTGTTAAATAAAAAAAGGATGCACCGCTCCGATGCATCCTTTTTCACATTATCATCACAACTAATTATTATCCCAAGAACGAAATAAGCACACCGGCAGCCACGGCAGAACCGATCACACCGGAAATGTTGCTCGACATACAATAGTTGAGCACATGGTTCTTCGGATCATATTTTGTAGCAATCTCATTGCACACACGGCTGGCCATAGGCACTGCACTCAAGCCGGTAGCACCGATAAGCGGATTGATCTTCTTTTTCGAGAAGAGATTGACTATCTTTACAAACAGAATACCGCCCGAAATAGACAAGGCGAATGCAAGGAAACCACCAATAACAATACCGATTGTCGTCCAGTTCAGGAATGCCTCGCTCGTCATAGTAGCACCGACACTCAGTCCCAGGAAAATGGTAGCTGCATTCATAATGCTGTTGGCAGCCGCATCGAACAGACGGCTCGTATCCGAACCGATTTCCTTAATCAGGTTACCGAACATCAACATACCGATCAAAGGTACGGCAGTAGGCACGAACAAGGCCACAACGGTAGTAACCGCTATCGGGAAGATAATCTTCAGCACACGCAGGTTCTTGATTTCCGTCTTCGAAGGATAAAGTTTCTCCTGCTCCTTCATGTTGATCATCAGTTCTTTCTTGGTACAAAGCAACTTCACTACCAACGGAATAATAACCGGAACCAATGCCATATACGAATAAGCAGCAATAGCTATCGGGCCCAACAGATGGGGAGCCAGCTTGATCGTAGTAAAAATAGCCGTAGGACCATCTGCACCACCGATAATACCCAATGCTGCAGCTTCTTTCGGAGTGAAGCCCATCAGTACGGCACAAAGCAATACGGTAAAGATACCCAGCTGGGCAGCCGCACCGAAAATAGAAAGACGCAAATTACGAAGCATCGGACCAAAGTCGGTCAACGCACCTACACCCATAAAGATGACAGGTGGCAGGAAACCGGTCTTTATCAACATATAGTAGATGAAGTTCATCAGTCCCAGCTCGTGAGCAATTTCGTGCAACGGCATCTCCCAGATGTTCTTCATCACTCCGTTCACCATCACCATGCCGTTCTCGTCGGCTTGGATAACTCCCATTTCACCTCCAGGGAAATTGGCGATAAGCACGCCGAAGGCAATAGGTATCAGCAAAAGCGGTTCGTAATGCTTCTTGATACCCAGGTAAAGGAGAACGAAAGCAATGGCATACATCACAAGGAACGACGGATCGGCAATGATGTTGCTGAATGCCGTCATGTCATAGAGTTTTGCAAATATATCTTCCATTATCCAATCTTCATTAATACATCATCTTCTGAAACTGAATCTCCCGGATTGACACAGATGGCAAGAACCGTTCCGTCAAAATCGGCACGGATGGCATTGTATGTCTTCATAGCCTCGATGTAACCCAAAAGATCACCTTTTTTCACCTTATCGCCCACCTTTATCGGAGTTTCCTGTGTATTCTTGGTCAGGAAGAACTTTCCTTCAAGCGGTGCAGGAACGTCTTTGCCTTCGCCTACGGGAGCTTCAACCTTGGCTGTAGCCGAAGCAGGCAGATCGATATCGCCATAAGCCACTGTCACACGATAAGACTGCCCGTCTACCTGTACGGTAAGCGTTTTCGGTTTGGCATCGTCCAGCGGAGACTTGTCGCGTTCGGCACGGCGTTTTTCCACATCAGCAAGGAAGTCTTCTTTCGCCTTTCCACTCTTATAAGCCTCGTATTGTGCAGGGTGCATGGCATATTCGAAGAGTTCTTCGTCGTCTTCGCCTGTCTCCCACTTGTTTTCCTTCATCATCTTGCGATACTTGTCGAGGCAGTCGGGATAATTATCTTGCGGATTACCGGTGAAGAACTTGCGTCCTTCGCGTTCTGCCTTCTCCACAATTTCCGGAGCCAACTGACCCGGCAATTTTCCGGCTTTACCCAGAATCATATCCCAAATGTCGTCGGCTATCATGCCCCAACGTTCCTTACCTTTCTCCATGGCAATAACGTTCATCATAGCCAGGTTCTTAACATACTGGCTGAAAGGCGTTACCAAAGGAGGATAACCTACACGGGGCCATACATAAGCCACTTCGTTGAACAGCTTGATGAGCAGTTCGTCCTGCTTCATAAACGGCAGGTTGCGTTTGGCCTTGTATTTGTTGATGCTTTCCAGATTGGTTTCCAAATCGGCCATCAGACTTCCCATCATACCCCCCGGCAGTCCCGGACCGATCAGCAGGGAATTCATCAGACGGTTGCGAGGCGAGATGTACAGTCCCAGGAAATCGTCCATGAATTCCTGAATCAGGGCACGTACTTTCATATAAGCCTCCATGTTGATTTCCGGCACCTTGAATCCGGCATCCTTCAGCATGGCCTGCACACTGAGCAAATCAGCATGGCCTGTACCCCACGACAAAGGCTCCATACCTACATCGATATAGTCGCATCCGGCTTCGCAGACAGCCAGAATGCTGGCCATGTTGAATCCGGGACCCGCATGACTATGGTACTGAATAGGAATATCCGGATGGGCAGCCTTGATGTTGGCCACAATCTTGCCCAAGGTTACAGGACGTCCGATACCGGCCATATCCTTGATACAGATTTCATCGGCTCCCAGCTTGATCAGCTGCAAAGCCATGTCTGTATAGTATTCTACCGTATGTATGGGTGAATGAGTGATACACAGCGAACATTGCGAAGTCATGCCTGCTTCGTGAGCATATTTGATAGAAGGGGCTATGTTGCGAATGTCATTCAGACCGCAAAAAGTACGGGTAATGTCCGTTCCCTGCGCTTTCTTTACCTTATAAAACAGCTTTCGCACATCAGCAGGAACTGGGCTCATACGCAAACCGTTCAACGCACGGTCCAACATATGGGTTTGAATACCTGCTTCATGAAAAGGCTTTGTCCAGGCACGTACGGCCTTATTGGGGTTTTCGCCAAACAGCAGATTTACTTGTTCGAAGCCGCCACCGTTGGTTTCAACACGGGCAAAACATCCCATTTCGACGATAGCGGGAGCTACTTTCACCAGCTGGTCTACACGTGGCACATACTTACCGGCACTCTGCCACATGTCCCTGAATACCAAGCTGAACTTTATTTCTTTCTTCATACCTTATTAATTGAATTTGTATATTACTTCTTTTCTTATCGATTACAGTTTCTCTACTTTAGTCACTTTTCCTTTATCGTGTGTCACTACCGACACCGCAGCAGCAATGGCGGCCATAATATTGGCAGGAACCGGGGCAGGCGCATTAGCTCCAGCTGACTTGGCAGGGACGGACTCTTCGGGTGCGTATTTATTCACCAGCGCAATAAGTCCTTTTCCTAAATAGATAACAATCAGCAGGATAGCAAATACAGTCGCCATACCTACCACCATTAGCAAAAGTGCGATATTCAAGTTCTCCATACTTATAGTTTATTAGTTATTTAGCCAGATTTCAAAAAAATCGTTCGAAATTACTGAATATTACTGAGAAAAAGTCGTTCAGTTGTGATAAAATATATTAAAAAGGAAAAGGGGCGATTCCTATCTAAAGCCGAAAACACCTCTCAAATGCAAATGATACAGCTTCCAACAGGAACCATAATCTAATGATAAGTAACTGTGTTTTTAATATAACTTTTTACTAAAGTATCTGCATGAAACAGTAAAACCAGTTTTATCCATATCAAAGTTTTACTAAGTCTCGATGCTCTTTATAGGAGGATGATGGGAGCAGTGTTTCGGAATTTAAATAAAAAAATCGCTAACAGATTGTTTGTATCTGTCAACGATTTGCTTTAATGATACCACCAAGAATCGTAATCCAACGATAAGTAGCTGAATATCTTTGATATAGTTTTTCAGCTAAAAAAATAATCTCCCGCTATTGCTCCAACGGAAAGGCTTGCGATGTTCTGTATAAGGTTGCGTGGAAATTTCCAAGACAAACATACGGAAAAATATCAGAAGATATGACATGATAATTTTAATTTATCAATTTCTGCTCTTAGATTAATAAAATTAAGGTTAGAATCTAAAATTAGTTTATTAGAAATATAGGATACTTTTGATCTGATAGAAATTGACAAATCTAAATTAACTTTATAAGAAGAAATAAATGAATTTATGGAATTCAAAGCCAAATATGCCATTGAAAAAACATTTTTTTTACTATTTTCCACCTCATATTCAGCTAATTGCAAAGCATATATAATAGCACGAGTCAAATATGTATTTCTTTCATTCTCTATAGAATAAAGGCTTGCTTTAATATTATTTTTCTTAACTAAATTTTGGATATTCCATTCGCTATCAGTATTACCATACTTTAGGTTTATTTCTATTAGTTGTAATTCAAATATCTTTTGTGAAATTTGTATTTGACAATTATTCGCTTGTCTTAACTCATGTGAGAATTGATTGTATAGCTGACTACTGTCCATCTTGCTGCCCTCCATTTTCAGAATCATTTTTTATTTGATTTTTTTTCACTGCTTCTTGAAGCTTTTCAATAAGCTTCGCAAGGTTTGAACTTCCTTCTGTAGTATCATCAATACTATTTTGTAATATAGTTATAATAACTGCAAATAATCTTTCTTGTTCTTCAATAGAACTTATTTGTTTTTTAACATCATTTAGATAAAGATCTAATTCCTCTTTTACTTGTTGTAATGTAATTGTAAAGTTTCCTATTGAAGATAGTTTTGATTCAAGACCTTCAGTTTCCTCATTTATCTTTTGGGTGTAAGCCTTTGACTGTTCTTGAAGTATAATATTATATTCCGATAATATTTTTCGACTCTGTTCATCAGAGTTTTTTCTCAAGCCATTTAAATATTCATTAGCTCTTTTATATAAATCATTTTGTTGCGCACTAAAATTAGAAGACATGCCTTCCAGTTTTTCTCTATGCTCCTTAATGATTTTTTCTGTTTCTTCCTTTAACTTTTTAATTTGTTCATTATTTTCCGTTTTAACACATGTAATACTATCGTCTCCTTCTTTTTTGAGTCGCTTTATATCTTTAACCCCTTCATTCCCCTGTTGAATCAATTCATCCATCTTGTAAATGGAATAAAAGCTAAATACCAGAAATAGAATTGTCAAGACTGCTCCCCACATGGTTATATTACTATATTCGTGTTCGATTTTATTAAGATGGAGTTCAAGCATAGTTTTGGTTTGTCCTTCCAATAATTCTCGTTCGGTGTTTAGCCGTAAAGAATCACGTAATAGCTTTTCATCATATTGTCTGTGCAGAGAATCTATCTTAGCAAAATGTGAATTTAATACTAATATCAAATTATCATATTGATTTCTTGATAGTTTATACCTATTAGATAATGTCGATTTGATTATTGAATCTCTAAATACGATATTATTTACTTTTTAGTCACTTAACATAACAGTATTATTATATTCAGCCCAATGAATATATAAACTATCGGCTTTTTGAATATGTGCAATATAATCTTTCCTTATTTGTTCTTGAGACTGTCTTAACGAATAATGTGAGTAAAATAAATAAGTAATAAAGATTGCTGCAAATCCTATTAATGTCCATAGGAATAAAACACCATATTTTGTCTGCATGGCTTTATAGTACAGCTTTGATTTCGTAAAATGATTCATATATTATTTTATTCAAATTTTAATTTTGGTAATTTCTTCACAATTTTCACCGTCTGTACAGATACATTAATTATTCGAAGCAGCAGATTGAAAACATATTTCTCATCGTTATGTTCACGTGCCCAATCGTTTGGATCATTGATAATACCACTTTTCTTGTCGGTAGTTATAGCGTAACGTTCCATAATCCATTCAATGGCAGATTTGCCGTTCACCACATATTCGTATGCTTCTGCAGGAATATTCTCTATGGTAATAGCGTTGTTATAATAAATAATAGTCTTATCGACTGTTTTACTGTCTATTTTTCCGAAACGCATCTTCTCAACATGATAGTTAATGCTTTCGCCCTTATTAGCAAGCGGGGCATAGATTTTCTGGCATTTGTGATATGGCTCTATTGTTTCATAATTCAGATGTAAGTCGGCAAGTTCACGTCCAGCTTTACTAAATGCCCAAAAATCTTCTATGTTTTCAACCAAAGGCAAACGTGGCAATGATTTTTTTAAGTCTGTTGCAAACATAGTACGATATTCCGATGAATGGAGTAATCCGTACACGTAATAGAATATATCTTCTTTAGCTACTTTATAGCCGTATTGTTTACGGACAGTAGTCAATACCCAATCACTGATACCGTCTCTACGTTCATAACTATCTTTGTTGCCTGTATTTTGAGAAAACAAATCCATTATATCCAAGTTACTGTTATCATACCAATAGAAAGGAAAACATTGTGATTTTTCCACCAAATCTAAACAAGGAATACGGTCCGTAATAATCACGGAAAAGTCCTTACTTGAGCCAATACCCGATACGCAAATTACGAGATTCTTATGATTGGGGGTAGGAAATAACTTAGGAGAAAGGCCTATACTTTCAATAAGTTCCGAAGCAAAATAAATATGCAGTTTTTGAAATGGACGATATAATCCTACATTCAGTTTTTCTTTATTATATTGAATCTGAAAATTTCGCCTAAGATTATTCCGTAAAGATCTTGTCCAACTTATTTTAGTCTCATCTGTATCAATAAATTCTTCCACCGATAAATTGACATTCTCTTTTATTGCATTCGAGTATGCTTCTCTTTGCTTATTGTAGAAATCAATCATAGACCGCATATTACCTTCGAGTGTCTGTTGAGAAGAATTATAAACCCATGCATCACGATTAGTTGCCACACCAATAGCATACGTTTCAAAAAAGCTTTTCTGCCCTTTTACAAACTTCTTTTCTGGCTCAATGGGTATAAACAACTTAAACATTTCGTTACGATGATTTATCCAGTCACCATGTTCATTGGGTTGAAGAATGGTCCAAGGGATGCGCTCTATGCTACCAAATTGCTTGATGATGCGCAGTTTATCCTCCCGGCTCAGATAGTCGCCTATGTCGTAATAATGTATCTTAGCTTTATTCATTTCTATAGTGTTTTTTATCAACGGATTTTCTTTGCAAATAAGAACTCACTGATTACCAATAATATACAAATAACAAGTATTTCCTTTGCAAATAAAACTATCCATAATAAGGTATATAAGTAGCAAATTTTTTCGATGTAATACTTTCATCTGCTATCTTAATTAATCCTGCTTCTAAAGTATCAGCAATAATACGTGAAGCAATGGATGATTTGTTCTTTTCAAGCTTAAATCTTTCCCTGACAGATTGATTGTTAATGGACTGATTATCCTCGTACATTAAACAAGCATGTTGATAACACGCATCTATTTTTTCTCTTTTGGTCATATCCTTAATATCTTTTTTGGGATAAAGGAATACTCTGGTAAAGTTTTCTCCTTTAGATATTTTTGCTGCAGGCAAGAACATTTTTTCTATTGCTTCTACCGCACGATCTATTCCACTACCTCTTCTTTCACAGATACCTAGCAAATAAAGGCTTTGAGCTAAAGACTCGTTTCTGGAATAAGGCGGCAAATCTATCAATCGATTTACATCATTCAATGGTGCTCCTGGATTAGTAATAACCAATCTATTTGAAAATATCTCTATTGTAATGGGCATACCAGTTACGGCAAAATCTTGATGAACCAATGCGTTGGCTACAAATTCACGGATTGCCACACGGGGATAAGTTGGTATCGCTTCACGAATCACCTCAATACTTTCCGAAGATGTATTTTTCATGATAAAGTCTACCAGATTTTCAAATCCCACAGCATAACCCAAACCTCCTACTTGTTCAAAAAGTAAATTCCGATTATTTGTTCCAACATATTTTCGGACGATTACAGTTCGTTTTTCCAGTTCCGTATAATCATTTGCATGATTGGCAAATAAGATGGCTCCCAGATTGGTAACACTCCATAGCATTTTATCCTGCTTTTTACAGAATCCAAATTCTTCCAATTTATTCAATATAGTTTCTGTAGAGGTTGGTATATTCTTACCCAACAATTCGTACATCTTCTGATAATTCAATGCCTCTAATACTTCGTTGGAAGTTAAATCTTTCTTAGCCGTTTTCTCTTCAAAAGTATAACCTTGTGATTCTGCAATCATTGCTTTTACTTGATTGCGTGACATTTTAACCGTCTGTCCTGCTGAACGGATGTAAGTATCGAACACTTCTTTTCCACGCAAATATACAGGCTTATCGTTTTGCTCCGGTATATAAATAAAGAGTAAAGCACACCCTTGGTAAGTTAAGACAGCATGTTCGATGGATATTGAATAAGCTAAATTATTTTTAGCTATATTACCTAATAATTGGATTATTCTGTCTATTTCAGATTTTGTAATCGAGAAGCAACTACCATCGTTGTTCACTCCATAAACCAGCACACCCCCTCCTTTTTGATTGGCAAAAGCTGAAATATGTTGTGCCAAACGGTCTGTTTTGCAGGACAAACCGCTCTTCCAATCCAATTCATTTAATTCCGCAGGAACAGGAACCAAACTATCTTGTAAGGTTTTCAAAGCTTTTTCTTTCCATTCCATTCTTCACTCTCCTTTCTTTACTAATATTGTTATGGCTATTGGTGTGCGGGAACCCGAACCAAAAATTTTTCCACCCTCTTTACGTGATAATTCACCACTGGTCCGCTGATTGCCTCTTAAATTAAACACATAAATAGAAGAAAACTCCTGTTCTAAACATTTCCGCATACCGTCCAATCCGTTAGCATCCAACCAGGCGCCATTGGTTACAAAACCAATAATACCTCCATGTCGGGAGTCTATGCGGTCAGAAGCCCATCGGAAAGCTTTTACATAACTGTCGTATGCCGATTTGTTCAAATTAGCTTCTGATCCTGCTACATACGTACTTTCTATTTGTTTTTCCAAGATCGGATATGATTGATTCTGTGCATTGTCATTAGCTGATTTTTGCCCAATAGAGTAAGGTGGATTGCCGATAATCACTGTAATCGGGCATTTTTTTTGGGCAATGACACGCTTAGAATTGGTAGGGAACTGTTCAGAAAACAAATTATCATCTGTTTCCTTTTCTCCTAACTGGAATGTATCTGTAAGACAAATGCCATCAAAAGCCTTATATTTCTTATCTGGCATCAACGAATGATAGACATTCTCAATGTTGATGGAAGCTATGTAATAGGCCATCAATACTATTTCGTTAGCATGGATTTCCTTGAGATATTTTCGTTCCAATGCATCACGGCTTATCAATCCACTTTGCAGTAAACGGGTGATGAATGTACCCGTACCTGTGAATGGGTCAAGAATATGCACATTTTCATCAGAAAGAGAACGCCCGAACTCTTTTTGAATAATATAGCCGACAGACTGAATAATAAAATCCACTACTTCGACCGGCGTATATACAATGCCTAATTTTTCAACAGTTTTAGGTGAAGCCACTTTGAAAAATTTATCGTAAAGCTCTACTATCAGGCGTTGTCGTCCTTCAGCATCGGTAATATCGCCTACTGTTGTACGCACATAATCGTAGAACTTTTGCAGACGTTCATGTTCTTCTTCCGTCTTGGTCTCATCATCTAACAAAGCAAGTATTTTTTGCATGGATTTTGATACGGGATTGCTAACAGCAAACTCATAATTTCCAAAGAGGGCCTCAAATACCGGCATAGCTATCAGGTGCTGTGAAAGCATTTCTATGACTTCTTGTTCTATGAGATTGGGGTTGATATTCTTACGAAGCCCACGCATCAGTTGTTCAAACGCTTTCTTATGCTTGCCTTCGTCTGCAATCAGTTTTTTAATACGTTTGATATGTTCCTCTGCTATTTGGGCAATATCTTTTGCCCAAAGCTCCCAATAGCGTTTGCTGCCAACTTTGGTTACCATTTTGGCATAAAATACATTCTGCAAGTCTTCAAACTGCAATGAAAGTTGCTGAGCCATTTGCATGGCAGCACTGGTTGTGTCCTGCTTTGTGGCATCAGCAAGACTATGGTCTATGCTATCGTCATCGTGCGCGCTACCTACACCTCCGAAAAGAATATGCTTAGGCTTCTGTTTGGAAAGTTCTATCTTGTTAACTTCTGCATTGAAACGGTCATCATGGGCCCGCAAGGCATTAAGTACCGTCCATACCACTTTGAAATTAGGATGTTTGCTTAAAACTTCATCACCTTCTACCTTTTCAGGTATAACTACTGGGATGATGATATATCCATAATTCTTACCAGGGCTGCGACGCATTACACGCCCCACTGATTGTACCACATCTACTTGTGAATTTTTAGGCGAAACGAAAATTACTGCATCTAACGAGGGTACATCTACACCTTCGCTTAAACAACGGGCATTAGTTAGCATCCGGCATTCCATATCATTATCCGGTTGTGCTTTAAGCCACATCAGTTTTTGATCACGTTCAGTAGCTGACATGGTACCGTCCACATGTTGTGCTACAACATCTACCATCATGGCCTTGTCTTCTGCACTCACATCTTCCATATAAGCAGATTTGCAGTCTGTAAACACTTGTGCCGTTGCTTTTGAAGCTTTAATGGTAGAACAGAAAGCCACGGCACGGTGCATGGGTAAAGGATCTGCGGCCTTGATAAGCCCTTCATCGCCCAATACTCGTTTGGACAAAGCGTTAATACAACCCACAAATTTGGACGCATCATCTACGGTTATCGTACCGTCTTCATTGGTAATTACATCACGGAGTGCAGGTGTAATATCTTTGTCACCTACAGCAAGAATTAATACTTTATAGTCTGTAAGTAATTGTTTTTCTACCGCCTCACCGAAACCAATACGGTAAATTTCATCACCATATAATGATACATCATCCATTGAACATAACACTGCATCGCTTTCTTCGGCCTTCTTGCGTGCTTCATCTGTATAGAGGCGCGGTGTAGCAGTCATATAAAGTCGGCGCTTTGCTTTTATAAAGTCATCATTGTGAACTCTGATAAATGCACTTTCATCGGTTTCTTTCAGCGACACTCCGGTAGTACGGTGTGCCTCATCGCAAATTATCAAATCGAATATACCGTATTCATTTTGAGTACGCTTCAACAATTCACTTTGTGCACGTGATATGACTTCAATAGACTGATATGTAGAGAATACTACAGTCATACCCTTGCGCCCTTCACGGCGAATACTCTCGATTTGATAAAGAATATAATCGGTATTTGTGGAAGCAGGCAAAGCCAAATCGATGACGCTTACTCCCCCCTCATCATTCTTTATTTTTTGTTGTGAAACTTGTCCGTCTGAGCAGATACATACTGCATGAATAGGAATACTTGCTTGTGCCGACCACGCACGTAATGTCTGACCTAACAATGCAATGGAAGGTACAAGGAAAAGGACTAATCCATTATTGTCAGTTTCATTTTCAGCAATTTTAAGTGATGTAAATGTTTTACCTGTTCCACACGCCATAATGAGTTTCCCACGGTCATGGCTTTGGAAATACGTATGCACTCGGTCAATGGCTTTCTGTTGATGTCCCATTATAGAAAAAGGTTTAGGACGAGAAGATTTACCATACAATCCACTTTCCAGCTTTTCCCAATCCACTTCATCTGATTCCAGATCAATTAAATTAAGACGTGTTACTTGAGGTGTTTGATTCTTGATTGTCAGTTCTGCAACACTATTCCACTTGTTAGTAGTAGAAATCCATAAACGCTGAGCAAACGCTTTTTCTTTACCTTCCACTTCAAATGTCTTACTTGAAGTAGAAAGAAAACTATCCACATCTGCCTTGGTAATGTAATTATTTTCAGCGTAGCACTTGCACTGTACAGCCCAATATTCTCCAGAAAAAGTTTTCGCTACTAAATCAATGCCTATATCTTTTCCCCCGAATTGATCATGAAATGGAAATTCTACCCATAACCAAACTTCTTCAAAGCGTCCTTCATATAAAGCTGTCGTTTTTAAGTAAGCCTGCATCAAACGCTCAAAACGAAAGCCCTTATCACGTTCAGACCACGCTTCGTGGCGAAATTTATTGATTATTTTTATAAATGTAGTCATTTCACTTCTTTGTATATACCATTATTTATTAAATCTTTTGCGCTAACGCCCAATATAGCAGCAACTTTCATCAGTATTTCTAAAGAAGGCTGACTGGTATTGGAACACCAACGCGAAACAGTAGCCTCATTCCTTCCCAATTGTTCAGCTAACCATTTTCCAGTCTTGCCCTGTTCTACTAGAACAATCTTAATTCTATTGATTTTATCTATTCCCATATTGAGTTTTTATTACAAACCACAATAAGATATTGACTCTATTTGCAAATATAATGAATAAAAATAAAAAGATAAAAATTAAAGCATTCTTATTCTTATCATCATATTTTACTCTGTCACCCAATACCCATTCCCATACTTCGTATGTACCCTGCGCCCCAACTGCGCCAACAGCCGTGCGAACGACGTACACGAACAGTCCTTCAGCGCAGCGGGATTCTTGCGCTTCACTGTGGCATAGATTTCGGCAGCGGACATCAGGCGGGCGCCCTGCTCGCCCGGCTCGGCGAAGCGGAAGCACGTACTGACCAGTTCTTCGGCAGGTGTGACGCGATAGAACGGGCGATTGGCTTGCTGAATTTCGTTTTCCTCTTCCTTGCTGAACCAGCAGCGTTCGCCATTTTCCAACTCGTGCAGCAGCTGAGCATAAAGTTGTTCATAATCTATCGGGGTGTTGCAGTCAATGGGGCGTTCCACCTCCACACAGATGAAGCGGCGGCTGCCCGAAAGGTCAGTCAACAAGTCGCGGCGGTTGCTGGTGCCGATAAATGAGGCGATGCGAGGCAGCGGTTCTGCTGTGCGGCGATAGGCGCGACGTACGCGCAAGGCTTCCATCTGCATCAGGTTTTTCAGTTGGGGCATCCGGCTGGCGGGCAGGCGGTCGAACTCGTCCAGGTTGATAAGTCCGTACGAGGCTAGTTTGTTCTCCGCCGCCGTGACGTTGGTCAGGTCGAAGCTTTCGGTAAAGTAGTCGCGTAGTTGAGGCGGAAGCAGCAGACGGCAGAATGTTAAGTTGTTAAAGTTATACCTTGCTATTGAAAATACTCTTTATC
>ENA-OPBO01001362-OPBO01001362.1-human-gut-metagenome-genome-assembly--contig:-NODE-1362-length-17391-cov-7.922185_pt1 | contig 17391 bp, 24 predicted proteins | sample MGYA00241071_ERZ501458 | MGnify/ENA primary metagenome ERZ501458 (study PRJEB25962, sample SAMEA2042509) | human gut metagenome | biome: human gut; feature: human-associated habitat; material: faeces... | reverse complement strand
AAAGTGCAATAAAGTAATCTCTTGTGGCTGTCGCCCTCTTTACGAGGGCGTGGATTGAAATAGTGGGATGGTATGCGATTGACGAGAGCGATACGGTCGCCCTCTTTACGAGGGCGTGGATTGAAATATCATAGTATGGAACGTATCTCTTTAATGTTTTCGTCGCCCTCTTTACGAGGGCGTGGATTGAAATAAGCTGTCACGAAAAGTTATCAAGTGTCCGTGCGTCGCCCTCTTTACGAGGGCGTGGATTGAAATGGTGCTATATATGCCATTTGTAAACCTCCTTTATAGTCGCCCTCTTCACGAGGGCGTGGATTGAAATGGCTCGGCGGGGCGGACGGGAACGAAAAGGCTACAGTCGCCCTCTTCACGAGGGCGTGGATTGAAATGTAAAATTAATATTTAATTTAACCGATTGTTATGTCGCCCTCTTCACGAGGGCGTGGATTGAAATTTCATAATATTTCTTTGCCATGCTTTTATCCTCGGTCGCCCTCTTCACGAGGGCGTGGATTGAAATATCGCTTACGCAAGTGCAACAATCATATTGTCGTGTCGCCCTCTTCACGAGGGCGTGGATTGAAATAAATATACGATAAGCTTACGGAAATGAGGGCTATTGTCGCCCTCTTCACGAGGGCGTGGATTGAAATGTGTAGCGCAGGATCTTGATAAGATACCCGATATGTCGCCCTCTTCACGAGGGCGTGGATTGAAATCTCGTCGACACCCTGCTCTACATCGTCAAGCAGTACGTCGCCCTCTTCACGAGGGCGTGGATTGAAATATAGTATCGCCTCCTTACAGATCTATGCAAGGGTCGCCCTCTTCACGAGGGCGTGGATTGAAATAACTCCTCTCCAGCCGTTTTCCCATATGTCATTAAGTCGCCCTCTTCACGAGGGCGTGGATTGAAATGTCGGTATACTCACCGCTCTCAAACCGTTCAGCGAGTCGCCCTCTTCACGAGGGCGTGGATTGAAATAATCAGTCTTTTTTCAATTCGGGTCAACTGTGCTGTCGCCCTCTTCACGAGGGCGTGGATTGAAATGACCCACTCAGGATACTCCACGTGTCCGTAACGACGTCGCCCTCTTCACGAGGGCGTGGATTGAAATACGTCGGTGAGTATGGGCTCTATAACGCCGCCGAGTCGCCCTCTTCACGAGGGCGTGGATTGAAATAATAGGATAGCTGTCCATTGCGCCAACCTCATCGGTCGCCCTCTTCACGAGGGCGTGGATTGAAATCGACCTTACCAAAGCTGTCCTGCGATGCCCACACGGTCGCCCTCTTTGCGAGGGCGTGGATTGAAATTTCCATCTCGGACGGGGCAAGGGAGTAAAGTGTTGTCGCCCTCTTTGCGAGGGCGTGGATTGAAATGAGAAAGAAAAGTGTATCGGTGTGAATTTTAACGTCGCCCTCTTTGCGAGGGCGTGGATTGAAATTCTGTGCAGTACCTCAACTTCGAGCTTGCCTAACTGTCGCCCTCTTTGCGAGGGCGTGGATTGAAATAAGCTGCAGTTCAGACTACACAGGTTGCTTCTGCAGTCGCCCTCTTTACGAGGGCGTGGATTGAAATTTTCTGCCATGTCCGATGCGACTGTCACCGCAATTTTATTCAAAAGCAAGGCTTGAAGTTGCTGATATTCTGTTTCACAATCCGTAATTCATACTATTAGGAGATGAACAGCATGGAAGAATTAAAAGAGCCTGTGAAAAACTCGGAATTGCATATAAACGCTCAGAACTACCCTGAAGGTTGTTATGAAGAATTAGAAAAGTTAAAAAAAGAATATCAGTCACAATACGCCGATATTGAATCTAAGCATAAAGATTTTCACGGACGAGATGACAGATCGGCAAAAGAACTTATGGATTTAACTGTAGCTTTTCGTAAACGGATTAAAACCATAAGAGATAAATACAACGTTTAGCACATTTTAGAGGGCGTTTCCGGCTGCCGAAAAGAAGATGCGACAAAACACAAATATTTCGTCACAGCTTTTTATCGAATTTTTTCGCCGAGAATAAAAATGCTTCAAAAGCAAGAATGTAAACGAAAATCAGAATCGGAGTAAATCATTATGTTTGATTATACGATTTGCAATGCACCTGATTCGGATATTTTTTTAAGGCAATGCAAGGCTTTGGAGAAAAACATTCCGGACTTGAAAAAGAGCGAAATATTAATAGATATAGATGGTTCACAAATCGCTGTCTATTTCAAAGACGGCAAGAAAGTGACGGTTCATAACAGTTATTATGTAGGTGCGGTTTATATTCAGTCAGAGTTCGATTTAACAACATTTTTCACAAAAAAAGAAAGAGGTGATAAGTAGTGAAACCATATATAGTTCAATTAGAAATCGATGACCGTAAATCTATTGTATATTGCAAGGATGGGGCAATATACAAAGGGCGATGCATCGGTGATTGTATCGTTACAAATGATGACGGTGAAGATGAAGACGGCATTCGTTATCAAGATGATGACGGTACAACAGTACTTTTAATAGATGATGACATTAAATTCGTTAAATTTATAGATTAAGCACCCTTTTCGGAGTGTTTTTCTTATGGTAAAAATGAGATAAGGCTTACATATTAACGTTTAAACAGCACTTTCACGGTGCTGTTTTTCTATTACCCGTTTTACAGAAAAGAAAAACATTTTGGATGAAAACCACAACATCGGCGCCTTGCAAACGCCGAAATAGGCGTTGATACAGAGCATCTGGGCGATATAATTCAGAGTGCGTATATGCAGACGGTTTTCGATGTGACGAAGGGTGCGGATTACCGTGCGGCTTTTGATTTAATTCCCGAAAGCCGTGTGAAAGCTATTCTGTCTACCAACTGGAGCGGTCAGATGTTCTCCGAACGTGTCTGGGATAACACAAACGCACTTGCAGACGGGCTGAAGCACGATATGCTTGTGGGCATTATGGCAGGAAAGTCCGAGCAGCATATGGCAGACGATATAATGAACCGTTGCGGTGTCGGCGCTTTCGAGGCACGCAGGCTTGTCAGGACGGAAACCACCTGCGTTGCAAATATGGCGGAGCTGTACGGCTACAAGGAGCTTGACATTGACGAATACGAGTTTTCCGCCTGTCTTGACAGCCGCACAAGCGATCTATGCCGTGAGCTTGACGGTAAGGTGTTCAAGCGTAACAACGCACAGGCAGGTGTAAATCTTCCGCCTATGCACCCGTTCTGCCGTTCTACAACGCTCCCTGTTCTGCCGAGCGAGGAGGATCTTGATAAAGAGCTTGCCGAACTGGGCGATGAGATAGGCGCAGATGTTGACTTTGACGAGTGGGAGCGGAACTTACAGCAGGGCGAGGACGGCAAGTGGCGGTACGTTGCAGGAAGTGCGGGTAAACCAATGAGGTTTGCGGGGAATGGTGTTGATTATATGTCAAAATCATTCAGACCTGATTATTCTGATAGTACGCCTATTTCCTTTAGCACGTCCGATGGAATCAAAAATATTGAAGTGAAAAAAGTCACCAATAGCCAATTTGATATGGTAACAGATAACGCTAATCGCAGGAATAAAGCTGTAAAGCTTGCAGAAAAGAATTTAAAAGCCGTTAAGAAAATGTTACCGGAAGGCTATGTAATGCCCAAAGTTGCTGTTGTAGATTTTGATAAGTGCGGTTTAAATGTTCAGGCAATAGGCGGGTACGATAAAGAAACAGGCATATTGTATCTGAACAGCAAATATAACACATCCGGTAAGATTTTAGACTTTGTAAATGAAAAAGCGGGGCATTTTGCTAATAATACAGAATTGGCTCCGATTTTGCATGAACTTGGGCATAAATATTATGAGGACTGCGTGAAATCCCTTGCAATTTCAGAAAATATGGAGTATAATAAAGCTAAGATAAGTATAGATGGAAAAATCTATGACTTTCTTCATAGCAATAATTTGGGAGATACGCTCAGTAAAGAAATAAGCGAATATGCTCAATTAGGATATGATTGTCACAACTACTCTGAGATTATCGCAGAATGTTTTTCGTCAAAGAATCTGAAAGATATATCAGAAAGCATATTAAAAGAATTAAGGAGATGATAGGTATGATGAGGCATTTAACCGAGGAAGAAGCGAATCTTATGAATAAACTTCATAATGACAAAACTTTAACTGAAGAAGAAAAAGAAAGTATTCGTCATAAACTTATAGAGATAGACAAAAGAGAAATCGGAGATACTCCGTTTTGTCATTGATGAACCGCCCACAGCAGTGAGCGGTTTTCTTATACCCGTGTGCAATCAATTGCACTTAACTTGAACACCAACTTCACAAAAACAGCCGTTTTTTGTGAAGTTCGGTGCAAATACAAGCAAACTTAATAATTTTACCGCTCCACGAGGGCGGTATTTTTATACCCAAAATCAAAGAAAGCAAGGTAAAGCAATGGAAACCGAAAAGAAAACTACCGAAGAGGCGAAGAAGCTCGCTCCCACAGCGGAGCAGAAGGACGAGCCCAAGCCCGAAGAGAAGCCCGTCCAAAACAAGCAGACGGACGATAACGGCACGGCAGAGAAGTGGCGACTTCGGCAAGTCAAACTACTGCGACAAGTGGTTTATGCTGTTGTCTGTGGCAATACGAGGCGGGCTGTTCCACCCTAACTGCCGTCATACTATGGGGCAGTACATAGAGGGGCTTACAAAGATACCTCAGCCGATTCCTGCCGAGAAGATACGGGAACAGCGAGCACTTGAAGAAAAGCAACGGGCTATGGAGCGTAAGATAAGAGCACTCAAACGCAAGATTGAGGGCACGCAGGACGAGAAGAAGGTCAAGGAGTATAAGCGTAAGCTCCGAGAGGAACAAGGCAAGCTCAGAGAGTTTATCAAAGAGCATGACGACGTTCTCCGCAGAGATTATTCAAGGGAGAAGATCTACAGCGGTGAGGGTAAGCCGAAACAGGAAGCACCGAGAACGGAAGAAGCGCCTGTTAAAGCTACCGATGCCGAAAGCAATAATCCTGTTCCGACAGATAAAGAGCCTTATGTTTCTAAACCAGATAATAACGTTTCTGAACCGGAAAATAACGAAAACACAATGAATTTTGTACAGCCTGAGCCTTTAAAGACAGTTCAGAGCAACGAAGAAACAGACGATACGCCGACTGCGGCTACGACTGATGAAGCCGATGAAACTGCCGAAACGACAGAAAACGTACAGGAAACTGTAAAACAGCCTGTCGAAGCAACGGCAGACAGCGAAGAAAGCGTACAGAATTTTACAGACGATACTGTTGACAATTCGGATGAAAGTGATATAATAGAAGAAACAGATTTCGAACCGTTGTCGGCAGATACTGTTGTTCCTGTACTGCGTGAGGATTCAAATGAATGGATTAACCGTCTGTCCCCCGAAGAAATCAGAGCAATCAAGAAGTACACGAAGAACAGCGGAGATCCCAAAGACGATAAGTTCTATGCAAGGCTTAATTCAATGCTTCGTGGGGATATTCCCGAAGATGACACTTTGAAATATTATTCCGATGTTATATCGGGTGCGATAGCAAAGTTTGAGTTAAAGCACGACATTATCTGTTACCGATCTGTCAAACACAATCCTGTGGAAGAAATGAAGGTTGGCGATATATATGAGCCCAAGCAATTTATCAGCACATCGGTTGTTTCATCGAGAACGCTTAAAGGTGATTACAACATCGTGATAATAGCTAAAAAAGGAAGCAAGGGTGCGTATATTGAATTATTGAGCAAATACCAGAATCAGAGAGAGTTTTTATTCGACAAGAATTTGAAATATCGAATTTTAAAAATCCGCAATAATAAAATAGTGTTAGAGGTGATAATATGAAAGGCAAGACTAAAGTAATAATTTCTGACGAGTTAATCGAAAAAGTTTTAGATGATATGGAAAAAGCCCAAGAAACTGTTGATGAAGACTGGGACGAAGAAAGTCGAAAAGACTGGGAAGAAAAAATGAACTCATAAGACCGCCCACAGCAGTGAGCGGTTTTGTTATATCCTGTTTTGAAAGGAGTAAGCAATGCGGATTATAATCAGAGTGAAAGAAGATACATTCCACACCGGTAAGGTATCCGAAGAAAAAACAGACCCACCCGTGATTGAGTACATCGACAAAGACGGGTGGGCAAGGAGAGCCAAGCTGTCAGAGCTTGATAAGTTCCCTCAGTTTACAGGGAAGGATAGAACTTTTCTAAAAAGCGTATTAGCGCTAATAAAGGAGTTGAGTTAGATGTATGAAGTTAATGACCGCTTTTCTTATGCAAAAGGTTATTTTGCGATTTTCCCTAAAGGCTTTAATAGAGCTGTGGGGGCGGGGACGATACACGAAACCGACGACTATATAATTTATTTCAAAGAAAACACTCCAAAAGAGATAGAGCGGCGTGTTGTCAAGGAATATGCTGAATATTACAAAGAATATATGAAAAAGTTTATAGGCTAAACCGCCAACAGCATTCAAGACCGTTTACAGAATAATTACAGGAGGTGGTTGATATGGTACCGGTATATGTTTTTGATTGCGTATATTGTAAAAATGTGCGAAAAGATGATAAGTATAGATTGGTCTGCGGAGCTTATCCTAAAGGCTTCCCGGAAGAAATCGTACACAGCATAATAAAACCTCACGAATTGAAAGAATGTGGAAATGGGTTTAAATTTGAGGATAAAAGATCAAAATAGTGAACCAAACTTAATAATTTTACCGCCCCATTAGGAGCGGTATTTTTATACCCAAAATCAAAGAAAGCAAGGTAAAGCAATGGAAACCGAAAAGAAAACTCCCGAAGAGGCGAAGAAGCTCGCTCCCGCAGCGGAGCAGAAGGACGAGCCCAAGCCCGAAGAGAAGCCCGCCGAAAACAAGCAGACGGACGATAACGGCACGGCAGAGAAGACACCGGTAATAAACAAACAAACCGCATAAAAATGCGGTTTGAAAGAAATATGGTCGAGGTGACAAGATTTGAACTTGCGACCTCTGCGTCCCGAACGCAGCGCTCTACCAAACTGAGCCACACCTCGATGTTATCCCTCTTTTTCAAGAGGGAAGAGTATTCAATTAATATTCTACGCCGTAAGTGCTGCGGTACTGCTTCATAGCGTCAAGGTACTGCTTGCCCTCGATAACACCACTTTCAATGGCACTGATTATGTCATTGATATTAACAATCGAGTAAACCTTTACGCCGAAATCCTTGTCTGCAGACTGCACTGCGCTTAAGTCGCTGTCAAGTGCTTTTTCCATACGGTCTACTGTTATTACCATTGCCGTTATATTTACATCAGCCGCACCCTTGAGCTTGGGAAGAACTTCTCTGAGAGCTTTGCCCGATGTCATTACATCTTCTATGATAACTACCTTATCGCCGTCGGCAAGCTGTTTTCCTACAAACATACCGCCTTCGCCGTGATCTTTGACCTCTTTTCTGTCAAAGCAGTAGCTTGCATCAACGCCGAACTTGTTGAACAGTGCCACACAAGCACTTACCGAAAGGGGAATGCCCTTGTAGGCAGGTCCGAACAGTACATCGGCTTTAATGCCGTTGTCGTGGATGCACTCTGCATAGAACTCACCGAGCTTTGCAAGCTGTGCACCGGTCTTGTAGTTGCCTGTGTTTATGAAGTAAGGAGCTTTTCTGCCACTCTTGAGTGTGAACTCGCCGAATGTAAGAACTCCGCTGTCAACCATGAATTTAATAAAGCTCTCTTTATACGTCATACTGTTCTCCTTCTCGGCAGTTACTCCAAAACTTAACGCTATATATTATAGCATATCGATTTTGCCTTGTCAAGCCTTTCCGGTAAAATCATCAAAAGTTAGTTTTTTAAGCTCGTCACATACTATATCGGAAATTCTGGCAAACGCTATGCGATAATTGCAGGGAAGACCGTTTTCGGCACGATTGCAGTTATAATGCCCGTCAAGGCAACGGCTGAACATATATGTACCCTCTACCGCCTCGACCACGTCATACAGCGATAATTCAGACGGCGACCTGCCAAGCTCATATCCGCCCTTAGTGCCTTTGTACGAGTTTACTATACCGGCATTTCCCAGCTTCCGCAGAATCTTCATAGCAAATGTCTGCGGCACATAGGTCTTTTCGGAAATCGCTTTTGCATCGAATCTGCCGTCATTCTTTACCATAAAATCAACTATCCTGATAGCATAGTCGGTTTCCAGAGTAATGTGCATTTCTTACTCCTTATCAGTCCAGAAAGTCCTTCAGCTTCTTGCTTCTCGAAGGGTGTCTCAGCTTTCTTAAAGCCTTTGCTTCTATCTGTCTGATACGCTCTCTTGTAACGTCAAACTCTTTACCTACTTCTTCAAGAGTTCTCGGTCTGCCGTCTTCAAGACCGAATCTCAGACGAAGAACCTTTTCTTCACGGGGAGTAAGCGTACCGAGAATTTCGCTCAGCTGTTCCTTGAGAAGCGTTCTTGATGCCGCTTCTGCGGGTGCGGGTGCATCCTCATCGGGAATGAAGTCGCCTAAGTGGCTGTCTTCTTCTTCACCGATAGGGGTTTCAAGCGAAACGGGATCCTGAGATATTCTGAGTATTTCTCTTACTCTGTCAACCGTGATTCCGAGTCTGTCCGCAATTTCCTGAGGTGTAGGCTCGTGACCGTTTTCGTGCAGGAGCTGGCTTGAAACCTTCTTTACCTTTGTTATGGTTTCAACCATATGAACGGGGATTCTGATAGTTCTTGCCTGGTCTGCAATAGAACGTGTGATTGCCTGTCTTATCCACCATGTAGCGTAAGTCGAGAACTTGTATCCCTTTGTATAATCAAACTTTTCAACTGCCTTGATAAGTCCGAGATTACCCTCCTGGATAAGATCAAGGAACTGCATACCTCTGCCGACATATCTTTTTGCGATGCTTACAACAAGTCGCAGGTTTGCTTCGCTCAGACGCTTTCTCGCATACTTGTCGCCCTGTGCCATACGGGTGGCAAGCTCAATTTCTTCTTCCGCTGTCAGCAAAGGCACTCTGCCTATCTCCTTGAGATAGATTTTAACAGGGTCGTCTATAGCGATGCCTTCAGATGAAAGAGAAGACTCAAAATCGTCGCTGTCGGTAAAGTCAAGCGCACTGTCAAGGTCTTCATCCGCAGAGAAGTCATCGACGATTTCAATATTGCTGCTTTCAAAATCGTCATAGAGCTTGTTGATTTCATCGGCATCAAAGTCAAGCTCCTCAAGCACATCGGTTATCTCCTTTGTTGTGAGCTTACCGCTCTGCTTACCGTGATTAATGAGTTCGTTTATTTTGCTGTCTGCCATATTTATCGTTCCTTTCAAAACCTTCCGGTCATGATTTATTGTTTTTAATTTTGTCAGCGAATTGCCTTAGTTCATCCTCCGACATATCCGCAACACTTTTTGATTGCTTCTTATCTCTGTATTTTATCAGCACATTCAGATAATCGTTCAGCCGTTCAACGCTGAATGGCAAATTATTGTTTTCGTGTATCAGCTTGTATATTGATGCAACTTCCTCCGCAGAATATCTATCGGCAAGCATTGAAACGTCATTTGAAAGTCCGCAGGAGATCATTGCCGTGAGATCGATAAACAGCCGTTTGTTGAACTCCGTAACAAAATCATCGGAGCTTATTTTATCGGTTATTTTTTTCAGAGCGTCGGGCGAGTGGAACAGATATGCTATAATACCCCGTTCCGCCTGAGTTTCAGTAGGATAGCGTGACGCTTCCGGATTAATCTTATCTCTGTTTACCGAGCCGTTAAGTATCGCACGGCGATTATCCTTTTCCCGTGTCTTGTTTCTCTTTGAGATAATCTGATTTACGGCTATGTCTACATTTGCACGGTTGACATCGCATTCCTGCGCTATAGTCGAAATGTACACGGCACGGTCGATTGGGCTGTTTATATTTGCTATAAAGCTGACCGCTTTTTTTAGATATTCCGATTTTCCGCCGGGTGCGGAGAGGTCTGTCTCTGAGCGTATTTTTTTAAGCTCGTAATCCATTCCCGACTGACTGCCGTCAATCAGAAGCTGGAACGCCTCTTTGCCGAACTTTTTGATATATTCGTCGGGGTCTTTTGCACCTTGCATAGTCAGCACGTTTGCGGAAATTCCTACCTTGTCAAGAATATTCATCGCTCTTGCGGTAGCCTTCTGTCCTGCGGCATCGCTGTCATACGCAAGAATGACTTTTTTGAAGCCGAGATTTGCAATGTTTCTTGCGTGAGAATCCGTTATAGCTGTACCGCAGGTTGCTACGGCGTTTTTAAAGCCCGCCTGATACATTGAAATGACGTCAAGGTTTCCCTCGCACATTATCAGAACGCTTTCGCCAGCATTTTTTGCGTGGTTAAGGCTGTACAGGAATGTACTTTTATTATATACCGCAGTTGCCTTTGTATTAAGGTACTTTCTGTTATCTTCGCCGCCGATGACACGGCCGGAAAAACCGACTATATTGCCTCTGACATCAATAAACGGGAACATTACCCTGTACTTGAAAAAGTCAAAGTAATTACCGCTTTTTGATGATTTTGAAAGCAGTGACGCTTCTTCCATCTCGGAATCGCTGTATCCAAGCGAATTCATATGTTTTTTCAGTGAATCCCATGTATCGGGCGCATAGCCAAGACCGTATGTTCTTATCGTGTGGTCTGTTAGACCTCTGGCATATAAGTAATCAAGGCCTTCCTTGCCGGCAGGGGAGTACAGATATTTATGAAAGAACCTACCTGCCTCACGGTTCATTTCATAAGCCCTTGTACGCCTTTTTATGCCGTTGTCGCCTTCCTCGTCAGGCATAGCTATACCTGCACGCTGAGCTAAAAATTTCACACTTTCCATATAGTCGAGATGCTCATAGAGCCGTATGAAATTTATAACATCGCCTGCCGCTCCGCAGCCGAAGCAGTAAAAGCTCTGCGTGGCCATGTATATATGACAGGACGGTGTTTTTTCCGAGTGGAAGGGGCAGTTGCAGACATAATCCGTACCTGACTTTTTCAGTGGTACATACGATGAAATCACATCGTATATATCGTTGCTTTCTTTGATATTTAAAAGAAAGTCTTCCGATAAACGCATCGTTCTTCCTTTCTTTGAAAACTGTTAATAAGACCAGCTTTTCGGAATGCAAAGTTCCTTGAAGTAGTCAACTGCAAAGTCGTCAGTCATTCCGCTTATAAAGTCGCATACCGCACGTTCAAGCCCGTATTCTTTTGCGAAGCCGACATAAAGCTCGGGCATTTTCTCGGGGGAACTGATGAAATACTTATACAGATATTCAACTATGTGGCAGGCCTTGCCTTTTTCGGCGTTCGTACTCGGTGCAAAATAAACCTTGTCGAACATGAATTTCCGCAGCTCGTCATGCGCCTGTCTTGTAACTTCATCGTATTGTATAAGATCTGTGCTGTTTGCGATTATTGATTTTATCAGAGTGGTTATTCTCTCACTTTTGCTTTTGCCAAGCACCTCTATAGGTCCTTTCGGCAAATCCTCCTGTCTTAGAACACCGCCTCTTATCGCATCCTCAATGTCGTGATTTATGTACGCTATCTTGTCGCTGAATTTTACGACCTGACCTTCAAGCGTTTTAGCGGTAGCGTTGGTGTGGCACAGAATGCCGTCAATAACTTCGCTTGTAAGATTAAGTCCCTGACCGTTCTTTTCAATCACCTCGACTACTCGCTTGCTCTGCTCGTAATGCCTGAAATGGTCGGGAACAAGCTGATCCAGCGTTCTCTCTCCGTCATGCCCGAAGGGAGTATGTCCAAGATCGTGACCGAGCGCTATAGCTTCCGTAAGATCCTCGTTGAGTCTTAACGCTCTTGCTATCGTTCTGGCAATCTGCGATACCTCAAGGGTATGCGTAAGACGTGTTCGGTAGTGGTCTGATTTCGGTATCAGAAAAACCTGCGTCTTGTGCTTGAGCCGTCTGAAAGAATTGCAGTGGATTATTCTGTCACGATCTCTTTGAAATTCCGTGCGTATATCACACGGAGGCTCATATATCTTTCTGCCCTTTGTAGCTGTGCTTTTGCAGGCGTAGGGCGAAAGCGTCAGATTTTCAATTTCTTCGGTTACCGTGCGTGGTGATTTAACGTTATTTGAGTCCAAATATCACACGACCTTTCCGTCAACGACAAATCGAAGATGAGCAACCGTCCGGCTGTTCATCTTCTGAAGTAATATACTTTAAAATATGAAAAAAGTCCTTTATTTTTTTATTTTTGTTTAAAATTCGACATATCCGCTTTTCAGCTTCTCGATTTTGACCTTGCCGTTGCATCTGTCGGTCAGCTTTGCCGTAAGACTTTCGGTAAGCTCGGTTTTTACGTCGAGATAGATACATATGCTGTCTGTAAATTCTGTGTCACGGATAATTGACTCAAATTCAGGCAACACCGAATTGACTATACCGTACATAGTATAGTCGCAGCTTATTTTAAGGCTGTCCGCTACCTCCATATTTACAATTTCGGCATTTGCAAGAGCCATCGACGCACCTTTTGAGTAAGCGTGGACCAGCCCTCCCGTACCGAGCAGAATCCCTCCGAAATAACGGGTCACAACGCATACGACATCTGTTATACCATTTTTGGAAAGAACGTCATAAATGGGCATACCCGCAGTACCGCCCGGCTCGCCGTCATCGCTGTGTCTGCCTGTATTGTTGTTGCGAAGAATATAGGCATAGCAGTTGTGGGTGGCTTTTCTGTGCATCGCTCTTATTTCGTTTATGAAGCCTATCGCTTCTTCCTCGGTTCCGGCAGGCGAAATGTATCCTATAAATTCTGATTTTTTCTCGGTAAAAGACGCTTCAGTGCGGTTTCTTATCGTTTTGTAGCTCAATATGCGCCTCTGTTAGTTTTTGCTGTCTTTAAGCGACGCTCTTGTCTTTCTTACATCGGTAAGGTTCGAGGTGAGAAGCTCGTCAACCCTGCTGAGCATACTTTCAACATATTTGTTGGTCGCACTTTTAATCTCTTTGGATTTTGTCTGCGCTGAGGTGAGTATTTCGTGAGCCCTGTTCTGCGCCTGCTTTGTAATAACCTCCTCGGATACCATAGCTTTCGCTTTTTCTTCGGCTTTTCTGATTATGCTTTCGGCTTCTGCCTTAGCATCGTTAATAATCACTCTGCGGTCGTTTACAAGTGCCTGTGCCTGTTTTATTTCGCCGGGAAGGTTCAGCCTTACCTGTCCGATAAGATCTCTGAACTGCTCAACGTCAATAAGGGATTTACCTCTTGTCAGGGGAACGTTCTTTGATTTGTCAAGCTCAATGTCCATTGCCTCAAGAATTTCTTCAATGCTCATTTTAATACCATCCTTTCAAACATCTGATTTATTTTTACGAAATATAATTCGTCAGTATCTTTTCAGCCTTTCGTTTATTCTGTCGAGTATGCACTCCGGAACGAAATCGCTTATATCTCCGCCGAACATCGCTATCTGCTTTACCATGCTGGATGACAGATAGGTATACTCGCTCTTTGAAGTCAGGAATATCGTTTCGGCTTTGTAGCACAGCTTTCTGTTGGCTTGCGCCATCTGGAATTCGTATTCGAAGTCAGAAATAGCACGAAGCCCCTTTACGATAACGTCTGCGTTATGCTCGTTGAAATAGTCAATGAGAAGTCCTTCGTTGCTGTCGACTTCGACATTTCCTATGCCTTCCGCCACAACGCTTTCACGCAGGAACTGTTTTCTTTCCTCTATTGTAAAACTGCACGGCTTGAGCGGATTTACCGAAACAAGCACGATTACTTTATCAAACAGCTTTGACGCTCTTGAAATAATCTCAAGATGACCGTATGTTACAGGGTCAAAGCTACCGGGATATATAGCTGTTTTCATATTTTATTCCTCGTCTTCCGTCTGTGGTTTTCTGTAGAATGTAAGTGCAGTTTTGCCGTATTTTTTTGATTTTGTAATGACAAATCCGTTTATTTCTTCGGGTAATCTGCAGCCCGGTTCATGCTCGCATATTATAACGCCCGTATCCTTCATTTTTTCGGTAAGAGCCGGCAGAGAACGCTGTATAAGGCTTTTCTCATACGGCGGGTCGAGCAGGGCAATGTCGAATTTCTCTCCGGTGGTTCTTAAGAATGCGGAGTTGGGCATATTGATAATCTCGCACTGACTTTCAAAGCCGACGTGGGCTACATTCTGCTTTATGAATTTTATCGAATTCTGACTGCTGTCCACAAGATACGCTTTTTTAGCGCCCCTGCTTACAGCCTCTATTCCAAGCTGACCGGAGCCTGAAAATAAATCAAGCACAACGCTTCCTTCTGTTTCAAACTGTATAGCGCTGAATATTGCCTCTTTTACGCTGTCCTTTGTGGGACGCACGTCAAGTCCCTCCGGTGCAATCAGCTTTCTGCCTCTTGCCGTTCCTGTGATTACTCTCATCTTATTTCCTTTCCTTTGTCAATCAAAAATTCTCTTTAATAAAATCGTATATTTCTTTTGCTTTTTCTTCTTTAACTTTAGCTACGGATGCAATCTCATCGGGAGATGCGTCCTTGAGTGCCTGCTTTGTCTTGAAATGCTTTATCAGAGCGAGTGCTTTTGCTTCTCCTATGCCCTTGATTTTTGTCAGCTCCAGTTCATAAGTCTTTTTCTTATGCGTCTGCTGCTGGAATGAAAGCGAGAAGCGGTGAACCTCGTCCTGAATGTTTGTCATCAGCGAAAACAGCTTCCTGTTGGCATTTATCTGTATTTCTTCCCCCTGCGCCGCAATCGCTCTTGTGCGGTGCTTATCGTCCTTTACAAGTCCGTATAGCGGTATTGAAACATTCATACTGTCAAGCACCTGCTGTACAGCGTGTACATGACCCTTTCCGCCGTCGAGAAGAATGAGGTCGGGCAGCGGCGCAAAACTCTCGTCACCGTCAAGATAACGCTGTATGCGTCTTTGCAATACCTCCTGCATACACGCATAGTCGTTCTGACCGATAACGTTCTTTATTGTAAATTTTCTGTAGCCTGCCTTATACGGTCTGCCGTTGCGGTACACTATCATACCGCCGACTCTGCTGTCCTCTCCGAGATTTGATATATCGTAGCTTTCGATAACTGTCGGTATCTTAGGTAAGCCCAGCAGCTTTGCAAGATCCTCCAGTGCATTTATTTCCTTTACCGTCCTGCCGACCTTCATCGAAAGGTACTCAGAGGCGTTCTGCTTTGCTAAAAGCACCCTTGACAATCCTTCGCCCCGCTGAGCCACCGTGACAGTAACTTTATGTCCGCAAAGAGCGGAGAAGTATTCTTCGAGGATTGCACTGTCCTCCATTTCCTTGTCTATATAAATCTGTTTCGGAATCGCATCTGTCCTTGCGCTGTAGTATTCGACCAGAAAATCTGACCGCATCTGACCGGGGTCATATTCGTCACCGATGAAGAAATTCATCTTGTCGGTTATTCTTCCGCCACGGTAGCACATAACAGCAATACTTGCAAGCTCAACGTTCTGAGCCAGTGCGACAACGTCAAAATCGTATGTCTTGTCGGAGAATATATCCTGACCGTCCTTCATTTTCTCAATTGCGTTTATACGGTCACGGAGCTTTGCGGCTTTTTCAAACTCAAGATTCTCCGATGCTTCGTACATCTGCTCGGTAAGACGTTCTACGCTCGCCTTACTGCCGTTTTGCATATACTCTATTGCAGAGTGTATAAGGCTGTTGTATTCGTCCTGCTTTATCTTGCCGGTACAAACGCCCATACATCTTTTTATATGATAATTAAGGCACGGACGCTCTTTTCTGAAATCTCTCGGAAAGACCTTGTGACAGGACGGGAACATAAAGATTCTGTTGACCTCATCGACCGCCTGCTTTGCGGTAAATCCGCTCGTGAACGGGCCGAGATATTCCGCATTCTTATCGTTGCAGTTAAGCGCATAAGAAATTCTCGGATATGGCTCTTTTGTAATTTTTATATAATTATAGCCCTTATCGTCCTTTAGCAGTATATTATATTTGGGATTGTACTGCTTTATAAGACTGCATTCAAGAACAAGTGCGTCAAGCTCGCTCGGTGTGACGATAAAGTCGAAATCATAGATATTTTCGACCAGCTTCCTTGTCTTTGCGTTATGGCTCTCAAGCGCATGAAAATACGTTGTTACACGGTTCTTCAGGGCTTTTGCTTTACCGACGTAGATTATCCTGCCCGTCTTGTCTTTCATCAGATAGACACCGGGGGACAGCGACAGCTTATTCGATTTATCTCTTAAAAAGCCAAGTCTATCGTTCAATGGTCACACACTCCGGAAAATCAGATAAATTATCCATATAGATATTTATATTGTATCATTTTTTATGTCCGATTACAAGTAGTTTTTGAAAATATTGACGAATAACGGCGCAATGTGTTTTTCCGCCTTTTTAAAAAATGCTTTGACATTTAGAGCCGAGTGGTGTATAATAGCAAGAGATATATTTTTTATCCTGAAAAGAGAGGTTTATTTTATGAGAGCAGTAGTTGCGGTTATTGGTAAAGATACAGTAGGTATTCTCGCTAAGGTAAGTAATATCTGTGCAGAGTGCAATGCAAACGTTATGGACGTTACACAGACGATAATGCAGGATCTTTTTGCTATGACAATGCTTATTGACATAACAAAGTGTTCCGTTGATTACAACGTACTTGCAGACAAGCTGAAAGAAGCCGGAAACGATATGGGTCTTCAGATACACGTTATGCATGAAGATATTTTCAATTCGATGCACAATATATAATTACATACGGGAGAAACTAAATGTTCAATTCAAAAGATATTCTTGAAACCATCAAGATGATACAGGAAGAAAATCTTGACATCCGTACTATCACAATGGGTATCTCGCTTCTTGACTGTATCGACAGCGATATAGACAAATCCTGCGAAAAGGTATACGAGAAGATGATGCGTGTTGCTGAGCATCACGTTGAAACAGGTGAGATAATAGAAAAGCGCTACGGCATTCCGATAATCAACAAGCGCCTTTCGGTAACACCTATCTCGATGCTTGCGGCAGCCGCAAAGGGAAGCCCCGTAAAGTTTGCAAAAACTCTCCAGAGAGTAGCAGAAGGTACGGGCGTAAACTACATCGGCGGTTATTCCGCACTTGTTCAGAAGGGTTTTGCGGCAGGCGACCTTGAGCTTATAAACTCTATACCCGAAGCGCTTGCAGAAACATCAAACGTATGCTCTTCAGTCAATGTCGGCTCTACAAGAGCGGGTATCAATATGGATGCCGTTGCTCTTATGGGTAAGATTATAAAGCAGGCTTCTGAAGCAACTAAGGATAACCATTGTTTCGGCGCCGCAAAGATAGTGGTTTTCTGTAATGCCGTTGAGGATAATCCTTTTATGGCAGGGG
>ENA-OPBO01001357-OPBO01001357.1-human-gut-metagenome-genome-assembly--contig:-NODE-1357-length-17422-cov-3.967294_pt1 | contig 17422 bp, 20 predicted proteins | sample MGYA00241071_ERZ501458 | MGnify/ENA primary metagenome ERZ501458 (study PRJEB25962, sample SAMEA2042509) | human gut metagenome | biome: human gut; feature: human-associated habitat; material: faeces... | reverse complement strand
AGCCGCCGCCACTTGGGCGTGGGAATCCCCGCCGCGTCCATCATCTGTTTGGAAGCGATTTTGTCCATGGCGATGGCAGAGCCCAAGTGACCGGACCCAGTATAGGGCACGCCCAGCAGATCCAGCGTGGCCTGGATGCGGCCATCTTCGCCATCCTGACCATGGAGACCCAAAAACACCAGATCCGCCGCCGTGCACAGTTCCAGCACATGGGGGCCCAGCCGGCTGGGGCTCTGGTCCTTACGGCTCTTTTTCACCGCCTCCAGGTCCGGCGCCTGGACGGTGATGGCCGCCTCGGGACACAGGCCGTCCGGCGCATCAAAGAGGGTGTCCAGATCCGCCGGGACCTCTTCCAGTCCCAGGAACATATCCACCAGAATCGCCCGGTACCCGTTCGCCCGCAGCGCCCGGCACACACCACTTCCTGTCACCAGGGAGACCGTCCGCTCCGTGGACAAGCCTCCCGCCAAAACAACGATCTTCATTTGGAAAACTCCTATCCCTTCCATGACCTGTGGTCATACGGATTCTATTTTATCCTATTATAGTCTGTTATAGTTTAGCACAGCCACCCGCCGAATACAACCTGCAAAACAAAACCAGCCCTCCGAAAAAGCAAGGCCGCTTTTTCAAAGGGCTGGTAAAATTGACACAAGGGCAGTCTTTCAGGAAAGCCAGCCAAAGAGGCCGCCGTCGTCCTTTTCCTGATCCAGCACCGTCCGGGCTGCGGAGAGCATTCGGGCCGCGTCGGCGCGGGTGATGGTGGTGTCCAGGCTGTCGCTGCCGAAGCTGCCGACGGCCAGGACGTTGACCGCCTCCAGATTGCCTACTGCCTGGGCAGCCCAGGAGGGCACGGTCTCCCGTCCGGCATACCAGACGGCCAGGTCCACGTCCTCCACGTCCAGCAGCCGGTTGAGCACTGTGGCCGCCTCATTGAAGGTGATGGGAGAATTCCCCCGGAAGGCCACACCCTCTGCAGTGGAGGTACCCTGGACAATGCCCTCCGCCACACCGGCGGCGGCATAGGCCTTGACCCAGGTGGGGATGGCCGCATCGTCACAGAATCCCGTCATGGTGACGGCAGTGACGTCCCGGCCGGCGGTCTCCAGCGCCATGGCCACAAACTCGCTGCGGGAGACCGTACGCTCCGGTTCAAAGTAGTACTGGTCCCCAATTCGGGCGCCCACGAAGATCCCCTGCTCTGCCAGATCCTGAGCGGCGGCTGCGGCGGCGCTGCCGGCGGTATCGCTGTACGTGACGCCGGACTTGGTCTTTTCAATTGTCACGGAAACCGTGGCGGGCTGGGACACGTGCCCGGCGCTGTCCGTGACCGCATAGGTGAAACGGTCGGCGCCGGTGGCATTTTCCTCCGGCGTGTAGGTGAAGTTGGCACCGTCGATCTCCACGGTGCCCTTTCGGGGCTCATCCACCACGGCAAAGGTCAGATCATCTCCCTCGGCGTCGCTGCCCAGCAGCTGTGCCTCATAGGGGATGCCCCGGTAGGTGGAAATGGACAGTTCCCCGGCCACCGGAGCCCCCTCCTCCGGTTGCGTATCCGCCTCTTTGGTGCCGAAGAGCGCCAGTGCATTGACGCTCAGCAGCAGCACTGCGCCCAGTGCCAGAACAGAGAAACGTTTGATAGATCGGTTTTTCAAGTACATCGGACCTCCTCACTGGATTTGTTCGGTCCTAGTGTCTTCCTCAGCCCCGAAAAGTATGCAAAAAAGCCGGAGACTGGGGTCTCCGGCTTTTTGAATTGGACGGATTATCCGATGGTCCTTCCCGGCAGGGGGCGCCCCGGGCGGCGCATGGTGGGCGATCGCTTTTTGATGCCCGACACCATACCCATGGCCATAAACAGCGTCACCACGGAGGACCCGCCGTAGCTGAAAAACGGCAGCGTGATGCCGATGACCGGCATGATGAACAGGCACATGCCGATGTTCGCGATGGTCTGGAAAATGAGCATACCCGCCATGCCCACGCAGACGTAGCTCTCCATCGGCGTCGCCGCGTCGCGCGCGACGAGCAGGCAGCGCACCACGATGGCGAGCAGCAGCACGATGATGAGCGCGCATCCGAGGAAGCCCAGCTCCTCGCCGCAGACGGAGAAAATGAAGTCCGTCTGCCGCTCGGGGATGCTCCACACATTAGATGACTGCGTCTGCGCGCCGTGGAAGAGTCCCTGCCCGGTCAACTCGCCCGAGCCGAGCGCCATCAGTCCGCGCGTCTGCTGAAAGCCCGCGTCGTCGGGCTGATAGCTGTGGTCGAGGACAGCAAGGAAACGGTCGCGCATATAGCCCGGCAGCAGGTCCAGATGCCATACGGCAAGAAACGCCGCCGCGCCGCCGCCAATGCCCAGCGCCAGCCAGCGCTTTGCCATGCCCGCGGCAAAGACCATGCAGATGAAGATGAAGAGATACACCAGCGCGCTGCCCGCGTCGCCGGATATGACGACGATCAGCCCCACCATAAAGGCGGTATGCGCCGTCGGCTGAATGACGTTTTCAAAGCGCACAAGGTCTCGCCTATCCTTCAGCAGCGCAAGCTGATAGGCGAGCAAAACGATGAAAAAGATCTTTACGACCTCCGCCGGCTGCACTGTGACGGGGAAATTGCGCAGGAAGCCAACGCCGAGGTTTTTGCCGATGTCATTCACACCGAGCCACGCGCGGTTGCCATTTCGCGTCTGGCCGAAGGGCGTGAGCAGCAGCAGGAGAAAGCCGACGTTGAAGCCCAGCAGCCACTTCCATTGCTTCGCCAGCTCGAATACGTCGATGCTCGAGAGGAAGAGGTAGAGCACCAGCCCGATGAGCAGGCCGAGGCCCTGCACGGCAACGTACTTGAGCGTGCCGCGAAAGCTTGTCGCGCTGGCGATGAGCACCATGCCGTAGAGCGTCGAGGCCACGCACAGCGCGAGCAGCACCGCGTCGGTCTGGCGCAGCACGTCATGCAGCGTTTCCCGCACTCGTCCCATCGGTTCTTCCCTCCTCTGCCGAAAATTCTCGAAATGATGTATCAGTATAGCACGATTCCGCCCGTCTGTAAACCGCGCGTTTTTCTTTCTTTCACTGTTTACACTCTGTTCACGCAAAAAGGAATTGCGCATCGCGCGGCGGTGTGCTATACTGTATCTTTAGAATGGGTCGAAAGGGGGCATTTGCCGTGGAGCATCTTTCACACAGTGAGCAGGAGACCGAGCAGCTCGGCGAGCAGGTTGCCCGCAGACTGCCGCGCGGGACCGTCATCGCCTACACCGGCGAGCTCGGCATGGGAAAGACCGCCTTCACCCGCGGGCTTGCCCGCGGTCTCGGCTGCCGCGGCCGCGTCACCAGTCCCACCTTCACCATCGTCAACGAATACGAGGGGGATATCCCCCTGTTCCACTTTGACCTCTACCGCCTCGGCTCGTCGGACGAGCTGTTTGACATCGGCTGGGAGGATTACCTCGCGCGCGGCGGCGTGTGTGCCGTCGAGTGGAGCGAGCGGGCGGAGGACGCCTTCGACGGCTCCACCGTGCGCATCGACTTCCGGCGCAGCGCGCAGCACGACGGCTGGCGCGTCATCACCATCACGGGGGTGGACGGCTTATGAAAATTCTCGCGCTCGAGACCTCGGCGAAGTCCGTTTCGACCGCAGTGGTCGAAAACGGCGCGCCGCTGGCCTATGCCTATCAGTGCACCGGCCTCACCCACTCGCGCACGCTGATGCCGATGGTGGACGCCATGCTCAAAAACGCCGAGCTGACGCTCGGCGACATGGATGCGGTCGCCGTGGCCGCCGGTCCCGGCTCGTTCACGGGTCTGCGCATCGGCATCGCCGCGGTCAAGGGCCTCGCCTGGGCAGCGGACAAGCCGTGCTTCGGCGTTTCCACGCTCGAGGCGATGGCGCAGAATCTCGCCCACATGGACGGTCTGCTCGTCTGCGCGATGGACGCGCGGCGCAATCAGGTCTACAACGCGCTCTTTGAAGCGAAAAGCGGCGTCCTCACCCGCCTCACACCCGACCGCGCCATCGCGGTCGCGGAGCTGGCGGAGGAGCTGCGCGGCGAAACGCGCCGTCTTCTCGTGCTCGGCGACGGCGGACGGCTCTGCCGCGACGGGCTCGCGCAGCTCGGCGTAGAGAGCGAGCTGGCTCCCGCGCAGCTGCTCTATCAGAACGCCGTAGGCGTCGGCCTCGCCGCGGAGCACGGCACGCCGGTGAGCGCGCAGGAGCTTGCGCCGGTCTACCTGCGCATTTCGCAGGCCGAGCGCGAGCGCAACGCAAGATTACAGCAGGAAGCAACTCAAAAATAAATATATAGTTTACGGAGGAAGAAGCAATGGAATCGAAATTTGGCAGCAAGGTACACATCATGGACCATCCCCTCGTGGCGCACAAGCTGACGATCATGCGCGACAAGAACACCAGCGTCAAGGATTTCCGCGAGCTGGTCAGCGAGATCGGTATGCTCATCACCTACGAGGCGACCCGCGATCTTCCGCTCACCACCAAGCACATTGAAACGCCCATCTGCGAGATGGACGCCCCCACCCTTGCCGGCCGCAAGTTCGTGGTCGTCCCCATCCTCCGTGCCGGTCTCGGTCTGGTCGACGGCGTGCTGCGCATGGTCCCCTCCGCGCGCGTGGGCCACATCGGTATGTACCGCGATGAAGAAACGCTCGAGCCCCATCCCTACTTCTGCAAGATGCCCAAGGACGTGGCCGAGCGCGACGTGCTGATCGTCGATCCCATGCTCGCCACCGGCGGCAGCGCCGCCGAGGCCATCGGCGAGATGAAGAAGCGCGGCTGCAAGCACATCAAGCTCATGGTGCTCGTCGCCGCTCCCGAGGGCATCGAGCACATCCAGAAGCTCTATCCCGATGTAGAGATCTACGCCGGCGCGCTCGACGACCACCTCAACGAGCACGGCTACATCGTCCCGGGTCTCGGTGACGCGGGCGACCGCATTTTCGGCACGAAGTAAGTTCTCCCACCCCGCGGCGTCGTTCCGGCGCTCTACGCGGTAGACTTTTATCACAAACAGCAATTTGAAAGGAAACCATTGACCATGAGTGCATCGAGAGAAAAGAAGGCTCGTCAGGAGCTGAACGAATCCGGCTACGTCGATCCCCGCAAGGCCCGCGAGGCCGAGGAGAAGGCGAAGGAGCGCCGCTCCACCCGCATCTATACCGCCGTCATCGTCGCCTTTGTGCTGCTCGGCGTGGTGCTCTTCGCCTCCGGCCGCATTCAGGCGAGCAACGAGGCCAAGGAGACTGCCCGCATCGGCGCGGAGAGCGCCGTGACCATCGACGGCGAGGACTTCAGCGTCAACGATGTGGCTTATTACTATGGCAGCATTTACAACACCTTCGCCAACAACGGCAGCTCCTTCGGCTTCGACAGCAGCAAGAGCGCCCGCGAGCAGCAGTACACCGAGGGTAAGACCTGGCACGACTACTTTCTGGAGTCCGCGCTGGACTACATGAAGGAGAGCGTTGCCGTCGCCCACGCTGCCGAGGCTGCCGGCTTTGACGGCGCCGAGCAGATGGACTCCGCCGAGCAGAGCAATCTGTCCATGGTCGACCTCTATGCCTCCTACAGCGGCGCGACCCGCGCGCAGTATCTCACCGCGATGTTCGGCAAGTACATGACCGAGGAGGCCTTTGTCCGCTGCGTCCGCCGCAACGCACTCGCGAGCGCCTACCAGCAGAGCTATTCCGACAGCCTGACCTACTCCGCCGCCGACCTGCAGGCCGCCTATGACGAGGATCCCGACGCCTATTGCAGCGTGGACATCGAGTACGTCTCCTTCACGACCGGCCTTTCGAGCGACGCCACCGACGCGGAGAAGTCCGCTGCGATGGAGGAAGCCAAGGCGAAGGCCGAGGCCGTCCTCGCCGCCTACGCGGAGGGCAGGAGCTTTGAGGAAAGCGCCGGCGACGGCACCTATACGCACCTCGCGCACGCCGACCGCAGCGTGACGAGCGATATGCTCACCTGGGCGTTTGCCGCCGACCGCGCGGAGGGCGATACCACGGTCGCCGAGCAGAGCAGCGGTTATGTCGCCGTTCTCTTCCACTCCCGCAGCCGCGACGACTATCACCCCGTCACTGTCCGCCACATTTTGGTCGCGGACGAGCAGACCGCCGCCGACATTTACTCTCAGTTCAACAACACCGGCGACAAAACCGAGAATGAGTTTGCCACTCTCGCCGCCACCAAGTCCACCGACAGCGGCACCGCCTCCAACGGCGGTCTTGTGAGCAATATGCGCAAGGGCGCGTATGTCCAGCCCTTTGAGGATTGGAGCTTCGATCCCAGCCGTCAGAGCGGCGACACGGGCATCGTCGAGAGCGAATACGGCTTCCATGTGATGTACTTCGTGGAAACGAATGAGCTTCCCTACTGGGAGTACAAGGCCACCAACACGCTCAAAAGCAGCGCCGTGAACGACTGGTATGACGCCATCACCGACGGCGTGACCGCCGAGCAGCTCGACGCCATCGAGTACGTCGGCTGAGCACATCCGCAACGCGGCAGGGACCGGCGAGGCTGCCGGTCCCTGCTTTTTCAAGAGGAATACCTATGGAAAATCAATTCTTACGCACCGAAATGGTGCTCGGCGCGGACGGCATGGACGCTCTGCACCGCAGCCACGTCGCCGTGTTCGGTCTCGGCGGCGTGGGCAGCTACGCGGTCGAGACGCTGGTGCGCTCGGGCGTGGGCGAGCTGACGCTCATCGACGACGACACCGTGGCGCTGACGAACCTCAACCGCCAGCTCGAGGCGCTGCACTCCACGCTTGGGCAGAGCAAGGCGGAGGCCATCGCCGCGCGCTGCCGCGACATCAACCCCGCGGTCGTCCTCCACCCCATCGTGGGACGCTACGAGGCCGCGGGCCGTGAGCGCTTCTTCGACGCGAAATACGACTACATCCTCGACTGCATCGACCTTGTCTCCTGCAAGCTCGACCTGATCGAGACCGCGCTTGCACGCGGCATCCCCATTCTCTCCGCGCTCGGCACGGGCAACAAGCTCGACCCCTCGCAGCTTCAGATCACGGACATCTCCAAGACCTACGGCTGCCCGCTCGCGCGCGTGATGCGAAAGGAGCTCAAGGCGCGCGGCATCCTGCACACGCGCGTGCTCTTCTCCCCCGAGCTGCCCGCCGCAACGGAGCAGAAGGAAACGCCCCCGCCCGGGCGGCGCAGCGTACCGGCAAGCCTCACCTGGGTCCCCGGCTGCGGCGGACTGATGATGGGCGGCGAAGCCGTGCTCGACCTCGCGCGCCGCGCAAAGGAGGAGGTCAAATGATGCTGCTCGGAAGCCTTGTCAATATGCTTGCCATCTTCGCCGGCTGCTTCGTCGGCGTGACGCTCGGGCGCTTCATCCCCGAGCGCTTCAACTCCGCCATTGAAAAGGGCATCGCCCTGTGCGTGTTCTACATCGGTCTCGACGGCGTGCTCGCGGGCAGCGATACACTCGTCGCCATCCTCTCCATGGTGCTCGGCGTCATCCTCGGCGAGCTGCTCGACCTCGACGGGCGCATCCACGCGCTCGGCGACTGGGTGGAGCGCCGCTTTGCGAAAAAGCAGTCCAAGACCTCTATCTCCGAGGGCTTCGTGAACGCCTCGCTCCTCTTCTGCGTGGGCGCCATGGCCATCATGGGCGCGCTGGACTCCGGCCTCACCGGCGACCACGCGACGCTCTACGCCAAGTCCACGCTCGACGGCATTACCTCCATCGTCTACGGCTCGACCATGGGCGCGGGCGTCGCGCTCTCGGGCGTCGCGGTGTTTCTCTATCAGGGGCTCATCACGCTCTGTGCGTCGTTCATCGCGCCGTTTCTCAGTGAGGTCGTCATCGCGGAGATGAAGTGCGTCGGCTCGCTGCTCATCATCGGTCTGAGTTTCAATATGCTCGGCATGACGAAGATCAAGGTGATGAACTATGTCCCCGCCGTGTTCTTCCCGATCCTGCTTTGCACCTTTATGTGAATAGCTGTAAAGGAACCCCGCCTGTCGACAGGCGGGGTTTTCTTATTTTGTTTTGCTTCGGCTCTGCCGCCAGCCGCGCCAGAGCGCTACGGTGAGAACGAGGAGCGCGACCGCGGCAAAATCGTTGATCGAATCGAGCGTATTGTACAGCACGATTGGCCAAGAGAGGCTCGGCACCCAGGTCGACCCCACAATGTGCCGGAGCCATAGGCCCAGCGCATAACGGCTGCCCAAATGCGCGAGCCAGCCGGCGGCAAGCAGCGCGATGTTTCTTTTTCCCCAGCGGACGACCTGTGCGCGGTAGGAATAGAGCGTGCAGGCGATCATTGTAAGAAGAAGGAGCGCAATGATCCAGCTGAACAGCAGCCGCAAATAGTTGTCCCGAACAGTCCATGAAAGGGTGCGGAAAATGTTCCCCGCCACAAGGCCCGTAGCGTAGCGCATATACAGGGCAAAGCCGATATACAGCGCCCACGCGCACCAAAGCCCCGTGCGCCGCCTCACCGTCAGGCAGATGGTGCCGCAGACAAACAGCGGCAGCGCCAGTATAAAGCCGGCGAGCGTTCCGGCGAAGAGCATGATGAGTATCCCGATCAGCGCGCCGAAGCACAGCAGGATCGTGCCGACGATCTGCCGCGTCTCCCGCCGCGCCGCAGGCGTGGCGGCGGTGTACGCTCCCGCGCTCTCCTTGTCCGGCGCTTCGCCGCGCGCAGCCTCCGGCTGTGCGCTCTCCCCCTTCACCAGCTCGTCGAGCGTCACGCCGAACAGCTCCGCGAGCCGCAGGAGCTTATCCAGCTCCGGAATGCTGGCGTCCGTCTCCCACTTGCTCACCGACTGGCGGCTGACCTCCAGCGCGTCGGCGAGGTCGCCCTGCGATAGATTTTTCTGTGTGCGCAGCCGCGCGATATTTTGTCCAAGCGTCATTCGTGTTCTCCTTTGCTTTGATGGCTCCAGCATAGCGAAAAGCTGCGGAAAAGTCCACCAAGCGGGCTTGAAAATTTAGCAACTGACGGTTGCAGGCCTCATTTTATCCGTAAAAGCAGGGTGTTTTCTATTCCGCGATGTACGGCAGCGCACGCACGCAGAAGCGCGCCATGTCCACATGGCTCGCGTCGATAAACTCCACGCCCTCGTTTTTAAGCAGCTCCACCTGTCGGTTCGAGCCGCCGAAGGCGAAGGCGGGCGACACCGCGCCGTCGCGCCTGACAACGCGGTGACAGGGGATCACGCCCGGCTCGGGGTTGACGTGCAGCGCATAGCCCACCACGCGCGAGAGCCGCGGGTTGCCGATGGCGCGGGCGATCTGCCCATAGGTCGCAACGCTGCCGCGTGGAATGAGCCGCACCGCGGCGTAAACTCTCTCAAAGGTCGTCATGTGCTTCCTTTCTCTTTTTCAGCCAACGGGCCAGCAGCAGCCCTCCGACAATGGCGAGCGCGTAGACCGCGAGGTACGGCAGATACATCGACAAAAGCCCCAACAGCGCCGACCCATTCGTTGCCGCGCCCGGCGCAATATTGCTTCCAAGCAGGAGCATTTGCAGGATCATGCCCGGCAGCGCGCGCAAAAGCATCGCCGCGCCGAGGATGGCGACCGCGTAGCCCGCCCATTCGCTGTGCTCCCGCACCGTCTCCCGCAGCGGCTTTCTCTGTGTCTCCCGGGAGCGCGCTTCCTCTGCGCCCCGCGGCGCGTCCTCCGGCTCATCCCAGATGAGATAGTCGGTCGTCACGCCGAAGTAAGTACAGATCGCGCGGAGCCTGTCGAGGTCCGGCGCGGAGTCGCCGTTTTCCCACTTGCTGACCGCCTGGCGCGACACCTCAAGTATTTCGGCCAGCTGCTCCTGCGACAGGCCGCGGGAGCGGCGCAGCGTCTGCAGCTTTTCTCCTAATGTCATATCGTGTTCCTCCATCGGTTTTGATGGCCCGAGCGTAGCAAATTTTCGTCCGAAGTGCCACCATCCCACGCTGGAATTTCCGCAACCAAACGTGGCAAGGGCCGTTTTACGGCGCTTTTTCATCCTTTTTCAGCAGAGCCGGCACATCCAGCTCCATGATGAGCAGGCTCACGAGCATCAGCGCCGCGCCGAAATAGCCGCGCACCGTCAGGCGCTCGCTGAGCAGGAAATAGGCGAACACGGCGGAGAATACCGGCTCGAGCGTGAAGATCAGGCTCGCGTGGCTCGCCGTGGTAAACTGCTGCTCGACGCTTTGGATGACGAAGCAGATGCCCGAGCAAAACACGCCGAGGAACAGCGCCGCCGCCCAGACCTTGGGCGAGCCGGGCAGGCTCGGCGTCTCAAGAAGGAGGGACAGCCCGAGCATCACCACGCCCGCCACCGCCGTCTGCAGCACGCCGAGGGCGATGGGGTCGACCTCCGGCTTCGCGACCGCCTTCTCCGTCACCATCAGGTCCACGGCGTAGAAGGTCGGCACGAGCAGGCAGATGATATCGCCCGGCGCGGGACGCAGCGCCTCGTTGAGCGTCAGGAGCGCCATGCCTGCCATGCACACCGCCAAGGCAAAGCCGAGCTTGCGGTCCGGTCGCTTTCGGTAAACGACGAACTCAAAGAATGGGGTAAAGAGAACGGTCATCGCGCCGATGAAGCCCGCGTTGGATACGCTGGTATACAAAACGCCGTAGGTCGCGCCGAGGTAGATCACCACGAGCGACAGCCCGACGAGAACGCTGTACCTCCATGTTTCACGGCTCGCGCGGAGCACCCGCTTGTGAAACACCGCGCCGAGCACGACGAAGGCCGAGAGAAAGCGGAAGGCATTGAGCGTCACCGGCTGCATATCGCGCAGGCAAATGGCGATCAGGCAGTTGGAAATGCCCCAAAAGCCGGTCGCCAGCACCAGCATCATGTCGGCTTTTCTTTGACGGTCCATACACATTCCTCCGATTTGGTCAAAAAGACGCCCGCGGCGCGGGCGAACAATGCGATTTTAACACGAGATCAGCCGAAACGCAAGCCCGTGCTAAAAAAGCAGCAGCTCCTGCGAGCTGCTGCTTTTTTCAAACGGTTGGGTGAAATTACTTGATCTCGACCTTCGCGCCGGCTTCCTCGAGCTGCTTCTTGAGGGCCTCGGCATCGTCCTTGGAGATGCCTTCCTTGACGGCCTTGGGAGCGGACTCGACAAAGCCCTTGGCCTCGGCCAGGCCCAGACCGGTGAGCTCGCGGACGACCTTGATGACCTTGATCTTCGCAGCGGCGTCGAAACCGGCGAGAATGACGTCGAACTCGGTCTTCTCCTCGGCAGCGGGAGCGGCCATGGCGGCGGCGGAAACGCCGAACTCTTCCTCGAGCGCGTGGACGAGCTCAGAGAGCTCCAGAACGGTAAGGCCCTTGATCTCTTCGATCATAGCAGTGATCTTTTCAGACATTGTAATATCCTCCTGATTTAGATTGTTGTTTGTTTTGTTGTTTGGATGCCGGATTTACTCGGCAGCGGCTTCGGCCGCCTCAGCGGGAGCGCCGTCCTTCTCAGCGATCTGCTTGAGGACGCAGGCAAGGCTGGTGATGGGCGCGAGCATCGTGCCGAGCACCTGGGCCTGCAGGACAGGCAGTGCGGGGATCGCGGCGAGCGCATTGATGGTGGCCATATCGACGACCTTGCCATCCATGAAGCCGCCCTTGATCTCAAACTTGCCGTTGAGCTTCTTGGCATAATCGGCGATCACGCGGGCGGGAGCGACGGGATCGCTCGCGACGGCGAGAGCCGTGGTGCCGTTGAGCTGCTCATCGAGCTCATTGAGACCGACGTTGTTGAAAGCAAAGCGAAGGAGCGTATTCTTGACGACGGCATAATCGACTTCGTTCTTGCGGCACTCGGCGCGAAGAGCAGTGTCCTCCGCGACGGTGATGCCCTTGTAGTCGACGATGATACCGGCGGCCGCGCCCTGCAGCTTCTCGGTCAGAGAGGCCACGATCGCCTGCTTTTCAGACAGGACTTTTGCGTTAGGCATTCTTGTTTTCACCTCCGTTAGATTTGCGGCATAGCTCCCTATGCCCGGGGAAAAGAGGCGTTCTAAAAAGGAAACCGTCCTCATGCCGAAAGACACAAGGACGGTGTAAGCAATCATAACGATTTGCCATCCTCGGCAGGACTTACGAGGTGTGACCCTCCCCTGCTGTCTTTGGAACGCTTCATTATTATATTCAGAGCCTGTACAAATGTCAAGCCCCAAATACCACATTTGCGCGCTCTTAGAGCTTCGCGGTGCTCATCTTGATGCCGGGGCCCATGGTGGAGGCGACGACGCAGGACTTGATATACTGGCCCTTGGCGGCGGCGGGCTTGGCCTTGACGATGGCGCCCATGATCGCGTTGAAGTTCTCGGTGAGCTTCTCGGGACCGAAGGAGACCTTGCCAATGGGGCAGTGGATGATGTTGGTCTTGTCGAGACGGTACTCGACCTTACCGGCCTTGACTTCCTTGACCGCCTTGGCAACATCGGGCGTGACGGTACCGGCCTTGGGAGAGGGCATCAGGCCCTTGGGACCGAGGACCTTACCGAGACGGCCGACAACACCCATCATGTCGGGGGAAGCGACGACGACGTCGAAATCGAACCAGTTTTCCTTCTGGATCTTCTCGACCATGTCCATCTCGCCGACGTAATCGGCGCCGGCCTCGCGGGCAGCGTCCGCCTTGTCGCCCTTGGCGAAGACGAGAACACGCGCGGTCTTACCGGTACCGTTGGGCAGGACGATCGCGCCGCGGACCTGCTGGTCGGCGTGACGGGAGTCGACGCCCAGCTTGACGTGCAGCTCGACGGTCTCGTCGAACTTCGCGGAAGCGGTCTTGCAGATCAGGCCGAAGCCCTCTGCGGCGTCATACTGCGTATTCTTTTCGATCTGCTTGGCAGCATCCTGATACTTTTTACCTCTGAACATTTCCGTATACCTCCCTTACTCTTCGACCACGACGCCCATGGAGCGCGCGGTGCCGGCGATCATGCTCATCGCGGACTCGAGAGACGCGGCGTTGAGGTCGCGCATCTTCATCTCGGCGATCTTCTGAACGGAGGCCTTGGAAATGGTGGCGACCTTGGTCTTGTTGGGGACGCCGGAACCGGACTCGATGTTGCACTCCTTCTTGATCAGGACCGCAGCGGGAGGAGTCTTGGTGATGAAGCTGAAGGAACGGTCGGCATACACCGTGATGACGACGGGGATGATAAGACCCATGTCGTTCTTGGTGCGCTCGTTGAATTCCTTCGTGAAGGCCGCGATGTTGACGCCGTGCTGACCGAGCGCGGGGCCGACAGGGGGCGCGGGAGTTGCTTTACCAGCGGGGATCTGCAGCTTAACGTAGCCGACTACTTTCTGTGCCATTTTAGGCACCTCCTTGATTATAAATGTGGTAACGGCCGCCCCGGAGGCGGGCCGCCCTTGGCGAGACGCACAGCGTCTCTCCCACTTTGCCGGGATACCGGCTCATCGCTTCTGGCGATTCTTGCTTATCTTTCGACCACTTCGACCTGATCGAGCTCGAGCTCGACGGGCGTTTCGCGGCCAAACATGGAAACGACCACGCACACGCGGTTCTTCTCCGGCTCGATCTCCTCGACCGTGCCGAGGAAGGTGGCCAGAGGGCCGTCCGTGATCTTGACCTGGTCGCCGACGTTGTAGGCCACGACGATCTCGCGGCGCTCCATGCCGAGGGCCAGGACCTCATCCTCCGTCAGGGGGATGGCGTTGGTGGCGCTGCCGACAAAGCCGGTCACGCCGCGGATATTGCGGATCAGATGCCAGGTGTCGTCCGTCATGACCATCTTGACCATCACATAGCCCGGGAAGGTCTTGCGCTCGACCTCCTTCACCGCGCCGGATTCCGTGACCTCGGTCACCGTTTCCATGGGGATCTGGATGTCGAGGATCATATCCTCCAGATGGCGGTTCGCCACGAACTTCTCGATGGCGGTCTTGACGGCGTTTTCATAACCGGAATAGGTATGGACAACATACCACTTCGCGTTATCAGCCATTTCCTGCGCCCTCTTAGCCGGCGAACACGCCGAGCAGAGACTTGACGGCCAGCATAGCCACGGCGTCAAAGATCCAGATGCAGGCACCCACGCACAGGGAGCACAGAAGCACCGTGCCGGTGTTCTTCGCCGTATCCTTGCCGGTGGGCCAAACGACCTTTTTCAGCTCGCTTTTCATTTCGCGGAACCACTTGCCGCGATCCTTTTTCTTCTCTTCTGCCATTGTTACACTACCTTTCCTAACTTACTTGGTTTCGGTATGAACGGTGTGCTTTTTGCAGAAGCGGCAATACTTGTTCAGCTCAAGCTTGTCCGGGGTATTCTTCTTGTTCTTCATCGTATTGTAGTTTCTCTGCTTGCACTCGTTACATCTCAGAGTGACCTTCACGCGCATAACGGCACCTCCTTATTATGGCAGTTTCCCGTCCTGCGGGACTGCCGATTGCCTCCCTGCTCTTGAATTAAGAGCGGCTCTCCTTCGCGGCGCGAAAAGCGAAAAAGCGCACAAAAAGAAAGCCCTCTTTCACAGGTAAGTAAAATAGTAGCACAAGGCAAGCGTTCCGTCAAGCACAAATTGCTTGAAAAATGAGAAATTTTCGCTATAATGGTGTCACTACAAATGCTGAGAGGTTGTTGCATGAAAATTATGGCCATTGACTACGGCGACGCGCACACCGGCATCGCCGTTTCCGACGCGCTTTTGACGCTTGCGGGCTTCACCACCGTCATCACCGCCTACCGCCCCGAGGCGGTCGCGGCGGAGGTCCAAAATCTCATCGCCGAGCACGGCGTCACCGAGCTGGTGCTCGGCCACCCGCTGAATATGGACGGCACGCGCGGCCCGCGGGCGGAAAAGGCGGAGGGCTTCGCGGCGCTGCTGCGCGAGACGACCGGTCTCCCCGTCACGCTTTGGGATGAGCGGCGCACGACCGTGGACGCGCACAATATCCTCATGGCCGGCGGAAAGAACGCGAAGCAGCGCAAAAAGACGGTGGACGCCGTAGCCGCGAGCCTGATGCTCGAGGGCTATCTCACCTTCAAAAAGCGGCAGAAATAGCGGAAAAAGGAAGCGCAGGCGCGCTTCCTTTTTTTCATCGTTTTTTCTCTTGTTATTTATCGGTTATTCCGATCATCTTTTGAATTTGCGGATCGTCTCCGCCATGATCGTCTGACGCAGCAGCAGGCTCACGCCGAGATAGACCGCGCAGCCTGCCACGCCGGTCAGGCCGCACTTGACGACCAGCATCAGCTTGCTCTCGTCCGCCGTGACGAGCAGCGCGTGCCCGCCGTAGAGCACGAGCGACATCGCCGCCGTGGCGGCAAGCCCTTTCAGAAGCGGCACAAGACGGACGATGCCCGTACCGCGGAAGAGCTGGGCGATCATCGCCAGCGCGCCGATCGTCAGCGCGATGGAGGTCGCCGCCGCCACGCCGGTATCGGTGCGGAACACGCGGTTGAGCACGATGTTCAGCGCCAGTACGCCGAGGTTGATGAGCAGCGGCACGAGCGTTTTCTTCATCGCGTAGTACGCCTTGTTCAAAAGGTCGAGCACGGCGAACGCGCTCATGCCGAGGGCGTAGCGGGCGAAGATGCTGCCCGTCATCTCCGTGGACGCGGCGGTGAAGCTGCCGCCCTCGAAGATCACGCGGATGATGTCGGTGCCGAAGGCGCACATCATCGCGCAGACGGGGAAGATAAAGAGCAGCGTGTTCTCCGTCACGTTCCAGATATAGCCAAGGTAGCCCTTCGCGTCCTCACGGGTGAACTCGCGGTTGAAGCGCGGGAACATGACCGCGCTGATGCTGTAGAGCACGCTCGTCGTGAGCGGGGTGAAGAGCTTGTCGGCATAGTAGAAGGCGCTCACCGCGCTGTCGTTGAACGAGGCGGCGGTCGAGGTGTCGATGAGGTAGCAGAAGAGGAACACCGAGGTCGTGAGGACGGTGACGAGCGCCGTTTTGAAATAGGTGCCGACATAGTCCGCCCCACGGTCGAGCACCGGTCGGTAGACATAATGTTCCTTCCTCGCGTATGGAATGCTCATGCCGAGCTGGAGCAGCCACGCGCAGGAGCTTGCGATGACGACGCCCAGAATGCCCCACCTTGCGCCGAGTGTCAGCAGGAAGACGGCGAGGAAGGCGTTGTAGGGGATGCTCATGCTGCCCTGCAGCTCGTAGTGGTCGGTCGCCTGAAAGATGGCGACGTTCAGATACGCCGCCGCCACGACCGGCAGGGCGCAGGTCATGATGCGGATGTAGCTCACCAGCCGCGGAAGCTCCGATGCGTCGGTGTCCCAAAGCACGCCGACGAGCGGCGTGGAGGCCAAGATCTGCCAGAGCACGACCACGACCAGCGCGCCGAGCAGCGTCACGGTCATCAGGTTGTTCGCCGCGCGCTCGCCGCGCCGGCGGTCGGCGGCAAATTCCTTGGTGAGGATCGGCACCGCCGCGATGCACAGCGCGTAGCAGACGGTCGTGAAAAGGTAGAGCGTGGAGTTGTAGGACGCGGTATAGAGGTTCGCGTCCACACCGGTGCCGAAGATGTTCGCCTGCACCATCTCGCGCACCACGCCGAGGAGCTTGGCAAAAAGCGTCAGCAGGAAAACGATGCTGATCGCGCCCGCCGTGCGCACGCCGGACTTCTCGTTCTTCTGCGGTGCGGACGGCTGTGTTTTCTTTTCGTCCTTCATGATCGCGCAGATCATCTCCTCATTCGTGTCGAGCTTTCGGGACAGCTCGTCCATGTGCCGCTTCACGCAGGCGGTCTGCTCCGCTCCGTTTGCAAGCACGCGCGCAGCCTCCGTCTCAAACGCCTCGGCTGTGTAGCCGTCCCGCGTGCTGAGCTTGTCGAGCCCCACGGAGTTGAGGAACGCCGTACACTTGGGGTCGTAGGAGATGCCGATGAGCGGCACGCCCATGATGGCGGCGTAGATCAGCGAATGGAGCCGCACGCCCACGAGCAGATCCATGCAGCCGATGATCGAGAGCATATCCTCGGAAAGGTATTTTTCGTCCAGACAGACCGCCGTATCGTCGGGAAGCTGCGAGGCGATGTGACGGCAGACCTCGCCGTCCTCCTCATAGTGGAATGGGATGAGCACCGACTGCGCGTTGTAGGTCTCCTTCAGCCATCGGATCGAGCGCAGGACCTCCGCGACAAAGCGGCTGTCCCGGTTCCGCTCGCGGATGGCCCAGCCGACCACGGGGCGGCCGTCCTGCGTCACGCCCGCGCGGCGGAGGATGTCGATGCCCTTGCCGGCGACGAGAGGGTTCGGGTCGTCAGAGCCGACCACCACGCGGGCGATTCCCGCCTCAAGGATGGCGTCGGTGCAGGGCGGCTGGCGGCCCTGGTGGCAGCAGGGCTCGAGCGTGACGTACATCGTCGCTCCCGCGGGGGACTCCGTGCAGTGCGCAAGGGCGTTGCGCTCCGCGTGCGCCTCGCCGCAGCGCTCGTGGAA
>ENA-OPBO01001352-OPBO01001352.1-human-gut-metagenome-genome-assembly--contig:-NODE-1352-length-17514-cov-4.618077_pt1 | contig 17514 bp, 19 predicted proteins | sample MGYA00241071_ERZ501458 | MGnify/ENA primary metagenome ERZ501458 (study PRJEB25962, sample SAMEA2042509) | human gut metagenome | biome: human gut; feature: human-associated habitat; material: faeces... | reverse complement strand
TAACCGCCGACGAGCTGCTATCCGGCGCGGGCGGGAACACCGCCACCAAGACCGAACAGGCGGAACGGCTAATACTGGACTTGCTCGCAGACGGGAAAGAGCTTGCCAGTGAGGATATTGACAAGGCCGCAGCCGAAGCCGGGATTTCTGCCCGCACCGTCCGGGCGGCAAAGAAAAACCTTGACGGACGCATTACCTCAAAGCGTATCGGCGCGGCATGGTATCACGCCCTCAAAAAATGAAATGGCAAAATCCAAGTGGCAAAACCCAGATACCTTGCCACTTTGCCACTTCGCCACTTCAACCTCAAAACCACCGCCCCATGTATGACCGCATGGGGCTTTTCTCATGGAAAGGAGAGCCTATGAACAACGACACCAGCAACCGCAGCACCCCCGCAACCGCTTCCCCTCTGACCGCCAAACCCGACCTTGTGAAGAACATCGGCGGCACGACCTTTGACATTCATATCCATTTCAGCGAAACCAGCCGGGAAACCTTTACGGACAAGGTTGTGCGCCTTATCAAGAACGACAGCGGCGATGAAACCGCTTAAAAGCAAGATACTTTTTTCTTGTTCCTTATTGACAAAACCCGAAGGGAACAGTGCTAATCGAGTGCGGGAAACTCTTGCAGCGAGGCGGATACAAGATCAAGGTTCTCAACACCATCAACTTCAAAAAGTCCATGCACTACAACCCGTTCGCCTATATCCATTCTGAAAAGGACATCCTCAAGCTGGTCACAGCCCTCATTGCCAACACCAAGGGCGAAGGCAAAGCCGGGGATGACTTTTGGGTAAAGGCCGAAACGCTGCTGTATACTGCGCTGATTGGCTACTTGCACTATGTCGCACCAGTGGAGGAGCAGAACTTCTCAACCCTGCTGGACTTCATTAACGCCATGGAAACGCGCGAGGATGACGAGGACTTCCAGAATCCTGTGGATCAGATGTTTGAAGTGCTGGCGGAAAAGGAACCGGGGCATTTCGCGGTACGCCAGTATAAGAAATTCAAGCTGGCAGCAGGTGTTATATGCTCTAAGTGACTTCCTAATCACAGCCTTTTGTCATGATTAGGGAGACGATCACTTGGAGCATTTTCATGCAAAGGAGGCTGCGCAATGAGTAAAATCAAGATCACACCGCTGTACGAGCGCCTGTCTCGCGACGATGAGTTGCAAGGTGAATCCAACTCCATTAGCAATCAAAAGCTGATGCTGGAGGACTATGCCAGACGCAATGGATTCCCCCGTCCGACCCATTTCACCGATGACGGCATATCCGGCACCCGTTTTGATCGTCCCGGCTTCATGGCCATGATGGCGGAGGTCGAGGCCGGGAATGTGGAGGCGATCATCGTCAAGGACATGAGCCGCTTGGGGCGTGATTACCTCAAGGTAGGGCAGGTGATGGAAACCCTGCGGCAGAAAAATGTGCGCCTGATTGCGCTCAACGACGGCGTGGACAGTTTTCGCGGTGACGATGATTTCACGCCGTTCCGAAATATCATGAACGAGTGGTATGCCCGTGATATCAGCAAGAAGATTCGCTCCACCTTTCAGGCTAAGGGAAAGGCAGGCAGGCACCTGACGGGAACAGTCATCTATGGCTATCTCTGGGATGAAAGCCGCAGACACTGGCTGGTGGATGAGGAAGCTGCCGCGGTGGTACGGCGGATCTTTGCCATGAGTATGGACGGTTACGGTCCTTACCAAATCGCCAGACGGCTCTCGGCTGAAAAAGTCGAGATTCCTTCCATCCATCTGGCGCGGCATGGCGAGGGCGTAAACAAAAACAAGGCCGTCAAAGACCCCTATGCCTGGGGTTCGTCGGTCATCGTGAGTATTCTCAAAAAGCGGGAGTACCTCGGCCATACCATCAACTTCAAGACACGAAAGCACTTCAAGGACAAGAAAAGCCACTATGTCCATGAAAGTGAATGGAGCATCTTTGAAAACACACACGAAGCCGTGATCGACGAAGAGACCTTTGAAAACGTGCAGCGCATCCGAGCAAACGTCCGCCGATACCCCAACGGTTGGGGTGAAGCGGCTCCGCTGACGGGACTGCTGTATTGCGCCGACTGCGGGGCCAAGATGTATGTTCACCGTATCAACAATGGTAAGCTCATTCCTCAGTACACCTGTTCCAACTACACGAAGGTTCCCTGTGGGACGCGCTGCCCGACGCAGCACCGCATCAATGAAAGTGTAGTGCTCGCGCTTGTGGCCAATACGCTGCGAGCGATCGCAGCATATTCGCAGAATGACCGCAAGGCGTTTGTCCAGACGGTTGAGGACCTGAATGCCGCTCACTGCTCCACCGACGGTACACAGAAAAAGAAACGCCTGGCTGAAGCGAAAAGACGCGCTGATGAGCTGGAGCGGCTCTTATGCAAGATTTATGAAGACAAGCTCCTTGGCCGACTGGCAGAAAGCCGCTATGCCGTGCTGGATGAGCGGTACGCCAACGAGCAGGAACAGCTGATCCGGGAAATCGAAACGCTGGAAGCGACGATTGCGGCGTATGAGAACCGTCAGCAGTCATCAGAACGGTTCATTGCCCTGCTTGATAAATATGAACGTTTTGACCCCCTGACCACAACCATGCTCAACGAGTTTGTGGAAAAAATCCTCGTCCACGAACGCGCCCGCAAGGGCAGCGTGGAAACCACGCAGGAGGTTGAGATCTACTTCAAATTTATCGGTAAATATGTGCCGCCTCACTTTGGTGAAATGAAACTCACTCCGGAAGAAGCGGAAGCCTTGCGTAAGCGGGAGGAGCGCAAGGACAAGCTTCATCAGGCGTACTTGCGGCGCAAGGCCAGCGGAGCGCAAAAGAAATACGAAGACAAGGTCAGAGCAAAGAAAAAAGCTGAAAGGGAGGCAAAGAGCGCAGCCCTCCGAGCCGATGCTATCGCAAGGGGCATATTCATCCCCGTCAGTCAGTTGCCCACGTCGGCACCCCGGAGAGCGACGGTCCAAAACCGCCCTGCAATTTGAGAAAACATCATCAGGAGGAATGAAACGTGAACAGGTTGACCTATACCCGCGTTGGCGCCTATTGGATTCCCGAGCTGAAGCTGACGGAACAGTCGCTGCGGCCTATCGGTAAGTACGGACATATGCGGCGGCGGTATTTGAAGGAGTGCCGACCCATGCTGTACAGCCACCTCATCCTGACAGAGCGGCTCCATCCGCACCTGGTTGAAACTGACGAGGCGGCAAATCGGCGTATGGAGTTGCTGATGCCAAAGCTGGCCAGGGATACAGGTGTGACCGAGCGGCTGAAAGCCAGCGATCCCATGGCATGGGTGAGAAGGATGAACGCATTGAAGACTCAGGTGGAAGAAATCATCCTGCATGAGTTGATCATGGAGTGAAGTGCGAATTCCTATAGACGCTGTCCCGAATCCGGCGCGGTGAGCATCAGGCTGGATTCGGGACAGCTGACTGATAACTGATACCCGGCTGGACACCATATGATCAAACTATACCTGACAACATTCAAGTTGGCATTCACATCATGATTTGTACATTTCGCGCCAAAGCTGCCATCGCTATTTCAAGCCGGGCGCTGACAACCGCTCTTGTTTATGATATAGTTTCATTGACTTTTTTAAAAGATCGGCCGCGCAGGAGCAACTTCCCAACTGACATACGGGAGGCAAAGCAATGTACATCGATGATGAACGCGAAGCTTTTTTTGTTGATGCACATAGAAAATACCATTCCAAAATGGAAAACGTATGTCGTGCTTATGTGCAATACAACGAGGAATATCGGAGCCTGATTGATGAAAGTATACAGGAAACCTATTTGACAGCCGTAAAAAACTATAAGGAATTGAAAGCACATCCGGCATTGGAGGGTTGGTTTATAGAAACCTGCTTTCACCGTTTTTCGACGGCGCTAGCCAAATATCGCCGCAGACAGGCCTATCATCAGGTATCCATGAACGATGACAAAGCAGCCCCGCAAGTAGCGGAGACGATTGATAATATAGACACATGGTGGCAAAACGAGAACAATGCAAACCAGCTTCAAAGGATATTGGATGTGCTGTCCGAACGCGAAGCACAAATCTACCATGAGTATTTTGAAGACGAGAAAAGCATGGCAGAGGTAGCCGAAACACAAAACACCACAGTGAGCGCCATTAAATCCATTCTTGCGCGCATCCGAAAAAAGGCGCGCGCGATGCATAATATCGACTATTTGTTTTTCTTTTTCATCATCGCAACTTTTTCAGTTCTCGCGCGCTTAATGTAGTGAAGGAGGTTGATCATGGATAGCTCGAAGCGTGAAGCGCAAAATCAGTTGGAAGCTATCAAACAGTCGATTCTTGATGGCCGGCTTACGCATGGACAGATCTGTGATGCATTAGCCGAAGAAATCAAGAAAGAACTTCAAAAAAGCGCGGAGGAGGTTGATATCGAATATGTGCTTGCATGCCAGCGATTGATTGCAAGTCTTCATTCAAAGGAAGCTGCTCAAGCAGAGAGCCATGCCGAGCACAATTTTGAAGCGGCACATGCCAAACTGCGGCAGGAAAAGCACTCTGTTCAAAAAGGCAGAAAGCGTGCCATCAGGTATGGTTTTGCGGTTGCCTTCCTGTTAGTGGTATTGGCAGGGGCAGATATTCTGCTTACCAAACGGCAGATCAATGTCAGCTACTCACCCGATCATGAGCAGATCGTTTATGATGGTATGATGACAATGCCAGGAATCTTAGAAATGGCAGGAGCAGATATTCAAGGAGATGCGGTTCAGGAGCTAACAACAAAGAATTGGGACGAGGTCGTTGCCTTTTTAGGCTATGTGCCTGGGATGCCTACATGGATCCCCGACGGATGGGTGTTGGATGAATACTATTGCGCTATATTCAAAAACTTTTCGATATTCGACGTCACCTATTCTTGTCAGGAATTCAATGAATATCTCGCATATTCCATCGAACATTATTATGGCAGCGAACCGCTACATGGTACTTTTGAGCAAGATGGAATTGGCTATGAAACGTTCACAGCGACAGGGCAGCGCCTTTATATCACAAGCAACACAGGCAGCAGCGTCATCCTTTGGCATGACGGCTCCAATGTCAACAGCGTGATCGGCCCTGTTGCCGCAGATGAATTGATTCATATGATCGAATCAATAGAGGAAGGGAAGGATTCACCGTGAAAAAAAACTGGTTTCTTACTGCGCTTGGTGTCACGCTCATTCTTATGCTGTTTACAAATTGCGCGCTTGCTTATACGGCAACACCTTATGCCGATACGGTTTTTTCTTCTGCAAAGGTATCGTTAAGTGCTCAAATCAACGCATCTTTTACTGCCCAAACAAAATCAAAGCAAGCGGAAATTAAAGTGACGAGTTGTATTCTTCAAATCAAGACGGGAAGCGTATGGGCCGATAGCATGACCTTAACAGCGCCATCCAAAGTTGCGACAAATACAAGCCGCTATTCTGCAGCGAAGGATTATTCCAGCAGCTGCTCTTCGGGAAATACGTACCGTATCAAGGCGGTTTTTGACGCGGATGGGCATACCAAAACGGCGTACTCCAACTCGATCAGCTATTGATTTATGGAAAACAAAAGCTATTCCGTTCAGCGCAGCGTTGAGTCTATCTTCGCTGCGTTTTCTTTTGCCCGGTTCTTTTAAGAAAGTATGATTGTCACCGCAACTTTTTTGATTCTTGTGCGCTTAATATAGTGAAAGGGAATATAAGAAAGGAGTTGATTCCTTTGGGCAGTAGCACCTCGTCGTTCATGACAGGGTGCAGCGACATCACGAAGTACAACAATGCATGGTTTGTTCGGTACAATGAGGACACGAGCAACATAACGCCGACACATCGCGCTGTGGTACGCATTCACAAAGGAACACAACCAATCACCCCCAAATGGGTGTATGACAGCCCATACGAAAGAGACCGTCCGTACAATACAGGCTATACGGGAACTGTGACTGGTGTTTCTTTCAGAGCACGGTTGGATGATCGGGATTCTGGAACGCTCGAATTCCATGGATACTATCACCATTCTTATTAAAGCATAAGATAGCTCAAATACTCATAAGTAGCATGCTGTTTGCATGGGGTAAGAGCGTTCTTACCCCATGCAATATAGCGTTTATCCGTGTGGAAAGGATGACAGTCTATGAAAAAAATTTTTGCCGGATTATTCATTGCAGTGTTATGCATTGCTTTTATTGTTCTCGCTTACGCAGAGGAAGAAAGCGCCCCCTGTTATACGCCCGTTTTAATGGATTGGGACGCAAAAGACGGAAAAGATCTGGAGCAAAAGATTTTGGAGTATTGGAGAACAAATGCACCGGGCTGGGAGGCCGGGTTATATACGCCTCAAAAGCGTTCCATGACCTTCCGTCTTGGCGGAACAACAGAAGAACTGATCAAAGACTACAGAAATTGGGATATCGCTATTGTTTCCTCCAAAGAAGTGGATTTGCAAAAGCTGGCGGACGAAGGCGTGGTGATCAGTTGCGCTTATAATCCCAGCCTTGGTCTAAGCCTGCACCACTCGCTTCTGCCTGAAGCGGTGCGAAAAAAACTACCCATCCATCCCCTCTATGATTATATGGTTTACTGCTATGATTATAACCCGCAAACCGACGAGGCGATCTTTCTGGTTTGTAACGAAAAGAAACGACCCGCAGGGTCTCGGGAGGGCTGGGTAATGCAGATATTGAAGAAACGCGGCCCGGATCGAACGCGCGCGTTGGAGGATATCTGCCGTGTGAATGATTGGACACAGATGGGTGTTCCGCCTTGCACGGTGGATGAGCTGCTGCAAATGCAGAACGACTGGGATTGGGCTAGCCTCAGGATTGACGAAACGGACAGGCTGGAATCCCTCGACCAGGAAGGGCTTCTCTATGATTTTTCGCAAGATTCATACTGGGTCGACCGGGAGCCGGCCTGGCAGGAGCCCAAGGGGCTATTCAGCGCAGACGGCAGGATGATTGGGATTCCTTACAATCCCATCATAACTGGAGAATATGAGCCAAACACGATTCTGGTATTTATCGTAAATGCAAAAAGCGCACATTCATTGCGGGCGCTGGAGTATGCAAAGCACTTCGTGAAATCATATGAATGGGTATACAACGTTATCGAAACCGGCTGGAGCGATCCTGATATTGAAAAAAAGTATGGCGAGCACTCCATTTGCATTTACAAAGACGAGGTGGATTGGTAACTTTTCGAGACCGTCCGGATTCGTACAAAGTGCGCTTTACAGAGCTTCATGGTTCACTTTGCCGCTTATGATCCCGAATGTGCCAACGGCGTAACGCCAGGAGGAAGAAGCACTTGAAGCATTGTTTTGGAAAGAGAATATGCGCCCTGCTGGCGTTCACCCTGAGCCTAACGGTTCTTTTTTCCGCTATGGGCGAAACCAATCTGTACCTGGGCGGGGCCGATAAGAGCAGCGCAGAATACAAGCTGTTTACCCAGAATCATCCAGAGCTCACCGTTGATACGGAAACCAACATCTACCTCTCTACGGACGAAATCATCAGCGCTTTTCTTACAGGCGAATTTCCTTTCGATACTTTCGTCATGACCAGCAGCAGCTTTGATCTAAAGCGGATGTTTTCCAAGGGATACTGCTCGCCTCTCTCCGGCAGCGCTGTGCTGACTGAAAAACTGAGCGAGATGTATGAACCCATTCAACGGTTGCTCACCCATGACGGCAATATCTATGGCGCGCCCTTCCATTGCTATGTGGGCTACTATACCTATTGTCCGGATGCGTGGGCCGAGGCTGGCCTTACAGCGGAGGACGTTCCCACCTCTTTTGTGGAATATCTGGATTTTCTGGAGGCGTGGGCAGAGCATATCCGGGATAACCCGGAAGACGATATCAGCGTTTCCAACGCCTTTGACAGTGAACAGTACGGTGAACATAGCTACATAAGCTACTTGGTAGACCGTCTGATCACCAACCATATCATGCAGTGCAATTACGCAGGGGAACCCCTCCGCTTTGATACGCCCCTGTTTCGGGAGCTGCTGGAACGCTGCCAAAGCATCGGTACGGACTTGTATCTATATGAGCCGGAGCAAAAGGCTGACCTGGCGCTCTTTGAGGACCTGTATGGGATGCGTGAGCTAAAACACCTGGTTCCCCTTCGCCTCACGAGTGATCAGCCTGTTCTTATCAAGGCGACGCTGTATACAGCCTTTCTGAACGTGCGCAGCCAACACCAGGCTCTTGCCACGGAATATTTGGAGGACTGTGTGACCTGCACCGCTCCGGAGTTTGGCGCATACCTGTACCGCGATGCCGAGCCTGTGGAAGATCCTGAATTTGTCCGTTCTATGGAGGCGGTACAAAAGGAGATTCAGACGCTTGAGCAACGACTGGCCGCTTCAGAGAACATGGAGCCGTTGGAACGAAATTCCCTAAGCAGCCAGTTGGAGCAGAAGAAAAAGGATTTTGAGGCTATGGCCGTTTCCGAGCAGCGCTACCTTATCTCCGAAAACGACCTAAACCTGTATCGCACCTATGGTGAAAACCTCTATTTCCAACCTCCCAGCATCTTTGACCCCTCCACCGAGGAAGGGCAGAACGTGAAGCAATTGCGGGACAGGTTCTGCACAGGCAGTTTGACCATGGAACAGTTCATAGGTCAATTGGATCAACTGGCGTGGATTCTCGAAATGGAAGATCGGCATTTTTAGCGCAAAAGGAGAGGTATGCATGAACGATTTCTGCCGGAGGGCATTGCGATTAGCAGTGTGTATCCTGCTCTGTATACCTATAACCGTTTCTTCGGCCACACAAATCTCCACACACGATCGTAGCCAGATTGCCCGGTATCTGAAACCATAGGATGTATTCTCTGCAAGGGAATTATGTTCAGCCTTGAGCTCTTGAGGTCTCCAATTTAAAATAAGCAAAGACTTTTGTGGCCTTTAAGAAAACATTTTTGTGAGCGAAGTGGCGTGGTTTAGCATGACCTTAACAGCGCCATCCAAAGTCGCAACGAATGCAAATCGCTATACTGCATCGAAGAATTATTCCAGCAGTTGTTCCTCAGGAAACACCTATCGTATCAAGGCATTTTTTGACGCGGATGGTTATACCAAAACGGCGTACTCCAACTCGATCAGCTATTGATTTATGGAAAGCAAAGGCTATTCCGTTCAGCGCAGCGTTGAGTCTATCTTCGCTGCGTTTTTTGCCCGATCAACTAAAAAAAGTTTGATTATCACCGCAACTTTTTTGAATCCCGCGCGCTTAATATAGTGAAAGGGAATAGACGAAAAGGGGTATTCCATTGGGCATAGCTTTGTTTTGGCTTCGGCTAGAAGCAAAGAAAGCCCTTGTAAAACAATGCCCGACAGCAACCATCGCATAGGCGATGAACGTTCTACAAGGACAACGTCACTATAGCGCAATCCGCGTTCATTTGCAATCGCCAAATCCGACACAACTGAAAGGAGAATTGTTATGAAGAAAACGCTGGCGTTTGTTATGATTTGTATGCTTGTTTTCGCCGCCTGTTCCGTTGCATCTGCATCTTGGGTGTCATATAGCGGAAAGTCGTTGCCTAAGATCTCTTCCGCCATTACGCCGAATGTAACGCTGGGTACGACCAATTCGAAGAGCAGCAGCACGCAATCAGGCCGGCACAAGCTTGAGACTTGCAAAGATTCGAGCGGCAACACCGTTACCAATACTCAGTGTGTGCGTATGTGGCGCGCAGATGGCACGTCCGTCACCGGGGAACTATGGCACAAAGCAGGAAAAACATATAGCATGGGTGTTGGTAGCACAACAATGATAAAAGGCAAGACCTATACTGTCAAGGCCAGAGGCAATACAGATAATGCCGGACAAGTAACTGTATCCGGTAAGATTGATGCCGATGGCGGAGATCCTATCTAAACCCGTTTCGGTTCGGTGCGGCTTAAAACCGCACCGAACCCTCGTTCTACGGCTTAGTGTCTCTTTGCGCAAAATACTTTTTGTTTTAACTGCACTACTTCGGAGGTGCGTTAATGAAACGGTTCCATTTCATTCGCTTCTTGTGTTGCACGTTTTGCTGCGCCCTATCCATCTTGCAGTGCTTTTCTTCACAAGCTGAACAGAGCCAATCCTATTCTACATTACGAACGGAATGTCCCGATGCTTTTCAATACAGCACGACCGTTGGAAATGCTGTGATCAATGTGGATGCGCCGATTCTCCTGCCTGACACACATTCCATACCGCTCTTACGCCTGCGGTGGATCATGTATGATGAAGCATACAATAACAGAAGGATTATTTCGGCTGGGAATACATCAGACCTCGCCATGCATAACAACATTTATTACTCGCGCTTTATCATTGCCAGCGATCAAGCTTCCGGCTCTGATATTTTGCCCGAGGAAGCAGCCAACGCGCTGGAACAGCTACGTAAGGCCAATGGCATATCGGAGGATATTCGCATTTGGGCGCAATATGCCACCAGTGGGATGTATGCCATCCCCAACGGCTCTGCCACCGATGAAGACGCATTTATGCGACAAAACAAGCCTGTAAAAGGCTACGAGAAAGGCATGTACATCGTAAGGGCGCGACAGTATCTTTTTGGCATCCCAATTTTCTTTACTTCCTATTTTCAATATAGCAATGAAAACGAACCAGAGGATCCCTGTCCGACCATTTCTCTGTCCTATTTAGATAAAGACAACTATCACTTGGAGTACAGCGTTGTTTCTGTGGAGAGCATCATCACAGAGAACGTAGCGTTAGCACCCTTTACGAAGATTTGTGATCAAATCAAACTCTTTATGGACCTGGGTCTTATCCATAGAATTGACAAAATCGAGCTGGGCTACATGTTGTATTATGAAAACGATGTACACGCGTCCACGCCGAGAGCGGAATACATCATGCTGGCCATTCCCACATGGACCATCTACGGCTATTTTAATTATGCTGCATTTTCGGGTGAAACAGAAACATTTAGAGAAGACAACAATGCGGATCAACGGATAATCAATGAAAAGGTGCGCGCGGTTTGGGGAAATGATTGTATGCGGATCGACGCCTTAACAGGTGACTTTGTCGATATGTCGGCAAACCCTGCGCCAAGAGTGTACCGTTTGACTGGAGATGAATGATTTGCATCAATATACACGCATTCCCTTGGGACGTGCCTTTGCTTTGAGCCTGCTTATCACCCTTTGCGGTCTGGTCGTCATTGAGATACCTGAAATGCTTCTGTTACCGCAGATATACGCCGACCGTAGCTACTATCCTTCCGCACTTCAATTCGTACTGGATCCCATTTATTTCGGAGGCTTCATCCTTGTTATTCCGCTTGCAGCAGCTCTGCCATATACGAATAGCTTTGTGATGCGCCTGAAAACCGGCAACTGGTATTATGCCATGATCCGTTGCGGGAAGAAACGTTATCTTCAAAAGGAGTGCTTAAGCGCCTTCATACGGGGTGGAGGTGGCGTTGCGCTGGGCTTTGTGACTTACACAATCCTATGCAACATGCTCTTTCTGCCATCCAATCCGCAGAAATATGCCTCTCATATCCTTCCATTCGATGATACCATCTACGAGCAAATGTATCAATCAGCTGGCGGCATACCCATGTACTTGTATCTAACAACCGTTCTCTTCCTGTGCGCAGGCTGTTGGTCGCTAGTCGCACTGGCAACGGCGGTCTGGATGCCCGATCCGCTCATCGCCGTCACAGCGCCTTTGATTCTATACTACCTTTGGCTTTGGGGTGGTGTGCGCCAAACATGGCTGGTTACTGCTATATCGCCAACAGCATTGTTCAACGACCAGCTAACGCTTCCTAAAATGCTGGGTGCGATGGTGCAATATCTAACGCTGGGCGTTGCTTCAGACGCGCTGTTTCGCATAGGTGCAAAAAGGAGGATGACCCATGCGCAATAGCATCAAACATGTCTTGCTCGCTGCATACACAAACAGTGTGACGTGGATACGCTCACCACGCGTATGGTTTGTGCTGCTGATTCAATGCATTATGTGCTATGGCGGCCTTTATGAGCTTGGCAATTCGTTGCATCAATTTGGATGGAAGATTACACCCGTTGAATGCTTTCTCTTTATTGCCTCTCGGCAAAGGTTGCTAACAGGTACGCTTTTCTTGGTCTTCATTAGTGAAATACCGCCCCAATGCGGATTCCACCATTTTCAATGGATCCGAACAACCCGAAGCTGCTGGGTATATGGCTGCGCGCTATATTGCTACTTGATGGTGCTTGTCATGCTACTTTCACTAACAGTCGTGAGCTGCCTTTCCTTTGCCGGACATCTACAATGGAGTACGCAATGGAGCGACTCACTTCGCGTGGCGAAGGGGATTCCCGAAAGCATGTCCATCATTCCGGCGGTAATTCGTTCCCGCTTCTCGCCCGTCGGCGCGTATTTTGCATTTGTATTGCTAACAGGAAGCTACTGGTTGCTTATGGCGCTGATCGTAATGCTCGCGGCATTTGCAAAGAATGCGCAGGTAGGACTGTCTGTTACAATGGTGATTCAGCTTCTGCCGTGGATTGTCAACACCTTTACGACGCTTCAGGAAAGCACATGGTTTCCCGTATACTATTCCGATATTTTCATGTTGAAATATGCAACGTCGGGCGTGGAAACCTTTTGGCAGTGCGCTGTAGCTTTTTTTATGGCGAATGCCTTACTTGTTATAATGATGCGGCTGTGCATCCGCAAATCACCGCTTTTTGCTGATTCTACATATAGACAGTAGGAGGAATAAGCATGAATCACATTGAGGTTCGGGCCGTTACCAAAACATTCGATAGACATACTGTGCTTGATAATGTAAGCCTTAGCGTAGCCAAAGGGCGCTGTATTGGACTAGTCGGTGCGAACGGTAGCGGGAAAACGATGCTGATGCGTTGCATATGCGGCTTTGTGCTTCCCGACAAAGGTGAGGTGTATGTAGACGGAAAGCAAATAGGTAAGGACGTCGATTTCTCTCCTTGTACGGGTATTGTGATCGAAGCACCAGGCTTTTTACCCGTGTATTCAGGCTTGACTAATTTAGCCATTCTCATGGCCTATTGTACAAAAAAGAAAGAATGTGACCTTGGTGCAATTATGCGCAGCGTAGGGCTTGAGCCGAATGATAGACGACCGCTGCGAAAGTATTCGATGGGTATGAGACAAAGGCTTGGCATTGCGCAGGCAATCATGGACGCACCCGATATTTTGATCCTTGATGAACCGTTCAATAGTCTTGATAAAGATGGTGTCAAGGAAATAGCTGCTTTGCTTCTTTCGCTTAAGCATCAAGGCAAGACCATGATCCTTGCCAGTCACCATTCCGATGATATCGATCTGCTTTGTGACGAGGTATATGAGATGGAAAGTGGCAAAATCAGCAAACAAACAGGAGGATCCAGCAAATGAAGAAAATAGTAATATGGTTGTTGGTATGGTTGCTATGTATAAACCTATGTGTGGGTATTGCGGTCGCTGAAGCAGTTATGATCCCTAATGTCCTGGAAGGTTTTGAAGAAAACGAAAGCATTTTGGATATTTGCTGGGTAAACGACACACTTTACATCCTCGGAAACGAAGCAATTTATAGCTGGCGTTTCGGAGACGAGCGGGTCCAGCTCTATTGGCAGCAACCAGAGATCGACGCATATCGCTATCTGGAAACGCCGCCCGAAGCCGCAGACAAGCACGCCTTGTGGGAACAGGCAGTTGAATTTCTTGTGACAGACGGAGTATCGCTCTATGCGTGGCAACCGTACAGTGCTCAGCTCTTTGAGGTGCAAGCGCAGGGTTTGACTCTTGCCGCCGAGATACCTCTCTCCGTATTGACCTATAATAATGAAGGAAATACCATCCGTCGGGAGCAATACCAGGTCGCTATGCAGGGTGAACGGTTGCTGCTATTGTTGGGGACGGACGATTCATCAGACTGGACAAAAACGGAATTGATCGGCTTTGATTTGCCAACTGCGGAATTAAAGAGTTTATCAACCGAACCACTTGTACAATTTGCAGTTGCGGATCAGACCAAACTGTTCATCTGCCAACGAGATGATGAAAACAGTCAATATACATTCCATTACATGAATACCGAGACTGGCGAAATATATCCTCTTTTTTTCACACAGAGCATGGAGCGTTCATTAGGCAGCATGAGCTGTTGGCGTGGTCAGGCATTGCAATGCAGTGATGGGCAAATTACGGGGTATGATGTCGCGGGCACGCCGCAGACAATGGCCTATGTGCCTGTATACGATGCATGCAAAACGTTTTGCAGCGCAAAGGGTTTGTGCGCCGTTTCTACCTTCAATACCGTGTTTCTTCGCGATTTGTCGCAGCCTGCACACGAGACTGAGCTACGTGTGATGGGCTCTATCCCATCACACGCGCTGCTCCGCTTCTCCTTGGAGAACCCTGATATTGCTGTTATCACTTTGCCCCAAAGCACTCAGGACGCCTTCGTGCAGTCTGTTCTATCCGCTAACAGCGATGTGGACATCTATGTAGTCCAAGCCCCGGGCGTATATGCACAGTTGCGCGAAAAGGGATACTTAGCTACGCTTGACGCGTCCTCTATGCTCACAGAGCAAGCGAAAATGCTGTATCCGAGCATTCAAGAGGCGATCATTGCCAATGGGCAGCTGATGGCGTTTCCCATTGCCATTAGCGCAGAGAGTTGGACACTAAACCAAACGCTATGGGATCGTTTCGAGCTGGGTGATGTGCCTGCCACATATGCGGAACTGCTCGACATGATGCTGCTTTGGCAGGACGAATATGCAGATGAATACCCTGATTATACATTGATCGACCTATATGGTGGTGTAGCGGGTTGCATCCGGTTACTGGTAAAGGAATACATTTTGCAATGCAATACTGAGTTTCCTGATTTTAGAAACGAGGTATTCCGAAATGCTATGCTTGCGGTTCTCGCGCATCAAAACGTGCTTAACGCGAACAAGGAGAACTATGGCATGCCATTGATCTATACCTATGAGCAAGGCTTTGGTGTCGCGTATAACGATGATGAGCAAACGCGCATGATGCTCATGCCAGCCATTTCTGTCAACGAACAACAGAGGTTAAGCGGTACTTTGACGCTGCTAACGATGAGTAGCAAGAGTACTCAACAACCTGCTGCCCTGCGTCTGATTGAATATTGTGTCGAGCACTTAGATGAGCAGACACAATACATGATGATGCCAGCCTTAAACGAGCCACTCCGCGAAACAGATCACGAGAAACGCCTGGCCGAATTACAAGCAGAAAAGGCAACGTTACAAACACGTCTTGCCGCCGCTGATGAAATGGCAGCTGCCGAACTGTCGGAAGCACTTGCGCAGGTGGATGCCCGTATTGTCGCTGAAGAGGAGTCTTGGAAGATTTCTCCCGAAAGTATAGAAAACTACCGTGCGATTGCAAATCATCTTGTCATTCCTTATGCTTCGCCATTTTTGGGTAACGATACGGGACTTGACGCGTTTGAGACAGTCATCGACGCAGCTTGGGGGCAACTGTTGGATGAGACTAAATTAAACAAGTTTCTTGACAATTTAAATCGCATATCCCGTATGATCATGCTGGAAAGCGAATAGAGGCGACTGATTGAAATAATAGAATAGATCATGATATAAAAAATAGTGATGATATGTTCGCATGATTCGAATCATATCACTTCTACTAACACCCGACTGTGCTAGTCGGGTGTTTTCTCCATGAATGTTTTTTTCCGATGTCGCTCACCGCCCACTTTCCTTTTGGATTTTTTATCTGAAAGGAGAGAGAAAAGTGAAAATCACCATTCGGTACGGTGAGCAACTGTTCATTGTTGATGTCTCGAAAAACATTTATCTGGCACTGGATGAAAACCGCCGCAAGGCTGAAAACTTGTATCATGAAAAGCGCCGCCATTGGGATGCGCGCGCCTTCGATGAAAGCATCATAGCGAAGGAAAGTCACCATCACAGCATCTATATGGAAACGCCGGAGGAAACGTACTTCCGAAAAGAAAAGTTCAAAGCGGTCTATGAAACGCTCGCGACCTGTACCCCCATACAGCGCGAGCGTTTTTTATTGTACGCTTTGGACGGTTTGAGCTTTGCGGAGATCGCCCGCCAGCAGGGCTGCTCCAAGTATGCCGTAAGAGATTCAGTGGAAGCCGTTCGAAAAAAATTACGGAAACTTTTGATGGACTACCCCCACGAAAGCCCACTTTCTGGCTATTAAGTGAAGGACTTTGAATCCGGAGCAATCATACGAAGGAGGACGATCATGCCCATCATCAACCTGAGAAGTCAATATCCCCATCTTTCGGAGGATATCTTCATGGAAATCTCCGACCCGATCTTCGAGGTATATGACCATTCCCGCAAGCAAATCAACAATTATGATCGCAGGGCGCGCTACCATCGTGCATTTTACTCACTGGACGTTGGCGACGGCATAGAAACTCATGCCGTTTCACGCGTGCCGTCGCCGGAGGAGCTATGGATGCGGAAACTGGAGAAGGAACAGCTTCGGGAGGCACTTGAACATTTGCCGCCGGTGCGGTCGCGGCGCATCTACGCTTACTTTATGTTGGGTATGAAAATGGTTGGCATCGCCAGGATAGAGGGCGTTTCTCGTACAAGTGTGAGCCAGTCCATCCGAAGCGGTTTGAAGAATCTAAAACGATATTTCAAGCAAACAGAGATGGAGTGACGGCATGAAAGAATTAGAGAGGATTAAGGCCGAAAAGGAACGGAGGGAAAAAGAAATCCGGCAGCTTGAGAATCGTCAGAAGATACTTTTGAACAAGCAGCACGATGCGCAACGTCGGCTCCGCACCCGCCGTCTGATTGAACGCGGGGCCATTTTGGAGAGTATTTTGCCGCTGGCTCCTGACCTTCCCGGCGAAGAGGTCAAAACGTTCCTGATTGCCCTGGCCCATCTTCCGGGAGCGGCGGAACTAGCCGATAAAATACCTAAATCCGGGGACAAGCCATAAGTCCCTTGTTTGCAAGGGCGCACTTATACACCGTTGCCGGTGTTGTGCGCCCTGCCGGGAGCTGCCAGCTTACTGCGTCCACGATGGGGTGCTACGCTCCCCAAACCCCTTGTGTGCCACAGGTTACAAAACACCCGCAAGCGGCTTCCCATCCCCTGCGACCTGATTTATCCTATCCGAAAGGAGGGGCGTGTTATCGCCATCTGCCATATCCCCATCAAAATCATCCAGCGCAGCAAGGGCAAATCCGCCGTTGCCGCAGCTGCCTACCGCAGCGGCACTAAACTGACAAATGAGTGGGACGGCCTGACCCACGACTACACCCACAAGGGCGGCGTTGTCCATGCGGAAATCATGCTGCCCGTCCACGCCCCGCCGGAATTTGCAGACCGTTCCATCCTCTGGAACAGCGTGGAGCAGATCGAGAAAGCGAGGGACAGGCAGCTTGCCCGCGAGGTGGAAGTGGCCCTGCCCCGTGAACTGATACCAGAGCAGCAGCTTGCCC
>ENA-OPBO01001345-OPBO01001345.1-human-gut-metagenome-genome-assembly--contig:-NODE-1345-length-17542-cov-4.289243_pt1 | contig 17542 bp, 17 predicted proteins | sample MGYA00241071_ERZ501458 | MGnify/ENA primary metagenome ERZ501458 (study PRJEB25962, sample SAMEA2042509) | human gut metagenome | biome: human gut; feature: human-associated habitat; material: faeces... | reverse complement strand
CGAGGTCGAGGCGGACCTCGCGTTAGCGCCCGGCCTCCGCACCGGCGCCGATGCCGCGCCAGCAGGCCTCGGCCCACCGGCCGCGCCAGCGCTCCGGCGTGAGCTCAATGGCGTCCGCGTAGCGCTCGAGGCGCTCCTCGAGGACGAAGTTCTTGGGAAGCCTCGCGTGAAGGGCGTGGGGCATGGGTTCTCCGTTTCTTGAAGCGATGCGAGGGGGCAGGCCCCTCGCGTCATCTACAGCAGCTCGTCGAGGGTGGCCCCGTAGGAGGGAAGGAACTCGGACACGAAGTCCGCGACCTCGGGCAGCTCCGCGGCAATCTCGTCAACGGCGGCTCGGCAGGTGCGCTCCGCGCTCGCGAACTCCATGTTGCCGGCGCGGCGCTCGTCGACGCACTTGATGAGCGCGGAGATCTTGTCGGCGGCCTTCACGAGCCGGCGGAGGTACGTCTCGTCCTCCCCCGCGGTGCCCGGCATCCAGAGGACGTCCTCGAAGTGCGGGCGCAGGTCGTCGGGGAGCGTCTCCAGAAGCTGGCGCTCCGCCCCCCGCTCGACGGCGCCGTATGCGCTTCTGATGGTCCCGTCGTGGTACTTCACGGGAGTGGGCATGTCGCCGGTGATGATTTCGGATGCGTCATGGTAGAGCGCAACGAGGGCGGCTCGCTCGGCGTTGAGGGAGCGGCCGTGGCGCACGTTGGCCAGCACGCAGAGCATGTGCGCTATGAGCGCCACCTCGAGCGTGTGCTCGGAGAGGTTCTCGGGGCGCGAGCTGCGCATGAGGGCCCAGCGCTCGATGTACTTCATGCGCGAGAGCAGCGCGAGGAAGTGGGACTCTGCCATGACGGCTCCTCGGTTCGTCCTTCGTCCTGTGTGTCGCAGCAATGATATACCGCCCGCCGGACGGGAATCCGACGGGCGGCGGGCGTGCCGGTGGCACGTGCCTGGGCGAGGCGCTAGTCGGCGTCCTCCTGGATGCTCTGGAGCGTTGCCATGAGCGCGGGGATGACCTGCTTCTTGCGGCTGACCACGCCGGGCAGGCGCGCCATGCCGTTCTCGGGGTCGGTGTCAAAGGCGCGCGCGATGATGTTCTCGGCGCCCTCGCCGTACCACAGCATCTCGCTCGACGAGCTCTTGACGTCGGTAAAGAGGTAGAAGACGAGCGGCAGCTCCTCGAGCGCGGCGGCCTCGCGCAGGTAGGGGCCCACGAGCTCCTCGGCCGCCTTGCGGCTCTTCTCGGTCATGTAGCTGCCCTGGCCCACGCCAAACTTGACGTTGCCGCGGCTGAAGATCTTGAAGTCCGCCCCGAAGACCTCCTCCGCCGTGCGCCCGGTGAGGTCGGCGCCCGCCTCGAACATCTCGTCGGCGTAGACGTTGATGTCGACGTCAGCGATCTTGGCGAGCGCGGCGGCGGTGTCGCGGTCGATCTGCGTGCAGGTGGGCGAGCGGAAGGCCAGCGTGTCAGAGAGGATGGCCGAGAGCATGAGCCCCGCGACGTCCTTGGGGATCTCCACGCCGTTCTCGCGATACATCATGTAGACGATGGTGCAGGTGCAGCCCACGGGCATGTTGCGGAAGTAGGCCGGACCCTCGGTCTCGATGGAGCCGATGCGGTGGTGGTCGATGATCTCCATGATCTCAGCCTGCTCGAGGCCCTCGACGGACTGCGACCGCTCGTTGTGGTCCACCAGGATGACGTGCTTCTTCTTGGCGGCAAGGAGGTTCGGCGAGCTCACGAGTCCCACGTAGTGGCCGTTCTCGTCGATGACGGGGAAGTAGCGGTGGCGCGAGTGGGCCATCATCTTGCGCGCGTCGTCGACGGAGGTGTTGACGCTCACCTTGAGGATGCCCTCGGAGAGCATCTTGGCGCGCACGGGGATGGACATGGAGATGATGCGCGCCGCCGCATAGGTGTCGTACGGGGTGGTGATGATGGCGCAGCCGTGGCGCTCGGCGGACGAGATGACCTTGCTCGAGATGTGCGCGCTGCAGCAGACCACAAGGCAGCTCGCCTCGCTCTCGACGGCGAACTGCTGGGTCTCGTAGCGGTTGGTCACAAGGACGATGTCGCCGGGCTTGACGGTGTCCTCCATCATCTCGGGCGTGGTGCCCACGCGGACGCAGCCGCTGGCGACGCGGCCCGTGGGGTCGCCGAGGATCATCTCGCCCTTGAGGGTGTCGACGATGTTGGCGTAGCAGGTGCGCGACTCGCCGATCACGCTCATGTCGAAGACGTCCATGTTGGCGTTGGCGATGTCCTTGACGGCGATGAGGCCCTCGAGGTTGTTCTCGTCGTCGGTGACGCAGAGGGTGTCGGTCTTTGCCTCGCGCATGAGGTTCCACGCCGCGAAGAGGCTCATCTCGCCATCGATGCCGCCCTGCCGCTGAATCTCGGTGTCCTTGATCTGCGGGGTGACGGAGGTGATGAGCTCCGGCTCGGCAAAGCCGAAGTGGTTGAGGACGAAGGCCGTCTCGCGGTTGATGGCGCCCGCGCGGCGCGGCTGGTAGATGTCCGTGTGCTCGACGGCATTCTTGAGGTGCGCGTACGCGATGGCCGAGCAGATGCTGTCCGTGTCCGGATGCAGGTGGCCGATGACGTTGACCTTGCGGATACCTTCTGGCATGTGCCTTCCTTCCCCCTGGTGCTTCCTCGTCTGATTGTGCCACGTACGAGGTCGTATATGGGAGCTCGGCTTGCGAACGGCAGAAAAACCGCGTGGCCGGACGTTCTTCTCGGCGCGTCGAGGCCGGTCGTTCGGCTGCCGCGGCCGCCGTCCATCCCCACCTGCTGCGGATTGGGGGGTGTGGCAACTTCCGTCCGGGGATGTCGCGGCCTATCCGCGTGACAGCTGCCCCCGCGCCGTCCCCCGGGCCTTCCCGTGACGGATTTCTCCTGCAGGGAGTGCGTTCTTCTTCTCGGCGGGAGGGGGCTGGGATAGACTCGATGTGACGTCAGGCCCCGCACAGAGAGGCGAGAAACCCCATGGCAGAGTTTGTGTACCAGCTGATCCGAGCCCGCAAGGCCGTCCACGACAAGGTCATCCTGGACGACGTCACGGTGGGCGTCTACCCTGGCGCCAAGATCGGCGTGGTGGGCCCTAACGGCGCGGGCAAGTCCACGCTGCTCAAGGTCATGGCCGGCCTCGAGGACGTCTCCAACGGCGAGGCCATGCTGAGCCCCGGCTACACCGTGGGCATCCTCCAGCAGGAGCCCCCGCTCGACGAGGACAAGACCGTCCGCGAGAACATAGAGCAGGCCTTCGGCGACCTGCTGGCAAAGATCGAGCGCTTCAACCAGGTGAGCGCCGAGATGGCAGACCCCGACGCGGACTTCGACGCCCTTATGGCCGAGATGGGCCAGCTCCAGGACGAGATCGACGCCGCAAACGGCTGGGACCTGGACTCCCAGCTCTCGCAGGCGATGGACGCCCTGCAGTGCCCGGACCCGGACGCGTCGGTGAGCATCCTCTCCGGCGGCGAGCGCCGCCGCGTGGCGCTGTGCAAGCTGCTGCTTGAGGCCCCTGACCTGCTGCTCCTCGACGAGCCCACCAACCACCTGGACGCCGAGTCCGTGCTCTGGCTCGAGCAGTTCCTGCACCGCTATCCCGGCGCCGTCATGGCCGTCACGCACGACCGCTACTTCCTCGACGACGTGGCCGAGTGGATCTGCGAGGTGGACCGCGGCCAGCTCTACCCCTACGAGGGCAACTACTCCACCTACCTGGAGAAGAAGGCCGCGCGCCTCGAGGCGCAGAGCCAGCAGGACGCCCGCCGCGCCAAGAAGATGAAGTCCGAGCTCGCTTGGGTGCGCTCGAGCCCCAAGGCGCGCCAGGCCAAGAACCGGGCCCGCCTCGAGCGCTACGAGCAGATGGAGGCCGAGGCCCGCGCCGTGAAGCGCGTCGACTTCACCGACATCCACATCCCTGTGGGCCCGCGCCTGGGAGCCAAGGTCCTCGAGGCCGAGCACCTCTGCAAGAGCTTCGGCGACCGCGTGCTGATCGACGACCTCTCGTTCTCCCTGCCGCGCAACGGCATCGTGGGCGTGATCGGCCCCAACGGCGTGGGCAAGTCCACCCTGTTCAAGATGATCGTGGGGCAGGAGGAGCCCACGTCGGGCACGCTTGCGGTGGGCGAGTCCGTCAAGCTCTCCTACGTGGACCAGATGCGCGAGGGCCTGGACGCCGAGAAGACTCTCTGGGAGGTCGTGAGCGACGGAAACGACTACATCCGCGTGGGCGAGGCCGAGATTCCGAGCCGTGCCTACGTGGCGGCCTTCGGCTTCAAAGGTGGGGACCAGCAGAAGCGCGCCGGTGTGCTCTCCGGCGGCGAGCGCAACCGCCTCAACCTCGCGCTCACGCTCAAGCAGGGCGGAAACCTCCTGCTCCTGGACGAGCCGACCAACGACCTCGACGTCGAGACGCTGGAGTCCCTGGAGGAGGCGCTCGAGGAGTTCCCCGGCTGCTCCGTGGTGATCTCCCACGACCGCTGGTTCCTCGATCGCGTGGCCACGCACATCCTGGCCTGGGAGGGCGATGACGAGAACCCCGGACGCTGGCACTGGTTCGAGGGCAACTTCGAGTCCTACCAGGCGGACCGCGAGAAGCGCCTCGGCGCGGACGCCTCCAAGCCGCACCGCCTGCACCGCAAGCTCACGCGCGACTAAGCGGCGCTTCCTTGGCGTAGCACTCGATTTGGCGGCGGGCCTTCGGATCCGCCGCCTTTTCATTGGGTTTTGTCGCAACAGAGCGGCTCTTTGGGACGCCCTGGCATGTTGTGGGCAGTTTTTCGGCGACCCCTTCAGTAGCGGTCAGGGATCCAGCTGTGAAAGTGCTGGTAGAGACGTCGAACAAAATGACGATACTCGGGCCCTCTTCCAAAAACTGCCTACAAATCCAATTTCTCCCTCAGTCAGCCTTCTTGCTGAGTTCATTTCGATAACTGTAGAATCACTCTTGATAAATAATTCGATAAGCATAAAATCAGATTCAGCAGGACAGCGTGAGAAAGGAAAAGAAATGGGCGAGTCCCTGAGGGAGTGGCTCGACGACCGTGTGGGACGCAGCGCGGGTTGCGAGCGGGCGCTGCGCGAGGACGGTCGCGACGACGAGGCGACGTTCGAGCGCATCCGCGGCAACGTCTTTGACATCGCGCGCACCGTGCTCGATGTGGCGGCGCGCCAGGACGAGGATGGCGCCGCCTATGCGTTTTTCATCGGGCGGATGGAGCGGTTGCACGGCGAGTGGTGCGCTGCGCGGGAGCGCGCGCTCGAACACGGTGACGAGGGGGGTGCCCACGTGGAGCAGATCAAGCTCGAGGCCCTCTCCGAGGTGCTCCGCGCGACGGACGATCTGTGGGCCGCCTGATGGGCGAGGATGAGCTCGTCGCGCTGCTCAAGTGCCTGGCGGATCGCTCCCGCCTGCGCATCGTCCGCGCGCTCGCGGCTGAGGACCTCTACGTCGAGCTGCTCTCCGAGCGTCTTGCGCTGGCGCCGTCCACGGTGTCGTTTCACCTGAGGAAGCTTGCGGAGGCGGGGATCGTGAGCTCGTACCGCACCCAGTACTACGTGATGTACGCGCTCAATCGGGCGAAGCTTAATCACAACCTGCTCGCGCTCGTGAGCGCGCCTGTTGGCGACGAGGGCGAGCAGGAGCGCCGCGAGGAGGCCTATCGACAGCGCGTGATTGACTCGTTCTTCGAGTACGGACGCCTTACGGCCATTCCGCGCCAGCGCAAGAAGAAGCGTATCGTGCTCGAGGCCGCCGCCGAGCACTTCGAGCTAGGGCGCGTCTATGCGGAATGCGAGGTCAACGACGTACTCTCGACCATTAACGATGACGTGTGCACCCTCCGACGAGATCTCGTGGGGGAGGGGCTGCTGGCGCGCGACGCCCAGGGCTACTGGCGACTAGCGCCCCGCTCCGACGAGCCGGTGTCCTGACACCGTGCGTGGGCACCGCCCATACTTCCGGGATGCGCTTTGCAACGCATTTGCCACCTGACGATTTCCTGAAACATTCTCATCACAGAACGTCCACAACCGGTTAGAATGAAGGGGCGCCTCTCGAGGCGCCCTTTTTGTGACGAGCGGCGCGCCGCGCCAGGACGATAGGAGCATCCATGCACACGGGAGACATCAGGACACGCAAGGCGGTCATCATCGGCGCGGGGCGCGTGGGCAGCCACGTGGCCCTCTGCCTCATGTTCCAGCACCTCGTGAACGAGATCGTCTTCGTGGACGTCAATGCCGACGCCGCGCGCGCCCAGGCGCTCGACCTCGACGACCTGGCCTCCGGCCTCGGCGACTCCTTCACCATCCGCGTGGGCGACTACTCCGACTGCGCCGACGCCCACTTCGTGATCCTCACCGCCGGCCGCAGCCGCCGCCCGGGCGAGACGCGCCTCCAGATGCTCGACGGCACCGTCAAGGTGCTCGACGGCATCGTCGGCCCGCTCAAGGACTCCGGCTTCCACGGCATCCTGATCAGCGTCTCCAACCCGGCCGACATCGTGGTCGAGTACCTCTACCGCAAGCTCGGCCTGCCCCGCAACCAGGTCTTTGGCACGGGCACCTCGCTCGACTCCGCGCGCCTGCGCCGCGTCCTCTCCGAGATCATCGACGTCTCCAGCCGCCAGATCCAGGCCTTCTGCATGGGCGAGCACGGCGACTCGATGTTCATCCCCACCTCGCGCATCTCCGTCGAGGGCATCGGCCTGCGCGAGTATCTCTCCCTGCGTGACGACGTGGTGGACTCCATCGACTTCGACGATGTCATGCGTCGCGTGCGCGAGTCCGGCGCCGCGATCATCTCCGGCAAGGGGTGCACCGAGTTTGGCATCGCGTCCGTGGTGGCCGCGCTCGTGACCTCGATTCTTCACAACGAAAAGCGTGTGGTGCCGCTTTCCGCCCACCTCGACGGCGAGTACGGCGAGTCCGGCATCTCGGCCGGCGTCCCGTGCGTCATCGGCAGCACTGGCGTGGACTCCGTGCTGGAGATTGACCTCTCCTACGACGAGCGCCGCGCGATGCGCAAGTCCTGCTCGATCATCCGCGACTACTGCGAGAAGGTCATGCCGGCGCAGGAGTAGCCGCCTCAGGGGGCCGGTCCTCGTCCGCCGCTTGCCACTGCGAGCGGCGGGCTTTTGCTGACAAAATCCCCCGGTACCCTGTCACCCTGACATAATCCCCCGGGTCCTTTGTCACTGAACCGTCACGCATGACTTGCCCGGGGGGGGGTTCTCCTAGCGTAGAATTGCGCGCGAGACCGTTTTGTCCCCAAGAGACGGGAGACCCATGATCAGGATCGACCACGTGTCCAAGTCATACGACGGCGGTGCCACCAAGGCGGTGCGCGACCTCACCCTCGATATAAAGTCCGGCGAGATCTTCGGCCTGCTCGGCCCCAACGGCGCGGGCAAGTCAACGTTGCTCAACATGCTTGCCGGCGTGCTGGCGCCCAGCTCGGGCACCATCGAGCTCGACGGCGTCAACGTGGCGACAGACCCGCTCGCCGCCAAGCGCAACCTCTGCTACGTGAGCGACTCGCCCGATCACCTGCTGCGCCTCAAGGGCCACGAGTTCCTTCGCTTCATCGCCGACGTCTACGAGGTCCCGGATGCAGAGCGCGGGCCGCGCATCGACGAGCTTGCGCGCGAGTATGGCATGGAGGGGGAGCTGGACAACCAGATCCAGTCCTACTCCCACGGCATGCGCCAGAAGATGATGATCATGGGCGCGCTTCTGCCCGACCCTGCCATCTGGATTCTCGACGAGCCGATGACGGGCCTTGACCCGAAGGCGTCGTGGCTGCTCAAGCAGTCCATGCGCCGCCATGCGGACGCGGGCAAGACCGTGCTCTTCTCCACGCACGTGCTCGACGTGGCCGAGAAGGTCGTGGACCGCGTGGGCGTGATCGCCCACGGCGAGCTGCTCTTCGTGGGCACCGTCGACGAGATGCGCGAGCACTTCAAGAGCAACGGATCGCTCGAGGAGATGTTCCTGGAGCTCACGTCCGACAACTCCCCGCTCTCTGGGGAGGCCGAGTGATGGCGCGCGCGGCGACGGCGGCCCAGGGCTTCTCCTGGCGGCAGTTCCGCGTGATGCTGCGCGTGATCATGCGCGGGGAGCAGCACCTGGACAGCACCGGCATGGGCATCGGCGGCGACGAGGGCTCGGCACGCAAGGGCTTCTGGGGCGGGCTTGGCTCGGGAGTCCGCAAGGTGGCGATGGGCTTTCTCTTCCTGCTGCTCGCCGCAGTGTTCTTCATGATGGGCTACATGATGGGCGAGGTCGGAGTCACGCCGTACGTGGCGTTAAGCCTCTGCGTGGTGTGCCTCGTGGGCCTCACGGTCCTCACGGGCCTCTACCAGGCGGTGAACGTCCTCTACTTTGTTCGCGACCTCGGCTACTACCTCACGCTGCCCATCTCGGCCACCACGGTCATGTGGGCGAAGCTCGCCCACTTCCTGGGGATGTCGCTCCTCGGCGATCTCATCATCCTGCCGGTGGGGCTGGGATGCCTTTTCGCCGTCGGGGCGGCGCCCGTCACGTGGGTCGTCATGACGGTGGCCTTTTTGCTGAGCGCCGTGGCAGTGAACCTTGCGCTTGTGATCATTTGCGTGCCCATCATGCGCTTCTCGCGCCTGGCGCACGACAAGGACCGCTTCTCGCGCGTCTTCGGTGCGCTCATCATCGTGTTTGCGCTTGCGGTCGGCGTGGGCAGCCAGTTTGCTTTCCAGGGTGACGGCCTGGCGTCGCTGGCGTCCGGCTCCGAGAGGCTGCTCTCGGGAGGCACCCCCGCGGTCGTGATGGGCGTTCTCTGTCCGCCGTCGCTGTTTGCGCGAGCGGCAATCGAGGGGGACGCCCCGGGGGTGGCGGGAGCCCTTCTCGCCATGCTCGCGAGCGTGGCAGTCTACGCCCTCGTGCTCTCCGCTCTTGCGCGTCGCTGGTACTTCGAGGGCGTGCAGGCGCTTCAGGGAGCCGGCGGGAAGCGCGGCCGTCGCGTAGAGGGCGCTGAGCTCGCCCGGGCAACGCGGACGCGGGGGGCACTTGTCGCCAACCTCAGCCGCGACTGGAAGACGATGGCGCGCGTGCCGGTCTTCTTCAACCAGTTTGTTCTGAGCTCGCTGCTCATGCCCCTCTACTTCGTCGTGATCATGGTGGCGAGCGGCGTCGTGGGCTTCTCCCAGGCGTCGGACGCGGGCATTGAGCCGATGGCCGTGCTTGGAATGGCGCGTGAGCTCACGGCGCTTCTCACCTTTGACAACCCGGCGCTCGCATGGTGCGCCGTGGGCGTGCTGGTCTTTGGGCTCTTCCTGGGCTTCTCGTCCTACTCGTTCACGATGGGCGTGAGCCGCGACGGCGAGGACTTCTTCTTCATGCGGGGCCTTCCCATGGACTGGAGCGCGTACCTGGCGTCGAAGTTCGTGGTGCCGTTCGCACTCTCCACGGTGCCGATGCTGGCGCTCATCGTGGTGGCGCTGGTGGTGCTGGGCGTGCCGGCGGCCGCCGGGCTCTACCTCATCGGCGTCTACCTGGGCGCCACGATCGCCCTCGGCCTGCTGTCGCTTGGCCTGGGTGCGCTCTTCCCTCGTCTCACCTGGGACAACGAGGCGCAGCTCGTTAAGGGCGGCGGTGCCACGCTGATGGTCTTCGCGGGCCTCATCGTGGGTGCGGCCGTCATGGCGCTGCCCGCGCTCACGCTGCTCGGCGCGGTGCTGTGGGGGGTCCTGGCGGTGCCCGTGGCGCTCTGCTTGGCGCTGGCGATTTTCGTTGTGGAGTGCGCCGCCCTCGCGTGGTGGGTGCTCGGCCCCTGCGCGCGCAGCCTCTCTCGCCGTGAGCGATAATGTGACCGTCTGATTCTGTCCCGCTTTCCGCTCGTCCGGAGGAGGCCGCGTATGGAGATCGGTATTCCTGGCGAGGATGGGGAGCCGCCGGCGCCGCGTCACGGTGCGGGATACGTGGCAAGGTGGCTGCTTGCCACCGCGGCGACGGCCCCTGCCTACCTCCTCGCGCAGGTGCTTGCCTCCCTGGTGGCGGGCATCGCCCTGCTGACGACCGACGTTGACGCGCTGATGCTTGCTGCGACGCTGGCGGGCCTTGCCCTCGCTGTGCCGTGGTGGCTCCACCTGAGGCCGCGCTCGCTCCTGCGTCGCGAGGGGGCGCGTCCCTCTCGCCCTGCGCGGGGAGCTCTGCTCGTCTGCGCGCTGCTTGCGCTTGGCGTGGTCCTGCAGGTGACGATCTCGTGCGTGCTCTCCCTGGTGCTGCCGCTCTTTCCCGGAGTGATGGACGGCTATCTCGAGCTCATGGAGCTCGCCGGAATCTCAGATGCGATGAGCCCCACGGCGCTTGTCGAAGTCGCCGTAATCGCGCCCATTGCGGAGGAGTCCCTCTGTCGCGGCGTTACCCTCGAGTTCTCGCTGCGTGCGCTCTGCCCGGGGCGGCCGCCCGCATCTCGCGCCGAGGTTCCGGCTGCGCGCTTCTGGGCGGCCAACGTCATCCAGGCGCTGGTTTTTGGCGTCATGCACCTCAACGTCGTGCAGGGCGTCTACGCCTTCGCCCTTGGCCTGCTGCTGGGCTGGGTCTTCCGGCGCACGGGGCGGCTGCGCGCCGCCGTCCTGCTCCACATGGCCGTCAACGCCTCCTCTGCGCTCATGGACTCCCTCGGCCTGCTGCTGGACGGGCTCCTCGTTCCCACGGTTCTGGTCGGCGGGCTCGCGACCGTGGCGCTGGTGCGGGCGGCCGCGCGGCTGACCGGCGACTCCGCCTAGGCGCTAGCGCGGCATGCGGTCATGGTTGACCTCCTGGTAGAAGAGGCGTGAGAGCTCGGTGGGCTCGCGGGTCTGGCCGAGCGCCCACATCGTCTTGGCGACGAGGGCCTCGGTGGTCATGTCGTCGCCCTTGAGGATGCCGTCCTTCTCGGCGTAGGCGTGGCCGACCTCGTAGACGCCGAGGTCGAGGCCCTCCTCCGGCACCTGTGTGGTGACCACGAGGGCGCGTCCGGAGTCGACCCAGTCGAAGATTGCGTCCTGGTAGGACCCGTCGTACGCCGGGATGCCGCCGATGCCAAAGGTCTCGAGGATGACGGCGTCGTAGTCGGGCTTGAGGAGACCGAAGATCGTGGGCTTGAGCTCCGGAGTGAGCTTGAGCACGATGACGCGCTCGTTGAGGGCGTCGTAGAAGCGCGGGCCTCCGTGGTCGCGGCGCGCCGGCCCCATCCCCGCCGGGCGAACGATGCTGCCGCCGCGGACATACGCGAGTGACGGGAAGTTCATGCTCGAGAACGCGTTGAAGCTCATCGTGCGCTGCTTGCGGGCGCGCGTGCCGCAGATGACCTTGCCTCCGAAGACCACGGACACGTCGCGAGAGGCCGGGTCGCAGGCGTAGAGGACGCTGTGGTAGAGGTTGAGCTTGGCGTCGGTGAAGGGGTTCGCCATCGGCTGCTGGGAGCCGGTGAGGACGATCGGCCTGTCGCTGTCCTGGATGAGGTAGGAGAGGGCGGCGGCGGTGTAGGCCATGGTGTCGGTGCCGTGGAGGATCACAAAGCCGTCATAGCGGTCGTAGCCGTCTCGGATGATCCGGGCGATGCTCAGCCAGTCGCGCGGGCGCATGTTGGTGCTGTCGATGTTCATGGGCTGAACGAAGTCGAGGTCGCAGAGGGTGTCGATGAGCGGCACGCGTGCGGCGAGCTCCTTGCCGGTGAGGGTGGGGGCAAGGCCCGCCCCGTCCTCGGTCGATGCGATCGTGCCGCCGGTGGCGATGATGAGGATGCGCTTCATGGCCTATTCCTCGCTTTCGAGCAGGAACCTGCGGATGGCCTCCGCGCAGCCGTCGTGGTCGTTGTCGGCGACGACGGCATCCGCCACGGCCCGCGCGCTCTCGTTGGCGTTGCCCATTGCGATACCGAGGCCTGCGGCGCGGAGCATCCCGAGGTCGTTGTCCGCGTCGCCGACGGCAATCGTGGCGTCTCGGGGGATGCCCAGCAGCTCGGCGAGCGCGAGGAGCCCGGTGCCCTTGTCCACGCCGGCGGGGGAGAACTCGAGGCTGGAGACCTCTGAGTTGGCGAGCTCCACCGGGAGGTCGGCCACGCGCTCGCGCACGCTCTGGCGCAGCTCCGGGGTTGCGCAGTGGAAAATGAACTTCTGATACGTGACGGACGGGTCGAGGAGCTGTGCTCGAATGTCCTTGACCAGCGAGGCGGTGGCTCGGTAGAGCCCCCGATAGATGCCCATGTTGTACCGGTCCATGGAGTCGAGGTGCGAGTCCTGGCAGAAGAACCCGCGACCGGAGAACGCGTCGATCATCGCGTCATCGCCGCCGAGCGCGTCGAGCGCCCGGGCGATGACGTCGTGCTCGAGCGGAGAGGCGGAGAGCACCCGGCGCTCCACGAGGTCGTAGAGGATGGTCCCGTTGCAGCAGATGGCGTAGCGGACGTCGCCGATGCTCTCGAGGTCAAGCTCGACCATCTTGGGGCAGCGGCCCGTGCAGATGGCGACGACCTTGCCGGCGTCGAGCGCCTCGGCGATGGCCGTGCGTGAGGATGCGAGGACCTCCTTTTTGCTGCTGAGCAGCGTGCCGTCCATATCGAAGGCTATGAGCTGGTAGTTCACGTCCATCCTCTCTCCATGACCGACCGGACTAGGATACCGCGAGAGATGATGAGGTATGGGGAAGATTGCCTTTGGGCTCCTGGAATCTCGGTTTTTGGAGAAGCTGGATCCAGCCGATGACGCATAACCCGACAAATTTGTCTCATTTTCATCAAAACTGTCGGGTTGTGCGGCGCACGCCCTTCTGCAAAAGAGTGCGTTTTGATGATGCCACATAACATATAGTAATAGTTTATAATAACCCAATAGATATAGACGAATATATAAAGGACAAACTACACTATGATAACCATTGTTAGTGAGAGCGCTCTTGAAATACTGTCGGACGATGCGATGCTGTCGAGGCTGGGAGATCCATGTCAGGCCTCGAACCTCGAGTGGTCTACCTTCTCCTGGTCGGATGTCAGGGAACTTGGTGGCCTCATCGCGTTTGACCAGAGGCGCCCGATCCACGTGCTCGTGGGTAAGCCTGCTGACCGCGTTCACTCTGATCGAGTGGTGAGTCATGTATGGTCGGGACCCATTCCGCCCGGCTCGCTCTATCACCTGGCTCCGGGGGTGCTCATTGCCTCTCCCGGCTTCTGCTATCTCATGGCGTCGGGATCACTGAGCAAGCCGAGGGCCATCTCGATTGGGATGGAATGCGTGGGGCTCTATGGAAGGCGGCACGATGCCCGCGGCTTCAGCGATCGCAATCAGCTGATGACCAAGGCCGAGCTTGTTGACTATCTCAAGGGTGCGAAAGGATGCTATGGATGTCGAAACGCGCTCAGGTTCTTGCCCTACGTGCTGGAGCGGTCGAGGTCTCCGATGGAGACCGCCATGGTCCTCGTCCTAACGATTCCGAGCAGAGAGGGAGGGTTCGGGCTTCCTCGACCTGAGCTCAACATGACCATCAGGCCTCGTCCCAACGAGTTTTCCCTGAGCCAGCGCTCCCACTATGAGGTTGATGCCTGTTGGGAGAGACAGCGTCTCGTGCTTGAGTACAACAGCTATTCCGACCATCTTTCCAGGGAGGCCTTGGACAGGGACGCCATGAAGGCCAACTCGCTTAGGAGCCTGGGCTGGAAGGTCCTAGTCGTCACGCGCGCGCAGTTAGAGGGCGACGCCCTGAGCGTACTGGCATATCAGGTGGCGCGAGGGCTCGGGATAAAAAGGCGACATCCTAAGGCTGAGGAACGAGACAGGCTGCTCGAAGAGCTCCTCTAGAATGATTCGGGTCGCATAACCCGACAAAATGCACGTAAAGGCGCGGAAAGTGTCAGGGTATGCGACCCGGGGTTACTTCGTTACCGGTGATAGTACGTCTGACGCTCGTACTTGGGCTCGCAGCAGACGTTGATGCCAAGGTTGCGATAGGTGCGCATGTCCGCCTCGGAGATGATGACTGAGAAATAGGCGTCGCAGCCCGCGAGCTGCTCGAGCGCGTCGACGGTGGACTCCGCCTGGTCGTTGGTCGCCGAGGAGAGCGAGAGGGCGATGAGCATCTCGTCGGAGTGCAGGCGAGGGTTGTGGCTGCGCAGATGATCGGTCTTGAGGTGGCAGATGGGCACGAGCGCCTCCTCGCTCACCACATAGGTCTTCTTGGGGATGCCCGCCATGTGCTTGGCGGCGTTGAGCAACAGCGATGCCGCCGCGCCCATCAGCTCGGACGTCTTGCCGGTCACGAGCTTGCCGTCAGGCAGGACCATCGCTGCGGCGGGGCCTCCCGTCTCCTTCTCCTTGGCAAGTGCCGCCTGGTGGGCGGGCGAGTAGTCGCAGGTGACATCGACCTGGCGCATGAGCAGTTCAATCTTCTCCAGAGCCTCGGCCCCCTGGCCGGTACGGCGCATCTCCTCGGCGGTTGCGAAGTGGCGGCGCACAATCTCGTTCTTGGCGGCCTCCCGACAGACCTCGTCGTCGGAGATGCACAGGCCCACCATGTTGACGCCCATGTCGGTGGGAGACTGGTAGGGACTCTCACCGGCGATCTTCTCCATCATGGCCTTGAGCACGGGGAAGGTCTCGACGTCGCGGTTGTAGTTGACCGTCACCTCGCCGTAGGCCTCGAGATGCCACGGGTCGATGATGTTGCGGTCGTCGAGGTCCGCCGTGGCGGCCTCGTAGGCGACGTTCACGGGATGTTTGAGCGGAAGGTTCCAGACGGGGAAGGTCTCGTACTTGGCATAGCCGGCGCGCACGCCGCGCTTGTTCTCGTGATAGAGCTGGGAGAGGCAGGTGGCGAGCTTGCCCGAGCCGGGGCCGGGGGCCGTCACCACGACGAGCGGTCGGCTGGTCTCGATGTAGTCGTTCTTGCCGAAGCCCTCGTCGGACACGATGTGGTTAACGTCGGAGGGGTAGCCGTCGATGAGGTAGTGGCGCCATACGGATACGCCCATGCCCTCGAGTCGGCTCTGGAACGCCTCGGCATGCGGCTGCCCGGTGAAGTGCGTGATGCAGATGCCGCCCACCATGAGGCCGCGCGCGCGGAATGAGTCCATGAGGCGCAGCGCGTCCTCCTCGTAGGTGATGCCGATGTCGGAGCGGCGCTTGGCGTTCTCGATGTTGTCCGCATTGATGACGATGATCGCCTCGGCCTCGTCGCGCAGGCTCTCGAGCATGCGGATCTTGGAGTCGGGCTCAAAGCCCGGCAGCACGCGGCTCGCGTGATAGTCGTCGAAGAGCTTGCCGCCGAACTCGAGGTAGAGCTTGCCGCCGAACTGCCCGATGCGCTTGCGAATCTTCTCCGCCTGAAGGGAGATGTACTTGTCGTTGTCAAATCCGATGCGCATCTGCGGGGGTCCTTTCTGCTCTTATGGGCGGTGAGCCAACAAGAAAGGGTAGCACGCCTTTCCCCCGCGACCGTCTCAGAACCTACGCGGTGAGAAAAACGAGCATCTCTACCACGGTTCCCACCGCGAGAAAGCTCACGGCGGCCACGCTCACGGCGGCCCCCCAGGGCAGGCCGACCTCGTGCCAGAACGACCGGAAGGTGTCGTCCTCGTGCGGGGTCATGATGCCGTCCGGACGGTCGCGCCCGGAGACGAGAAGGCCGCAGCCCCCGGTGACGAGGCAGAGCGACCCCACCACAAAGAGCAGCTTTCGGGCCCAGTCGAGCCCCGTGCGCCAGTCGAGGCCGTGGGCGAGGAAGGCAAAGACGAAGGCGACGATTCCGAGCCCGAGCGCGGCGATGGCGCCGAGCCGAAGCGACTTCACGACGCCCGAGAGCGCCTTCCTCTTTCCGTTGCCCATGGGTCCTCCCTCTGTCGTTCTGGGGTCGCCGCCAGCGAGCCTGCGGGCACGAAGCATTGTGTTCCAGATGTGCGCGGGGCGCAAATCACAGGCCCCATCATTTCCATTTCGTTCAGGCCTTACGCGCGAAATACACAGGCGCGGCCCATAAGCGCTAGAATACGGCTTTGCTTTTGATAGTCCGTACTCATAGGGGAGTAACTATGGACAAGAAGATGGTCGTTCGCCACAGCGAGGTTCTCGGAGAGGATCTCGATGTCATCGTGTATGGTATCGCCGGTCAGCCCGTCATGGCGTTCGCCCCGCTCGGGCAGCGCCCGGAGAGCCTCGAGGAGGTCGGGCTTGTCGACGAGCTCTCCGACTACCTCGACGCCGGCGTGATTCAGCTCTTCAGCGTCAGCAACGTTGACGGCGAGTCCTGGGGCTCCGATGGCTACGCCGTCGAGCGCGCCGCCCGCCAGGAGGCGTACTATCAGGCGGTCTGCGAGGAGATCGTCCCGCTCGTCGCCGAGGTGAGCGGCTCGGGCGCCCGTCCGCTGGCCCTGGGCTTCGACCTGGGCGCCACCCACGCCGCGGTCTTCGCGCTGCGCCGCCCGGACCTCTTCCAGAGCTGCGTCTGCCTGTCGGGCGTCTATGACGCCAGCCGCTACTTCGGCGACTGGATGGATGCCACGCTCTACGACAACACACCGTGCGCGTTCCTTCCCAACATGCCGACCGACCACCCCTACATCACGCTCTACAACCAGCGCCAGCTGCTGTTCTGCTGCGGCCAGGAGGGGAGCGAGGCAGACAGCCTGCGCACCACGCGCGAGATAGATGCCCAGCTCCAGCGCCTGGGCGTCGAGGCCTGGTGCGACTACTGGGGCGGCGACGTCTCGCACACCTGGTTCTGGTGGAAGAAGCAGATCCGCTACTTCATGCCGATCGTGCTCGAGGACGTGGAGAAGACCACGGCAGCCGAGAAGGCCGCTGCCAAGAAGAAAGCTGCCGCTAAGAAGAAGGCTGCCGAAGAAGCAGGTGAAAAGCTTAAGAATAAAGACATTAAGAAGGCAGGCCAGGTTGCTCTTACCAAGTCTCGTGAGGAAGTAGGATCTATTGCACGTAAAGATAGAAACATAGTTATTAGTGATAAAGAATGGGAAGCTATTCAGGCAGGTGCTATCAGTGAGTCTAAGCTTAAGCGCATACTTAACCAGTGTGACCCAGACTCACTTAGACAAAGAGCAATGCCTAAACAATCAGTAGCTATCAATCAAGCAAAGATTAATAGAATCAAAGCAATGTCAGCTTCTTATACAATTGCTGAGATAGCAGACAAGCTTGGTGTTTCTACGTCAACTGTTTCAAAGTATCTTAAGTCGTAAAGAAAGGAGTGAATTAGAATGACAAATGATTGTAGATTAACAACATTCGATAATCCTTTTGATCCATTTGAACAGTTCACTCAATGGTTTCTGTTCGACATTGCAAAAGGATACAATACATGTGCATTACTCGGACGAATCGAGAATGTTTATGAAGACATGAGTGAAAAAGAGTCTGATGAAGAGCATGAAAGAGCAATAAATTCAATTATTGATAACGATTTCTTAAATATTTATAAAAAAGTTTACAGAAATCACAAAGAAACAAAGAAAGAGGACAACGTACCGGCGTAAGTATTCAAAAAGACATAGGGGGGGGTCGCCAAAATTGCACCCCCTCCCTG
>ENA-OPBO01001344-OPBO01001344.1-human-gut-metagenome-genome-assembly--contig:-NODE-1344-length-17559-cov-2.660306_pt1 | contig 17559 bp, 7 predicted proteins | sample MGYA00241071_ERZ501458 | MGnify/ENA primary metagenome ERZ501458 (study PRJEB25962, sample SAMEA2042509) | human gut metagenome | biome: human gut; feature: human-associated habitat; material: faeces... | reverse complement strand
AAGTACTTCAATCGGAACTGTTTTCGTTTGTCGTAACGTGTACAAAACATTTCATTATCGGAATAATATACGGCAGAGGAAGTGATTTTTCGTATATTTGCGGCTAAATAACCACAAACTAGATTTTACTTGCATTTATTATAGATAGAATCTATTTTTACAATGTTAATATCATGAAAAAGTTAATCTCAACATTTATCATTTCTGTGTTTGCATTGTCGGGATATGCACAATATTCCGGTAAGGTCTTCGTTGACGAAAATAATAATGGCATTTACGACTCCGGCGAAAAACTTCTGAAGGGAATTAAAGTTTCAGACGGATTAAACGTCGTTCAGACGGACGGAAAAGGACAGTTTGTCTTGCCGGGACACGAAAAGGAAAAATTTGTGTTTATAACAGTACCTTCCGGGTATAAAGCTGTATACGATCATTATCGTAAAATTGATAAGTCGATAGAAAACTACGATTTTGGAATTGTTCCGTATACGGTTGGTATAGACAAGCGAGGTGCTCATAAATTCATTCAAATAACCGATACTGAAATTTCTCAGGTACAGGGTAATGAAGAATGGGCTGAGAATCTGCATCGGTATTCGACGAACGAAAAAGTGGCGTTCATCGTACACACAGGTGACATCTGTTATGAGAAAGGCCTGAAGTCCCATATAAAGCTGGTGAATACCAGAAACATGGATGTACCGGTATATTATTGTATAGGAAATCACGATTTGGTAAAAGGCAAATATGGAGAGGAACTGTTCGAAAGTATCTATGGTCCCGTATATTACTCTTTTGATGTAGACAATGTTCATTACATTGTCACACCGATGGCGGGAGGAGACTATTGGCCGGGCTATACGAGAGATGATGTTTGCAGATGGATGAAGAATGATTTGAAGTATGTAAAACCGGGAACCCCTGTTTATGTGTTTAATCATGATATCCTTACAGAAGGAGATAAGTTTATATACGGAGGAAAGTCCGAATCGGTCAACTTGAATGAACATAACCTGAAAGCATGGGTTTACGGACACTGGCATATAAACCATATAAAGAAACAGGGAGATGTATATACAGTATGTTCCAGTACGGTAGATAAGGGAGGAATCGACCATTCTACATCTTCCTATAGAGTAATGAATGTGGATAGAAATGGCGATTTTATTTCTGAAGTACGTTATCCGTATATTGATAATCAGCTTTGCATTTCTTCTCCATTCGGGAAAACTACATCCAATGCAATAAGTGTAAATGCCTACTCTTCAAATGCTTCCACAAAACAGGTAACATATACTTGCATGTATGGCGAGAAGGTGATAATAAAAGACAAGAAACTTACTCCCAAGACTGATTGGACTTGGGGTACCGAACTGACACTTGATAGTAAATATTATAATAAGGAACTCAAACTGCTTGTTTCTGCTGAGTTCTCGAATGGTGAAAAAAGCGTGGAGGAAAGCAAGTTCGAATATTGCCCGGAGAAGTCATGGGTGGAATTGGGAGAGAACTGGACCAATCTTTTGGCCAATTCTGAGCATACAGGTGGAATCATTTCTTCTTCGCTCGATTCGTTGCTCTGTCTTGCATGGAGTACAAATGTAGGAGGTAACATTTTCATGACTTCCCCTGTTGTATATAACAGGAAAGTCTATACGGCGTCAGTAGATGATGACAACCGCGGTCGTGCTGCCATATATGCTTTGGATGCTACAACAGGAAAGATCGTTTGGAAGTATGGTGTTGAAGGCTCTATAAAAAATACGATAGCAATAGACAAAGAAAGAGTTTTTGCACAAGATATCTATGGAAATATCTACGCAATTGACTGTAATAACGGTTCTTTATGCTGGAAGAAGGATATCGGCATGGGAGTTTTGCCTTCATTGATAGAAGGACTGGCTACCAAAGATGGAATCCTTTATGCCGGTACCGGCAAATATCTGCAAGCCATAGATGCCTCTACTGGTGAAATTTTGTGGCAAAACCGCGACTGGGGACAGAATCAGGGGTCAACAGCCACATTGTCTGTGTCCGATGAAGTAATTATAGGTTCTACCCAATGGGGAGCATTGTATGGAAATGAAGTTAAGACTGGGAAGATGTTATGGAGTAAATCACAGGACGGACTTAGATTCAGAGCTTCATCTCCGGCGATAATAAACGGACTTCTTTATTTGGCATCAGATAAGGCATTCTTCATAATGGACGCAAAAACAGGTGATATCATTGTGCGGAAAGATTTATCTTACGGTGTGGATGGAACTTCTACCCCTGTCATTACAGAGAATGAAATAATTTTTGGTACATCGACAGCTGGTTTGGTAGCTCTTGACAGGAATACGCTGGATGAAAAATGGCATTGTTCGATTGGGAAAGCTTTGGTTTATACATCATCTTATACGCGCCCTGATTCTCAGACAATAGAAACAAGCCCTGTTATAGTCGGAAATACTATCTTTGTCGGGGCTTCAGACGGTTATCTTTATGCCATAGATAAAAATAAGGGAAGTATCACTGCCAAGTATAATTTGGGCGCTCCGGTATTCAGTTCGGTTTCTTTTTCCGGAAACACATTGTTCGTTTCTGATTTTGGAGGAAATGTTTATGCCTTTTGTATGAAGCGGAAATAACATCATTTCCGAATTCAGAATATTATTAGGAGATCTTGCCATTCAGAATTGAAGGAAGATTTATCAATTGTAATTCTTCGTTTTGTTCAGAATGGCAAGATTGCAGACATCTTTTTTCGTTAGGAGAACCTTTCAATAAACGTTGTGTGTTATGTTGAGAAATCAGGTATTTTCTTTTTTTCTGCTTGCACTTTTCGGTCTGCATGTTCATGCGCAAGATAAACGGCTTGTTCTAAATTACTATTCGGGGAATAAGGTAGAAGATTCTCAGACTTTTTCGTGGAATAGTGGTACCGTAAAGGATAATCGGTCTCAAACGTGGCAGGTAGAGATTGATAGCATGGTTGTGGACAAACGTCAGGGAATTGTTGATTATACAATCAAGTATACGTTGTTAAGTCAGCGTGCTTCTCAGGTTGCAATGGGGGTGAGTTTTGATTTTGAGGACTGGTCTGCGGACAATTTTGTTTTTGTTCCTTCTATTGTATACGCTGGAAACCGTTTTGATAAAAAAGTAATGGCTTATCCGCCTTATTGGTATAATCGGGAAGAATGGCGGATAGACATGCCTACAACTACTACTTTGGTGCCCAGTTTGGAGAAATATGAAAATTGTGGGAAAATAGAATTGACGACAGGAAATGCAGCAACGCCGTTGATGGCTTTTTATTCGCCGGCAAAAGCAAGAAGTTGGATGGTACAATGTCTGCAAGGGAACAAGTGGGGAAATTTTGGGCTTTTCATTGAGGAAAACAAAGTAAAACAAAAGGCTGATTTTGCTATTATGTCTCCGGCGGTTCGAGAGAAACGTGCCACAGGTTCAGGTTTTGCTGTATCGGAAGATCGGGCTGCCAATTTAGTTAAAGGCGATGTAGTGGAACTGAAGTTCAGGGTGTATAGTCGAGTTGCTCGTTCCTTACAAGATATGTATACTTGTTTTTTGCATAACCGCAAAGACTTCAATCCTGCTGATTCGGATTATGCCGTTATGCCTTTCAGTGAAGTCTGGCGCGTCATGAATCGGTTGTTTCAGCAAGATAGGTGGGATGAAAGTATTGGTATGTATTGTTTGACGAAGCCTGGATCGAATGCTGGTTGGAATCAGATTTGGCAATTGGGCTGGGTTGGTGGTGGACAGGCAACATTACCTCTGTTATTGCAAGGGGATGAAGTCGGAGTAAATCGGGCCATCAAGAATTTGGATATGATTTTTACTAAGACCCAAGCGCCGTCCGGCTTGTATTATGCTTATGGGAATGGAAAAGAGTTCAAGGGGTTTGGCTTTGGAAAGGCTCTTGAAAACAATGAAACTTTTGTCCGTTCACAGGGGGATTTTCTTTATATGGCACAGAAACAGTTTTCCCAATTAAGAAATCTGGGGAAAGAAATTCCGGTAGCTTGGTGGAATAGCTTGAAAAGACAAGCTGATGTGTTCTATAATTTGTGGAACAGCTATGGACAGGTTGGGCAGTTTGTAAATGTGGAAACGGGGGATATTTGCATTGGTGGTTCAACGGCTGGAGCCATTGTTCCTGCGGGTTTAGCGTTGGCTTCGCAGACTTTCGGCAAAAGTAACTATCTGCGTGCGGCAGAAGGATTGGGTGATAAATTTTATAAAGAGTTTGTTTTAAAAGGATATACTACAGGAGGACCGGGCGAAATCCTTTCAACCCCTGATAGCGAATCTGCATTTGCCTTGTTCGAGTCGTATGTCACTTTGTATGAGGTAACAAGAAAGAAAAAATGGTTGAGATATGCCAAAGATTTGTTACCGATATGTGCCAGTTGGGTCGTTTCATACGATTTTAAGTTTCCAGAACATTCTGTCATGAATCAAATAAATGTCCATTCGACGGGAGCGGTTTGGGCAAGTGTCGCTAATAAACATGGGGCTCCAGCCATTTGTACATGGTCTGGAGAATCGTTGCTGAAATATTATCGGGCTACAGGGGATAAATATGCGGTAGAGTTGTTGAGGGACATTTCACATGGGATTCCTCAATATATCAGCCATCCCGACCGTAGGGTTGGAAAGATGGAACCAGGAGGTGCTTGTGAACGGGTGAACCTGTCTGATTGGGAAGGAAAAGGGAGCGTTGGTGGAAATTTGTTTGCTTCTTGTGCATGGGTAGAGGTAGCCACTATGCTTACCGTGACACAGCTTCCGAGTATTTATGTGCAGAAAGATAAGGGCTTAGTGGAGGTATTTGATCATTTGGATGTAAAATTGTTGAGGCGGGATAATAAAAATGTGGAATTGCAAATTTCGAATCCTACCCGATACGATGCAGACGTTAAACTCTATGTGGAAACTTCAGGGGAGGCTCGTCGGAGATTATATTCTTTGAAAGATGCATCCAAAGTAAAAATGGTGAATGTAAAGGGAAATAGTTCAAGAATAGTAAAGTTATAAAATCATGAAGACACATACGTTTTTAGCAGTAGTTTTGTTGGGGTTATTCTGTATAACTTCGTGTTCGCAAAAGTCCGATGAGTATTATCGCTTGATTTCTCCGGATGGCAAGTTGGTTTTGTCTATTCAAAAGGATTCAATGGGTTTATGGGAATATTCGTTTATCGGAAATGGGGAAAGACTGATTGAAGATTCCCGTTTGGGCTATGTCACTGCACAGGAAAATCTAATTCCGTCCTCAGATTGGTCGGTTTCTTCTTCCGAACGAAGTCACGATGGAATATGGAAACCTGTGTGGGGAAAGCGAGAGCAGGTAAAAGACCAGTATAATGAATTGACCTTGGCGTTCGTTGCTCCGGAAGGACAACAAGGGTTGAATTCGTTTGAAATAGTTTTTCGTGTGTATAATGATGGTTGGGCTTTCCGTTACGTAGTTCCTGAAACAGAGAGGGTGACGGTTGGAGTAAAACGGGAATTGACTCAATATCGCTTTGTCGGTGATTATACATCATGGTTCTATAACGGTGAACATCATAATTTAGGACCTGATAAGTTGTCGGAAGTGGCTGGAATCCGTTTCCCTGTTATGACAATGCAGGCAGGAGAAAATCAGTTTATGGCAGTTCACGAGGCTAATCTGACAGAAGGAGAACCTTTAGTCTTGACTTCGCTTAAAGGAGATAGCTTGTTTGAAGTTTCGTCCAAACCGTCAGAATTGAAGGCTGGCTATACTTCGGCCTGGCGTGTATTGCTTTACGGAACGAAGCCGGGGAACTTGGTTGATTCTCATCTGATTGAATTGTTGAATCCCGATCCGAACGGCGACTTTTCATGGGTCAAGCCAGGTTTGGCTGTATGGGACTGGCGTATCAATGGAGCTATTACGGATGATGGTTTTAGATATACGATGTCTTATCCGTCTTGGACTCGGATGGTCGATTTTGCGGCAGAACAGGGATTCAGTTATTTGGTTTTGGATGCCAATTGGTATGGTCCTGAATTTGAGGCGGATTCTGATCCTGTTACTGGAGAGAAGGCCAAAGATGTACAGAGATTATTGGCTTATGCTAAAGAAAAAGGTATAGGAATTTGGTTGTATTTGAATGATGTCGGTGGTAGGAAATATCCTATAGAAAAGACTTTGAAGCAGTATAGCGAGTGGGGAGCTTCCGGTATCAAGTATGGTTTTATGAATGGTACTCCTGAAGAAAAGAATCATTGGACACGGAAGATTACGCAATTGTGTGCTGAGAATAAGCTGCTGGTAGATTTTCATGACGGTCCGGTTCATCCTTATGGACAAATGCGTACTTGGCCGAATGCGGTGACACGGGAATTCTGCCATGCCCAATTGGATGCTCATCGGGTATTTGAGCCAAAAACATTTGTTACAACCGTTTTTGTAAACATGTTGGCTGGTCCGATTGATATGAATAACGGAATGTTTGATTTAAGACAGGGACCCACTACTCGTGTAGATGAAAATCAGCCGGTTCCTTCTACTGTTGTATCGGAAGCAGCACGGACTTTGATAACTTTTTCTGGGGTAACCATACTACCTGATATTCCGGAAATGTATCAGAGATATCCTGAATTGTTGGAATTTATAGCTTCAGAAAAGATGCCTTGGAAGGAAAGCAGGACCTTGTTGGGAGAAATAGGTGAGTATATTGTGATGATGCGTGAAACGGCAGATGATTATTTGGTAGCCGCAGTGACGAATGAGGAAGAGCGAACCTTGTCCATTCCTACCTCTTTCTTACCGAAGGGCATTTACCAGGCAATGTTGATACAAGATGGGGATGATGCACATTATTTGACGAACAGAGAGTCGTATCAAGTAAATGACCTGAAGGTGAAGTCCGGTGATGAAATTTCTGTCAGATTGGCTGCTGGAGGTGGAGCTTGTCTGAAAATTCGTAAGAATGAATAGGAACATTTCTTTATTATTGATGTAATTGAGTAGAAAATAATGGAGTAATGGTTATGGCTTATTGCCCTTCAAACAAGAGTCTCCATCATTGATGTGAGGCTTGTTAATAACGGATTATGTATCGAATTTAAGTCATCTATTGAATTCATGTTAATTAGTATGATTAAAGCTCTTTATTATTTATTGGTGACCTTTATGGTCTTGTGTGGATGTTCGCACATTGGATTTCTTATTGATTATGGAACAGTTTCGGAAAAATCGCCGGTTGTTAAACTGGCAGTGAATGATCTTAAATCATGTCTGTCAAAGTCTTCCTCTGTTAACGTAGGGGCGTTTCAACTTTTGCTTGACAGTACTTTGGTTAATGGTGAATTCGGTTATAAAGTGAATGAATCGGGTAACGTCATATTTCGTGCTGGTGATGAAATTGGTATAGCTCATGCTATATATACTTATCTTGAAAAATTGGGTTATACATTTGACATTACCGGTATATCTACTCCTTCATCATTTGACAAATCGCTATCGGAGCCTGTCGATACGCTGGTGAGGCCTTTTATCCGTTGGCGTGGTGTCAGACAACATGTGAATTTCCCGATGGACATTTCTTCTTATAATATAGAAGACGTTGAAGAATATATCAACCAGCTGGTAAGACTCAGGTTCAATAAACTGGTTGTGCATAGTTATCCCGGGCAATGGTATGAAACTCTGGTAGATGATAGCCTTGTATTGGCCGGTAACTATTTTTATGGGAATAAACATTATATGTATGATAATGTATTCCTTCAGAAAAAAATATCCTCTAATGATTCATTGTTTTGTATACCTGAGGCTGAAAAGTTGAGGCATAATCCGAAAGCTAATAGCCGGTTTGCTGTATCGTGGATGAAACGGCTGATTGCTTATGCCAAAAGTATGGGTCTTTATGTGCAATATTCTTTTGAACCAAGAATTGCGACGGTAGATCAGATTGTATCTACCGCCCATGATATCCTTAATACTTATCCGGAAATCGATGCTCTTGAAATGATAACGGAGGAAACAGGCGGATGGGGCAGAAGGTGTACGCGTAAAGAAACGATAACTACTTTGAACAAGTATTTTGATGCCGGTATTACTTCAGATTCCATTGTCGTTGCACCGATAAGGGAGAGCCAGTCGGATCTTAATGACCTTTATACACAAATTGGAATCATTTCGCATGCTATAAAGAGAATGCAGGGGGAAAAAGAATCATATCCGGAATTGAAATTGGGTATTTATTGTTCCATAACACCTTATGCAGAAGGTGCATATCGTTTGGCCCGCCTTGCTTTGCCCGAGACCCATATCTGTCTGATGGCTTCTCATGGAAGTGAAGGAACTTTCAAGGCACTTCCATCTATCGTGAGAACAGGAGAAGATCTGGAGATGACAGAGATTTATTCATGGATAGAGTTTGACGGCTTAATGTATCTTTATCAGAATTCGATTTCCGGAAATGAGAAAATAATGAGATGGCTTACTGGTTTTGATGGGAAAAAGGCTGGCTCAATTCTCTTTAATCATTGGCGTACAGCTGAGAGCAGAACATCTGCTCGTTTTGCTGCGGAAGCTACCATCGACGCTCGTCTTTCTTCCTCCTCTTTTTATGATTCGTATTCGGCACGTTTGGCTGTTCCTTCCAAGTCAGAATATAGTAAGGCTATGCAACTCTTAAATCAAGTTGATACTTTTGCGACAAAAAATCTTGGTAATATCGGTTTTTGTTGGATGGGGGCATGGCGTAACGGTGGATCGTATACATGGATGCAGAAAGATAACATAGAATATGCAAGAAATCTGTATTTTGAGGCGGGAAACATTTTGGCTGATATTGTGCGGAAGGCTGATAAGGAGTCGGCTGCTTATGATTATTTGTCTTTTGTATGTAACCGTGTACTGTGTTCTGTGTTATATCTTGATGCTTTCGCTGAGGCGGTAAATATACAGAAAGTGATGGGCAAGGATAATTGTCAGTCAGACGAGTCAAAGGCTTTTGTTAGAAGTGTATGTGACAAGGCTCTTTTGATTTTTGACCAATATATGAAAAAACATGCCGAAATGTTGTTGGACAGAGGCTGTGAAGGAACTCTTGTCAGTGTGTGGAATGCCCCGATACGAGGGTTGAAGATATATAGGGAGAAATTGGGTGGAATACCAGTTGACGGTCCTTCTTCTCTTGATGCCGTTGACGCTCCTCCATTGCCGATTGTTTACTAATCTGCATATATATGAAATGTAAAGTTTAATCAAAACATAAATTGGTGTTGATGTACTGATTTGAAGATAGAGAATTAACATAGTTAGGTTCTAATATTTTGGTGAAAAAGACTGAAGTATTGAAGAAAAAGGAATATCATGAAAAAAAATGTATTGGCGTATGCTTTATTTGTATGCATGTTAGGAAGTTGTAGTTCTGATGGAATACGTTCTTTTGATACGGATTACTTTCGGATAGATGTCAACTCCAAAGGATATGTTGTCGGTATGTGGGATCGGACGAAAGAAAACCGTAACTTTAGTCCGGTAGACCAGCCATCACCATTGTTGACTCTTTATAATAGTCAGCTGAAACGGTATTATTATCCGGAGAAAGCCCATTTTAGTCACAATAAGTATCGTTTGGAATATGGGAACGGTTCTATAGCTACAGTAAGGTTGGAAGAAAAAAGCCGTTATTTAAAGTTGACTTTGGAGGCACTTGAAAACCGAGAGGGAATAGACGGTGTACAATGGGGTAATTATTATACCAATATCAACAATCTGTTGGGAGAAATAATTGGTGTTGCTCGTGATACAACAGCAGCGGTAGGCTATGCCATCGGTGCTCTGGCATTGGATGACAATACGATTGGTGGAGAATCACGTTTTACTTCGGAAACCGGTGCAGGAGGATATATAGCTCATTCTCCAGATCCGGTGAAGTATCCGCTTCCGGTCACTTTGCACGAGGGACAGCAGTTTACTTTAGGTGGAGATGGAATCAATGACGTGGCTTTCTATAACCGAAAAGAACCATACTATCGGATGTTGTATGGAAGTACAGCTGGGGTAGACTGTAACGGACGTATCAATATCCGTTACCATTCGCGTGACAGACGGAAGAGTGACTTGATCTATTCTCCTGAAGGTGTACCTATCCAACAGAATAATGAACCGAACCACATGCAGCGTCAGGCTGTACCGGATGTGGATTATATCGGATCGTCCATCGCTCTTTGGGGAAGTCCGGATAGTCTTGCGCTGATGGATGTGATACAGACAATCGTACTCGATGAAGGGTTGCCTTATCCTACCTTCAATGGTAAATGGGTAAAAGATCCGACTTCTTTCATGCCGGATCTGTTTATCACAGGGAGTCCGTATGATAGTGTAGCATCGTATGCGAAACAGATGGGAATACGGGTAATACATTCCTATAATCAGCCCTTTTTGCAGGCAAATAGAGGGAATGGTGGTTTTATTGATGGATTGAATGAGGAAAGGAAGCCTTTCCATTTCTCTAACGGAAATTTGTCACACCGTGCGTATGCTGAACTATTGGCAAAGGATGGGTTGATTTTAGGAAGAACCTGTATTTCCAATTCGTTGGCCCCAGGAACAAAAGATTGCAGTCCGATACCATCTGACAGTATTTGTATCTTGCATCGTCGTTATTTGACGGAGGATTTGTCTGAGTCGGACACTTTGATTTATATTGATGATCCGACTTACTTGAATGAGGTTGCTTGCTGGGAAGGACATAGTCGGGAATTGAATATGGTGAAAATCGGGAAAGAATTGATTCATTATATGGGTGTTTCGGCTGAGAAGCCATATCGGTTACTGCATGTAACACGTGGTTATTGGAATACGGTTCCTTCGTCGCACAAAAAAGGCGTTGCAGTAGACAAGTTACAAGTGACCGTAGGTGGTGCTTACCAAGGTTTGGTTCCAAATTTGGAATTGCAGGACAAGATAGCTGAACATTATGCAGAAGTGGCTGCAAACAGTGGTTTGGGATATTATGACTTCGACGGACAGGAATTTTTCTTTCATACAGGATTCGGTTCGTATTCTGTAAAACGTTTCTTTCGTCATATGTTTGCCCGTGCAAAAGATTTGGGAATACCTGATATCCGTTTTACCGGAGCTACACTTTCGGAAGGTTCCTGGCATTATCAGAGCATCTGGAATGTAGGTGGTGGATTGAATATGTATGATGTGAATAAACGTGTTTGGGGGAGTACAACCAGTCAGGGAAAAGACTTGCGTGATGTAACGTTTGCCAATTTCTTTCCATCTTCTTTTGGGCATAATTTCTCTGTTTCAGCCACTACTACACTCGAACAGTTTGAACACATCGAAGCAACAGCTGTCGGTTACAATGCAACTTATTCACTGAATCTGAATCCTAAGGATGTAGAGACTTGCCCCGATAAATATGCTATATTCAATGCTATTTATACTTGGGAAGAAGCTCGGCGTGCCGATGCTTTTCCGACTTCAATTAAGAGATTACTTCAAAATCCGTCTTTGAGTTGGAGACTGGAAAAGAAGATCGGGAAAAATGGATGGACGTTGTATCAAATGGAAAATGGGCAGAAAGAACGTTCGTTCGATTTGTATCCCAAGCAATAATAACAAAGATTCTATCTAAAAACAATAAGGATGAAGAGACATATAATAGGGTTGTTGTTTGTTATGTTTTCTGTCCATTTTACGGCTGGAAATGTGAGGGTAATAGAAAACTTTGATTATGACTGGCTCTTTGAACGATATGGGTTGCAAACTGATGGTTCCAGAGTAGAAGAGCCGGTCGCTGTACAGGACGTATCATTTGATGATTCGAATTGGCGGCGGCTGGATTTACCACATGATTGGGGAGTTGAAGGACCTTTTCGAGCCGATTTGGAAGGATTTACCGGTAAACTGCCTTGGCGTGGTATAGGTTGGTATCGGAAGTATTTTAAAGTAGATAAAAGCGATAGAGGAAAGCGGTTTTATTTGGATTTTGATGGTGCAATGGCTCACGCGGAAGTGTGGTTGAATGGGAAGAAAGTGGGAGGTCATCCTTATGGGTATACTTCTTTTCGCGTGGATTTGACTTCTCAATTGTCTTTTGACAGTGAGAACGTTGTGGCCGTGCGTTTGAATACCGAAGATCTTGGTTCTCGCTGGTATCCTGGTGCTGGTATTTATAGGCATGTCCGTTTGGTAAAGACTTCGCAGATACATGTGGAACATTGGGGCGTTTTTGTCACAACTCCTTCTGTTTCAGATAGAGAAGCGGAAACGGTGATTTATGTCAAGGTACAGAACCATTTGCCCGAATCTGTTGAAGTTAATTATTCAGTAACAATCCATGAATTGGATGCAAAAGATTGCGTTGGTCGTGAAGTGGCTGCCTGTAATTCTGCACAGTTATGCTTGCCTGCAAATAAATTGATAGAAGATACAATTTCTCTGAAAATTCTTTCACCCAAGCGTTGGAGTTTGGAAACAACCAATCGTTACATGGCAAGGGTGAAAGTTTTTGATGGTAAGAAACAGGTAGATGCCTACGAAGTCCCATTTGGCATCCGTACTATAGAGTTTACACATGATAACGGTTTCTTGTTGAATGGAAAACGTGTACAAATTCAAGGTACTTGTAATCATCATGACCTGGGAGCATTGGGTACTGCAATCAACATCGTGGCTTTGGAACGTCAGCTGAAAATCTTAAAAAGCTTTGGATGTAATGCTCTTCGGACATCACATAATACTCCTGCTCCCGAATTACTGGAATTGGCTGATAAAATGGGCTTTCTAATAATGGATGAGGCTTTTGATTGCTGGAGGAAAGGAAAATTGCCGGGAGACTATAGCACCTTATTTGATGAATGGCATGTGAAGGATTTGGAAGCACTGGTGTGTAGAGATAGAAATCATCCTTCTGTAATTTTATGGAGTACAGGCAATGAAGTTGAGGAGCAATATCATCCGGGATTGGGAATTGCACGTTATCTGACGGAAGTGGTACATCGGTATGACAAGACCCGTCCGGTGACATTCGGTGCTTCTTATCCCAGTAAGTCGGCTATGAACGGTACAGAATTACAGGTGGATGTACATGGAATGAATTATGCAGCCGGAGTGTATGGTGGAGCTGATTTTTATGGTAAGTTTCTGAATAAGGAAGGCCATGAACATTTGTCCGGATTTTCAAGTGAAAGCAGTTCGACAATGAGTTCCCGCGGTGAATATTTCCCTCGTAAATTTCATGTTTCTTCGTATGATTTGAATGAACCTGGATGGGGGGGATTGCCTGACCAGGAATTTTCGGCACTTGATCGTTATCCGGCTATTTGTGGAGAATTTGTATGGACTGGCTTTGATTATTTGGGAGAGCCGACTCCTTTTAACAGCGACAGGACGGTGTTGTTGAATCATGTGGCAGCTGTCAGTAAAGAAGAATTGAAAAAACAGGAAGAAGAACTTAAAAAGATAGAACAGAATCGTCCTACTTCACGTAGCAGTTATTTTGGAATAGTCGATTTAGCAGGTTTCCCTAAAGACCGTTATTATCTTTATCAGTCACGTTGGAGACCGGATTTTCCGATGGTACATATTCTTCCTCATTGGAATTTTAAAGATAAAATAGGAGAAAATATTCCTGTCTTTGTGTACTCGTCCGGTGATGAAGTGGAGTTGTTCTTGAATGGAAAGTCTTTAGGAAAGAAATGTAAACAGCCATATGAGTATCGGTTTCGTTGGGATAGTATTTGCTATGTTCCTGGTGAATTGAAAGCGATAGCATATAAGAATGGTCGGAAATGGGCTGAGAAAGACCTGTGTACTACCGGTAAGCCTGTAAAATTAAAGTTGGTTCCAGATAAAATGGCGTTGCAGGCAGATGGCGAAGACTTGATTTTTGTGCGGGTTTCACTTTTGGATGCCGAGGGAAATGAAGTCCCTACCGCTGAACCTCTGATTACAAGTTCTTTGTCTGGGCCGGGAATGATTGTTGCGACGGATAATGGAGACCCAACCTGCCTGATCCCTTTCCGAGAACCGACTCGTCCCGCTTTTAATGGTTTATATTTAGCGATAGTAAAAGCCCGAAGAGGAAGTAAAGGCACATTACGTTTATGTGTCGAGGCTGACGGATTGGACAAACAAGAAGTTAGTTTTCAGATTCTGAATAAGAAAGAGAAAAGAAAACATTTGCTGACTGATTGAATAATGTTTTGTTATGGATAGATTTTGATGTCGTTTTATTATGTAAAAATTGGAATAGAATGAAAAGAATGAATATGATGTTAGTAGCGTTGTTTGGAGGTGCAATGTCTTTGTTTGCAGATATTCTTCCTACGGCCATACGATGCGAAGTTGAACCTGTATATAAGTATCGGGCAGATAGTTTGCCGGGGCGTGTTGTTTCGGTGTTTTTGAAGGGGAACGAGTTGAGAGGCAAGTTGCGGATAGATGTGACGCCTTTTAATAAGAGAACTGAAAAGAACTGGTATGAGGTGAATGCGGCTGATTCAACAAGATTGGAAGTCCTGCTCCCAGTAACAGTACCGATAAAGGAAAGTTCTTCGGTAACCTTGACAATCCATTGTTCAGATCGGAAATATAAAAGGAAATTGGAAGTTCCTCCGATGAGGTATTGGACGGTCTATTTATATAATCATGCACATGTAGATGTGGGGTACACGAATACGCATCGGAATGTAGAGGCTTTGCATAAAAATAATGTATTGGAAGGAATGAAATTGGGAGCCGAAACGCGAGAGCATGTAGATGGTGCCCGTTTTGTATGGAATCCGGAAGTTTCATGGCCTGTCGAGCGTTTGTGGCATGATCAACCGGGGCTTCGGAATGAATTGGTTGCTGCCATGAAAGATGGACGGATTGCTTTGGATGCGAGTTATCTGAATCTAAATACGAGCATTTGTCTGGATGAAGAGCTTTTTCATGTCTTTAAGTTTTCCAGGGAGATGCAACGGATAAGCGGACAACCGATGGATGTTTTTCAGCAGTTTGATATTCCGGGGATTACATGGGGATTGATTCCCGTTATGGTACAGGAAGGAATCAAATATGTTATTTCTTGGCCGAATACGGATCGGGGAGGAAATGCTCATGCCGATTTGGATGGGAAACCTTTTTGGTGGGTAGGTCCGGATGGAGAATCAAAGGTCCTGTTTTTGCAGCCGGGTAAATATGGTAATAGTGGAAGTATGGGAAAAGGAGAAATAACCGGTCGTCCATGGTTCGGACAGCGCGATCGGACCAAAGTTCCACTCAGAATACAGATGGGAAGTGCTGATGTTGATTTTACAGATAAGTTGATACAATTGGAAAAAAAAGATTATCCGTATGACTTTACTGTTTTGTCATGGTCATTGTGGGATAATTGCCCTTTGGATGCAGATGTACCTTATGCTGTGCAGGAATGGAATAAAACGTATGCATATCCACAAATAAGAATTTGTGGAGGACACGAGATAATGTCCATGATTGAGAAAAAATATGGAAAAGATTTGCCGGTAATATCTGGTGATTATACTGAATATTGGACAGACGGATTGGGGACGGCTGCCCGATTGACTGCCATGAACCGGAATGCGAAGGAAAGAATTTCACAGGCTGAGACGTTATGGACAATGCTGGCTGACGGCCATGCTGCTCCGCGTAAAGAAATGGATGAGGCTTGGAGATATATTATTTTAGGGTCGGAACATACCTGGTGTTTTGAAAATCCTTCGGAACCGTTTTTCCAGGAAGCTATTTGGAAGGTCAAGCAATCTTATTTTCAGGAGGCAGAAGACCGTTCCATCATGGTGTTGGATGAGGCGTTGGCACCTGCAACTGATAAGTCTGATGGAGGTTTAGGGCCTAAAGAAGGACCTTCTAATGGAGGAATAGCCGTGTTTAATACGCATACCTGGAATCAGAATGGAGTTGTGATTCTGTCTGCAAAAGAAAGTAGTAAAGGGAACAGAGTGATTGATGAGCACGGAAATGCGGTGATGTCTCAACGTTTATCAACAGGTGAATTGGCATTTTTAGCCAAGAATGTACCGGCATTAGGGGCTGCCCATTACAGAGTAATCGAGGGTGAAAAGGTTTCAGCGGGCTCATGTACGATTCATGGAACAACATTAGAGAATGAATTCTTGACTGTTCATATCGATAAAAAAAGTGGCAATATTGTTTCAATACGAAAGAAAGGAGATGAATATAATTATATTGATTCTTCGGTAGATGGAGGGGCAAATTCATTTTCTTGGCTTCCGGCCAATAAAGATATGCCACATGCTGATACTGTAACTGCTGTATCGGTTGTGGAAAATGGGCCTTTTATCGTAGAATTGAAAATAGATTCGAGAGCTAAAGGGTGTCGCAGTGTTTCTCGCTCTGTTCGTTTGGTGTCGGGATTGCCCTGGGTCGAAATTTCAAATGTTGTGGATAAATTGCCTTTGGAGGAGAAAGACGGCATTCATTTTGGATTTGGATTCAATGTACCTCAATCTGTCACAAGAGTGGACATTCCTTGGGGTATTATGGAGGTGGAAAAGGATCAATGGAAACAGGGAAACCGGAACTGGTTGACACTTCAGCGATGGCTGGATGTATCAAATGAAACTCATGGAGTGACTTGGTGTTCGTTGGATGCACCTTTGTTTGAATATGGGAATCGCTGGGCCAATATTGCATTGGGCTGGGGAGGACAAGGACCATGGCAGACAAAGTTGTCTCCCAGTTCCACTATTTATTCATGGGTAATGAATAATCACTGGCATACTAATTTTCCGACAACTCAAGAAGGACCGGTTACTTTCCGTTACCGTTTGTATCCGCACGGAAAATTTGATATGGTTAGTTCCAATCGGTTTGGATTGGATCAGGCTCAGCCTTTAGTACATGTAGCGGCTGATAAGAATCCACATTTGACTCCTATTTTGGCTATTGATAACAAGTTGGTTTATGCGACTATTTTGAAGTCAACAAGCCATGATAATGAGTTGATTGTGCGTCTTCGTTCTTTGTCTGATAAAGAAGAACTTGTAACATTGACATATCCATTCAGACAACCGTTACGGGTCAGTGTATGTAGGTTGGAGGAGATACCAGAAGACGAGGTGAAAGAAACAGTTGTTATTAAACCATATGGGCAGGCAACTTTAAAGCTTGAATTTTGAAATATAGTATAAAAATTCAATATACATTAGGTTAGGGGCGAGATTGTTTGTTTGGGTGAGAATGCTTGTAGGTTGGGAAACACTGTCGGATATTAGGTCCGTCACGTATTAAGGCAGAGGAAGATGCCACATCTTTTATTTTGAGAGCCTTTTTTTGAAGAATTGAGTACTAGAGTTGGAGAAATAATAAAATGATTGATCATATTATAAAATATATTCTTAACCATTTATTGAGTGAGGATTTGAAGAAACTTCTATATCTATTTTGTTGCTGTTTCCTGTTGACAGGATATGTAAGAGCCAATCAAGATGTTTCTAAAGTATATGTGGTATTTAAAACCCATCTTGACGTAGGTTTTACAGATTTAAGTTCGGTAGTGGAAC
>ENA-OPBO01001341-OPBO01001341.1-human-gut-metagenome-genome-assembly--contig:-NODE-1341-length-17571-cov-4.891414_pt1 | contig 17571 bp, 18 predicted proteins | sample MGYA00241071_ERZ501458 | MGnify/ENA primary metagenome ERZ501458 (study PRJEB25962, sample SAMEA2042509) | human gut metagenome | biome: human gut; feature: human-associated habitat; material: faeces... | reverse complement strand
CGGCATTTGTTTTATCAAATGGCTCTAGTTTGGCTCTATTTGTGGGGAGAGTAATTGATGCAAATGTAATTATTGAGATGAATGAAAAGGAAAAAATGATATGAAGAAATGCAAACTTCTTTTACTTGATTTAGACGGAACTTTATTACAGAGTGACAAAACAATATCAACTAGAACGTTATCAGCTCTAAAAAAATGCAGGGAAAATGATATATTGATAGGTGTTTCTACCTCCAGAAGTGAGCAAAACTCTTTGGTATTTTTAAATGAATTGATGCCCGATATTTTAATATCGAGTGGAGGGGCATTAGTAAAATACAAAACAGAATATATTTATAGGGCAGAATTTTCCGAAGAAGAAACTAATGTGATGATTGACATGGCAAGAAATATTTGTGGAAATGATTGCGAAATTACGATAGATACAATAGATGCACATTATTGGAATTATAAAATAGATCCTAAGAAGTTAGATAAGAGTTGGGGAGATAGTATTTATACAGATTTTTCAGATTTTAACGAATGTTCATTAAAAATGTGTGTTGAGATATTTAATCAAGATAAGGCAGATAAGCTAGCTCGAAGTCTCTCTGATTGTGATTGTATTCGTTTCTCTGATGGATTTTGGTACAAGTTTACAAAAAAGAATGTGACGAAAGAAAACGCAATTATGAAGATTACGGAAGTATGTGGATTTAGTACAGATTCAATTATTGCATTTGGAGATGATTATGCAGATATCGGAATGCTTGAATTATGTGGAACAGGTGTTGCAATGGGGAATGCGATTGATGAGGTAAAAGAGAGAGCGGATATTGTAATTGGTTCAAATGATGAAGAGGGAATTGCGGATTTTATTGAGAATGAAATATTATAGATATGTACATGGAGAGGAAATATGGTGGAAGTAAGATTTTATGATACAGTTAATGACGAACTATTGAAATTTGCAGTAATTATCTCACAGAGTAACGGCAAGTGGGTATTTTGCAAGCATAAAGAAAGAGATACATATGAAGTGCCGGGAGGGCATAGAGAAGCTGGGGAAAATATTCTTGAAACTGCTAAAAGAGAGTTGCAGGAAGAAACAGGAGCTATCAAATTTGAGATAAAACCAATATGCGTATATTCGGTGACAGGTAAGACTAGAGTAAATGATACTGGTGAAGAAACATTTGGACTGCTTTATTTTGCGGAGATAACGGAATTTACGAAAGAATTACATAGCGAAATGGAGAAGGTTGTTCTTATGGATAAGTTGCCTGAGAATTGGACATACCCTTTGATACAGCCGAAATTGATAGAAAAGTATTTACAGATGAAAAATTTTGTTGATGATACATTATACGAAGAGAGGAGATTGAGATTTGGTAAATATAGGAGAAATGATGAATAAAGCGATTATGGATGGCATGTTGCAAGCAATTATTATATTTATACCATATATTATATCGTTTTTGACAACAGCTCTTGTTGTGTGGGTAATTAAGAAAATTATTGAAAAATTCACATATGATTTTTCAACCATATCAGGAGACTCTAGAAGAATAGCAAGGAAAAAAGCACGAAAGATGGGCAACGTAGTAGATATGATTTCTTCTTTCAAAGATATAACTGAAAGTATAAAAAAATAGAGGGACATAGAGATATCTATTAACAGATATGTGAATTTTAGAGGAATAAAAAATGAGAACTGATATCATAGAATATTTACAGAAAGAAGTATATCACAGGTGCAAGCAACCAACTAACAAATTTGGAATGGGGTGCTATTATCACATTGAAGCAGTGGTGAAAAATGCAGAGATACTGGCAGAAAAATATGGTGCTGACAAAGAAACTGTGATTATAGCAGCATGGTTACATGATATAGCTTCAATAACTGATTATGCAATGTATGAGGAACATCATAAATATGGAGCAGATATTGCTAAAGAGATTTTAAATGAACTGAATTATGATAAAGAAAAAACGGCGTTAGTACAAAAGTGTATTTTAAATCATAGAGGGAGTGTAAAGCTGGGGAGAACCAGCATTGAAGAATTGTGTGTTGCAGATGCCGATGCAATTTCACATTTCGATAGTGTGCCAAGTTTACTTTATTTAGCTTATGTTGAAAGAAAGATGGATATAGAGCAGGGGCGCAATTTGTGAGGAAAAAGCTTGAACGGAGCTATAACAAGCTGTCAGACGAAAGTAAAGAGATTTACAAGGTGAAATATGAGCAGGTGATGGCTGTATTTGGGTGATTGAAACTATTATGAAAAGTATTTATAGCAGTTTGGAGAAAAAATGGATATTTCAATAAAGTGTGATAGCTTAAAGGCTATATATAGTGTAAAAAATGGCATGTTAAGATGTGCTGCACCATATGAATTTACAATATCTGTAATGCCAATGATAAAGGTTTGCATAGAAGAAGTAGGGAATAGGATTATAACTTTTACTTGCGAAGAAGAAATTGAAGCTAAAAAGTTATATTCGTTACTGCAAGAATTAGAAAGATTATTGCAGATATTTGATGGAGTTTTTCTTGATTTGGAGGCTATAGAAATATATGGAAGAGAAAGCACTAATTCATATAATGCCTTAGTAGAACACTTTAAAATACAAAGATTACATTACTTTTCGTCTGCAAACTTTATTTCAATATTCAGTGATAGACTCTTAAAATATGAAGATATTTTGTCATCTGAATTATTTGATAAATGGAGAATTTTATTGGATGAATTAGGAGTTGTTAATCAGATGTATTTATATGCGACAAGTTCTGCTGGATTCACGAATGATGTGAAGTGTGCATTTCTTGTAGAACTTTCTGAGTCGTTAATGGAGATAATTCAAAGTGAAGATATAAAATTGCAAAAATATCCTAATGAAAATGGAAAATTAAAACCATGTCTTAGGACAATTATCAATTGCTATGGAAAAACTCTTTTTAGAAATGAAATAGAGTTTGACCTGGAAAAAATTCTTTCTTGTCTGGTAAATACTCGTGTCAATATTATGCATATAAAAATTAATCAAAGAAAGCCTGCATTGGATGGTAGAGAATCAGTTTTATATGCTATTAAAATGAGTTATTTGTATCGGCTTGTGATTTTAGAAAAGTTGGAAATAAATGCTATTTTATATGAGGACAATTTAATAAAAAGAGTAGGTTATATCGATGGTTGGAATGGAATTCAAGAACAATTATTTAATAGATTAAAACAATTTTTATAAAAAGAAATGGAGAATTGCAAATGAAAATATTAGTAATAGGCGGAACAAGATATTTTGGTATACATATGGTTAATAAGCTTTTAGAACAAGGACATGCAGTAACAATAGCAACAAGAGGCAAAACACCAGATTCATATGGAGACAAAGTAGAGCGCATTACCATTCAAAGGACAAATGAAGAAAGTATGCGAGAGGCATTACAAGGAAAGCATTTTGATGTAGTTATTGATAAAATCGCGTATTGTTCTAATGATATAAGGTATGTTATGGACTATGTTGATTGCGACAAATACATATATATGTCTAGTACATCAGTTTATAATCCAAAACATATGAATACTGTGGAATCTGATTTTGATGGATATTCTAAGGATTTTGTGTGGTGTGACAGAAAAGAATTTCCATATGAGCAGATAAAAAGACAGGCTGAGTACGCATTATGGCAGAAATATCCGGGAAAAAACTGGATTGCTGTCAGATATCCATTTGCAATAGGTAAAGATGATTATACGAAAAGACTTTTATTCTATGTAGAACATGTCATTAAATCAGAGCCGATGTATATAGATAATATAGATTATCAAATGAGCTATATCCGTTCAGATGAAGCGGGAGAGTTTATTGCATATTTAGTAGATAAAGATGTTAAAGGTGCAATTAACGGAAGTGCTTCAGAAACTATCTCGCTTCGAGAAGTGATTAATTATATCGAAGAAAAGACAGGAAAATGTGCGGCTTTAAGTGAACAAGGGGAGGCTGCACCTTATAATGGAGAACCGGAATATAGTATAAATACAGACAAGGCTGAGAAGACAGGATATCGTTTTTCTAATTTAAAAGATTGGATATATGAATTGCTTGATTATTATATTGAGCAGGTTGATAAAGCTGAATGTAAAGAAGAATAGTACGAAGGGGAATGTATATTGGCGAAAAAGAAGAGAAATAGAAAATCAATAAAAAATAATGGTTATAAATTAGAAGAATTAGGAATACAGAAAGATGACATTACCAAGGAAGAATTAATTGATATATATGCCGAGGCATACTATAAGGCGTTAAAAAGGATAGAAAATGAATCTAGAAGCGAGAATGAGCCAGAGCATAAAGTTAAAGATTATAAGAAATATGAATGGGTGCAATACTTTCTAAATGTTCTATTTTTTCCATGGAGAATACGCAAAAAGTTTAAGTTAAAGGATAATATTTATGATGATATGTTAACTCTTATAATAAGCTTTATAATGTATGGCATAGGTGGATTTTTACAACTGGTCAGTTTGGGTGGTGTGATTGGTATTGCTAAAAATATTGGTAAATTACAAGTAACAGCTCTTCTATGGATAGGTGTAATTGTTATATATTGTTTGTTTTTTGCAAGTGTAATAATAATATCAGCAAAACAATTTTCGAATGAGAAAGATTCTAATAAGATATATGCATTCAGCTCTATTATAATAGCATTGATAAGCTGTATAATTAGTACAGTAACTTTTGTTATGCAATTTTTAATGTAGATTAAATACAATAACAACCAGAAACAGTGAGGCCTAAATGGATACAAGATATTATATGATTATTATCAAGGGTGAGATAAAGACAACCGAAGTAATGTCATGTGTGTACGATACAGAGACACATAAATGGAACGTGAAATTTAATAATGGGAAAAGCTATCCCTATGCATATATCAATGTTGAGAAATTAACTAAGCCGGATGTTTTAAATCCTAAGTCGTATCGTATTAGCAGAGAGGGACGGGAGTTTTTTGATATAGATTCAATATCTGTATTCAGGGGTAGACAGGAGTCTTATTGGCATATTTGTTTTAAAGACGGCAGTGAACGGGATTACCATGAGAGCGATTTACATATTGCAGAGTCGTGCTTGAATGATAAAAGGTCTGCCGATGTATTCCAATATATAAAGCAGATTGCTGAATTGAGTAATATTAGAAATGAAGAGACGGGTGAAAAATTATTACCTAAAAGATTTGATAAAATTACTTATGTTGGTAATGAGGTTGCATTAGCAAAATATTTGAATCCTTATTTATTGAATAATGGTAAAAGAGGGGGAGAATATGTTCCGATATTTCCATTTGGCTGTAATAACAGTCAGTATAATGCTGTAAAAAATGCGATGGAGAATCAGATAAGTGTAATACAAGGACCGCCGGGAACAGGTAAAACACAGACGATATTAAATATTATCGCTAATATATTGATGCAGGACAAAACGGTACAGATTGTATCTAATAATAATTCTGCAACTGAAAATGTATATGACAAACTATCATTGCCAAAGTATAATCTGGGATTTGTTGCTGCAACACTGGGAAGTTCTAAAAATAAGAAAACATTTGTTGAGCATCAGGATTCATCTTATCCTGATTTTTTAACTTGGAAAATGTCTGAAGAATTTGGTGAAATGCGTAAGAAAATATCAGAGCAATCCGCTAGGTTAAAAGAATTTTTTGATAAACAGGAAAAACTTGCTTATTTAAGGCAGGAATTATCTCAATTAGTTACAGAACAGCAATATTTTAACCAGTATGTTGAAGAATCCGATGTTAATACAGATAATATAAAGTGCAAGAAAATGTTATCATCAAAACAATGGATGATGTTATGGCAGGAGTGTCAGGCAATATCAGAGGAGAAAAAGACAATAGGATTCTGGTTTAAAATAAAGACATTTTTCAAGTATGGCGTAACACACTGGAGTTTTTATAAGCAGGAATTTTCAAAGATAATTACAACATTTCAGGCTATGTATTATAAGGCAAAAGAAAAAGAATTATCTAAGCAGATTTCAGATATTGAGGGATATTTAAACGGTGTTGATAAGCATTTGCTTAACGATTTATGTGACAATTCAATGATTTTACTAAAAGACAAGCTGGCAAGAAGATATGAAGGGAACGACAGCCGGAGAGTATTTAGTGAGGATAATCTGTGGAAGGAATCCAATGATGTATTGAAGGAGTATCCGGTTATATTAAGTACCACATTTTCATCAAGAAATAGTCTGAATTCAGATGTGGTATATGATTATCTTATTATGGACGAGGCATCACAGGTAGATATTGCAACAGGGGCTTTAGCACTTTCTTGTGCGAGAAATGTGGTTATTGTGGGAGATACTAAGCAGCTTCCAAATGTTGTTACAGAAGATATGAGGGTCAGAGCAAAAGCTATATTTGATACATATAATCTGAAAGAAGGATATCAGTTTACAAAGAGCTTTTTGCAGTCAATTCTGGATATTATGCCTGATGTAACACAGACATTATTGCGAGAGCATTATAGGTGTCATCCTAAAATAATTAATTTCTGTAATCAGAAATTTTATCGTGGTGAACTGATTATTATGACAAAGGATAATGGTGAAGATGATGTTTTGTCAGTTGTGAAAACAGTTGCCGGAAATCATGAACGAAATCATTACAGTCAGCGTCAGATAGATGTTATAAAAAATGAAATTATGCCTAAATATAACTTCAACCCGGAAGAAACAGGGATTATTACTCCGTACAGGAATCAGGTTGAAGCATTGAACAGGGAGATAACAGATATTGATGCAGCTACCGTACATAAGTTTCAGGGCAAGGAGAAAGACAATATTATTATATCCACTGTAGATGATAAAATATCAGATTTTGCAGATGATCCATATTTGATTAATGTTGCTGTTTCAAGGGCAAAAAAGAAACTGATGCTGGTTGTGACTGGAAATGAACAGTCAAAAGAACGCAATATAACAGATTTAATAGATTACATTCAGTATAATAATTTTGAAGTTGTTGAGAGTAAGATTTATTCAATTTTTGATTATCTTTACAAGCAGTATACTGAGGAAAGAATAGCATATTTGCAGAAATATAAAAAGATATCAGAATATGACTCTGAGAATCTTATGTATTCATTGATACAGGAAATAATTGCTGATAATAAGTATTCAAGTTTAGATGTTGTTTGTCATTTTCCATTGAATATGCTGATTAAAAATCCTCAACTATTAAATGACAGGGAGTGCCAGTATGCAATGAATCCAGCAACACATCTGGATTTTCTGATTTACAACAGAATCAGTAAAAAGCCGGTTTTAGCGATTGAAGTTGATGGATATGAATTTCATAAAAAGGATACCGTGCAGGCTTCAAGAGATTTATTAAAGGACCGCATAATGGATTTGTATGAAATTCCATTATTAAGATTTAAGACTAATGGCAGCAGTGAAAGAGAAAAGATTGTAGGAATGTTAGATAAGCTAGTTGGATAGTCGAAATAATCCTATTATAGTGGAGATATCGTACTAAACTTTGAAAGTTTGGTACGATTTTTATATTTATAAGAAAGAGAATGCTCAAAAAGGATTAAAATATTATTGTAGGGAACTTCTTGTAGATTAACAGAAAAATAGGTAAAATATTTTAGTTAAGTTAAATATAAAAATAAATGAGAGTCACTTTAGAGTGGCTCTTATTTTGTATATTTTTAATAAACAGTATATAACAGTTGACAACACACATCAACTGTTATATACTGTTTATCACAAAGGAGAAAACAAAAATATGCATATTATATTAAATCATTCTTCCATGGTTCCGATTTACGAACAGCTTATGGAGCAGATAAAGTCAGAGATTATCCAGTCTGTATTAAAAGAGGGAGAGGCACTTCCGTCTGTGAGGACGCTTGCAGGGGAACTTCGCATCAGCGCGCTGACTGTAAAGAAAGCTTATGACAAGTTAGAAGAGGAAGGCTTTGTTACGACTGTTCACGGAAAGGGAACATATGTGACTGCTTCGGATAAACAGCTTGCGTCGGAGGCGAGAAGAATTGCTGTGGAAGAGGACTTTGACAAAGCCATTGACCGGGCAGTGGCAATTGGGATGGAGAAAGAAGAAATCTTAGAGGTTGTAAAGCTCATACTTGATGAGAAATAGAAAGGCGAATTATGATAACAATGCAGAATGTCCGAAAAAAATATAAGGACTTTGAATTGGAACTATCCTTGGAAATACCAGAGGGGAGAATTACAGGGTTTGTAGGAAAAAACGGCGCAGGAAAAAGTACGGCAATTAAACTGATACTTGGACTGGTAAAGCCGGATGCTGGAAAGATTTGTGTGTTTGGTAACGAAGGTGGAGAGCTTCCGGCTGCGGTAAAGCAGAAAATCGGAGTATCTTTGACGGAGGCAGGCTTTAGTTCACAATTTACGGTGGAAGATGTCTGGCATATCCTTGCTAAAATGTATCCTGATTTCCAGAAGGATTTTTTTGACCAAAAATGTGAGGCTTTAAAGCTTCCACGGAAGAAGAAATTAAAAGAATTTTCCACAGGTATGAAAGCAAAACTGAGGGTGCTGACAGCAATCAGCCATAAAGCTGATTTGTTGATTTTAGATGAGCCGACCGCAGGGCTTGATGTGGAGGCAAGGAATGAAATCCTTGATTTGCTACGGGAATATATAGCGCAGGACGAGAAGCGCACAATATTGATTACATCGCACATTTCCACAGATTTGGAGTCACTTTGTGACGACATTTATCTCATTCATGACGGAAAAATCATTTTGCATGAGGACACAGATGTTATTTTAGAGCAGTATGGTATTTTGAAGGTGAATGAGGAACAATACAGGACATTAGACAAGACAGCAGTCATAAAAGTACAGAAAGAAACTTATGGTTATGCCTGCTTTACTAATGACAGAAGATTTTATCAGGAAAATTATCCGCAGATTGCGGTGGAGCAGGGCGGAATTGATGAATTAATTCTTATGATGACGGGAGGGTACAGATAATGGCAGGATTAGTAGAAAAAGATTTCCGGTTAATTTGGTGTAATAAACAGGCATTAATTTTCCTTCTTATCATTGGAGTGGTGATAGGATTACAGAATGAAGCGGTTATCCTGGGGTGGTTACCGTTTGCAATCAGTATTCTTCTGATAAATACAGTTACCTATGACGAGCTTGATAAAGGATATGGATTTTTGATGACTTTGCCGATTGATGCAGAAACGTATGTGAGGGAAAAATATTTTTTCTGTCTTACAGGAGGAACGGTTTCATGGCTTGTGGCAGCGGGACTTTACATGATCCTAGAAATGAAACAGCAGATGCCGGTAGACATGGCTTCCCAGATTCCTGTGGTATTGGTGTTTCTGCCGGTTACGGCATTGTTGATTGCATTGCTGATTCCGCTGCAGCTAGTATCCGGAGTAGAAAAGAGCAGAGTAGTCATTTCGGGGGCATGTGGTGTAATGGGAGCGTCTGTCATTGCATTTGCGGAGCTGGTAAAGACAAATGTATTAAGTGCCTTTTCATTTTTAAACCAAATGAATGGCTGGATACTTGCAGGAATTGCAGTGGTAGTGACAGTACTTCTCATACTGCTCTCTTATGCAATTAGTGTCCGGATTATGGAAAAGAAAGAATTTTAGAAAAAAATATTTAAGCGGGACATTCATAAATAAAAGAGTGTCCCGCTTATTAATGCATATTAGAAATTATCTCCATTCCATCCCCAGTTAGAAACAGCCTGATATTTTACATATACATGATCTGGTGCAATTCCAAGAACATCTTTAAAAATGTCACATATCTGGCCAGTCAGTTTAGAAAAGGCAGATGGGTTCTCACTTCCGTAAACGCTGACCTCGACCATAGCTATAGGCTCGGCATTGCTTCCTCTGAAGTAGAGCTTGTAGTCAGGTTCAAAGCCGACCATGAGCCAGCTTTCTGACTTGCCGGGAATTGTCTGGATAGCCTGACCTAAACGGGTTTTGATTTCAGTTTCCTGTGCTTCTGTAAGAGAAGTGCTTATCTTAGAATTAATAAATGGCATATGTTACCTCATTTCTGCGCCGCAGGCGCGTGTATTCATGTGATGATTATAGCACTTTACATATGTCAAAGAAATATATTAATTGTCAGCGCCTTCTTTGATGCCGTGGCGCTCTGCATATCCAGTCAGGATAAGTGTGAGCGCACCGTCGCCTGTTACATTGCAGGCTGTTCCGAAGCTGTCCTGAAGTGCAAATATTGTAAGCATAAGGGCAGTTCCAGTGTCGTTAAATCCAAGCACGCCGGTAATAAGTCCGAGCGAAGCCATAACTGTTCCGCCAGGTACGCCAGGTGCACCGATTGCAAATATTCCGAGAAGCACGCAGAACAGAATCATAGTTCCGGCTGATGGAATAGTGCCATACAAAATCTTTGATACAGTCATGCAGAAAAATACCTCTGTCAGCACTGAGCCGCACAAATGTATATTTGCAAACAAAGGAATTCCAAAAGAGACCATGTCCTTTCTCAAAACCTTTGATTTTCCGGCACACTGGAGTGCAACTGCGAGTGTGGCAGCAGATGACATTGTTCCAATTGATGTAAGGTATGCAGGACCGTAATGTCTGATTACTTCAATCGGGTTCTTCTTAGAATACAATCCTGCGATTGTGTAAAGCAGAGTCATCCAAATGTAATGTCCGATTAATACAATAATTATGATTTTTAGGAACACAGGAACCTGCTTTGTTATTGAACCTTCGTATGAGAGTCCGCAGAAAGTAAGTCCGATGAAAAATGGAAGAATCGGTATCATGATTCTTGAAACTATCGCAAGCACGATTTTCTGGAATTCTTCAAGAATATTTGAAATCAATTCTGCTTTTGTCCAAGCGGCAGCAAGTCCAATCATAATTGAGAACACAAGTGCGCTCATAACAGGCATTATCTGTGGGATTGATAATTCGAAAACCGCAGCCGGAAGCTCTTTCAATCCATCAGCAGTAGAGGATATTGACAAATGTGGTATCAAAAGATATCCGGATGCTGTAGAGAAAAATGCAGCACCAACTGATGATGTATATGCGATTGTAACTGCAATCAGAAGAAGCTTTGATGCATTTTTACCCATCTGAGTAATCGAAGGTGCAATAAATGCAATGATTATCAGCGGTATGCAGAAATTAATTATCTGATTGAGAATATATTTCAGAGTTACAACAATATTCAAAATGGCGCGTGAAAATGCATTGCCATCAGTTGAACTTAACAGCAGTCCCACCAGGACGCCAGCAATAACGCCCACCAGCAATTTAAACGGCAGGCTGCAAAAGATACTATTTTTCTTCATTTAATAAATCTCCTTCATTGGTGTAGTTAATAAAAATTATAATATAGGCCGGGAAAAATAACAATGGAAAGGTTTGGAGAGTAGAGATAATATGGTTTGTCGAATTTTGTCGAAATGTTTATATTGATAATTACTTTCTTATAAGGCATAATAAATTTGTATTTTATATTAATTTTTAACAGAAAGGAAAAATTATGTCAAATAAACAACAAGACGACAGAAGAAATACAAGATGTGGAATAATTTTAGGAATGATTACAATATTAATTTCAACATTATTATTTTTGTTCAATTTTGAAAAATATATATTTAATTATATTCCTCAAAAAGGAGGAGAACTATATGTTGTATTTTGGATTGTGACATCTATGGCAATTGGAACTGTAATTTTAATATTAATAGATATATTTTTATTTTTTAAGAGTGATTTATTAAGATTAGATATTATGAAAACAAAAAATGCAGAATATTGCAATAAAATGACAGATAAATATTACCATCAATTAGTTTTTAACATGACTATTTGTATAGCTGCTTTATCTTTTGCTTCAATTGCGGGTATCATTTTTTATAAAGTACTTCCGATTTGGTTACTAATATTAATAATGATGATAATTATTATATTATTAATAATTGTTATCTGGGAAAAATGGCAAATATTATTAAGGATAATAAGAGAATTATATAAAAAAATATTCACTTTAATTGTAATAAGTTCAATTGTGTTTGTGGTTATTTTATCAGTTCAGGTAAAAGTTCATGGTAATACTGAAATTTCATATGACAATGATGGAACTATAAAGATATGCAATGAGTCAAATACAGCATTTGGTGATTTAAGTATAGAAATTTATAGTGATAACAATTTAATTAAACAAAAAAATATCGATAAAGAAAAATTATTCTATGCAAAAGAGAATAAAAATATTACAAATACCGATAGTGATGGAAAAATATTTTCACAAGCATTAATTATGCAAGATGAAGTGTTGCATTGGAAATATATAGAACAAAGTATTATGGACGATATACAAGAAGGTCAGTATATTATAGTGATAACAATAAAACAACAAAACAATGAATTGAGTTTTAAAAATCAGTTTTCAAAAGAAAATAATTCAATAACTTATGGTGTGGATAGTTTTAAGAAAAAATATTGAATATATGTTTTTTTGCAACCAATTCCACCACAATTCCCACTTTTCTGACAACTACAATTGGTGGAATTCACATTTTACATGGACTATAATACATACATAACAACAGAAAGGACTGACATTATGCTACAGGAAAATCTTATAATGCTGAGGTCGATTGCGGGGAAGACTCAGGAGGATATCGCAGAGGTTATTGGAATATCGAGGCAGGCATATGCCAAATGGGAGCGTGGTGAAACAATTCCTGATATTGAAAAATGCGGCAGACTTGCAGAATTTTATGGCGTGACGATGGATTCCCTAATTAAGGACGATGTGCAGCTTGAAGGGCAGAAGATGGCGCCGGCACCCAAAGGCAAACACATGTGGGGTGTTGTCACAGTGAATGACCGCGGGCAGATAGTTATTCCTAAAGAAGCAAGAGAGACTTTTGGACTGGTGAATGGCAGCAGGCTGGTTGTGCTTGGCGATGACAATGAAGGCATAGCTCTTGTTAAAGCGGAGCAGTTTGAAGAAAAACTTAGCATGGCAATGTCAGTTCTTAGCAAAGATATCAAGGAATGAGGTGTTATGTATGATTTGTCCAAAATGTAATCAGGAGATGAGAAAAGGGTACCTTTTCAGCAGTAAAGACGGCGCATTCAGCTTTGCCGATGAAGTGCCTGGAGTATTCACAAATGCGAAAACAGTCAAAGGATTTGTTGAAATCACACCGCTAAAGGCGAGCCATAGAACGAAAGTGGAAGCATGCATATGTGAGAATTGCAGGATAGTAGAATTTGAGTATTAGATTAAAAAACAGAGGAGCAAGCAAATGAACACCCAACCATTTACCATATCACCAATTCCAGACGACATATTTGCAAAGATGCAGGGAAAATCATTTAAGGACAACTGCACCGTGCCAAGAGAAGATTTGCGGTATCTTAAAGTTTTGCATGTCGGATTTGGTGGGAAAACGCACATAGGTGAGCTGGTTGTGAACAGGCTGATTGCTGATGATGTGCTTGATATATTTAAGCAGCTTTACGAGGCTGGTTATGAGATTGAAAAAATCAGACTTATTGATGAATATGATGCTGATGACGAGAAGTCGATGAGGGATAATAATTCTTCAGCGTTTAATTTCAGATACATTTCCTATTCAACGAAGCTGTCAAAGCATGCGTTAGGGCTGGCGGTTGACATCAACACGCTTTATAATCCTTATGTGAAGTATGTTGATGGCAGAAGAAATGTAGAGCCTGCCAATGCTGAAAAGTATACAGACAGAAGCATTGAATTTCCACACAAAATCGACCATGACGATTTGTGCTATAAGGTGTTTGCAGAACATGGATTTGAGTGGGGCGGCGACTGGGAACATGCAAAAGATTACCAGCATTTTGAGATGCCAGATGAGTGGATTGAGAAAAGTTCATGTAGAAAAATGTGATATAATATAAAAGTTCGTACATAAAAGTGTGATAAAACACATTTTTACGTCCATAAAAATGTTGACCATATCCTCTTAAAGGAATCAAATATTATACATAGGATAACCACTTTCACATCAAGGCAAGTGACAATAAATCAGTTCTTAAGTAAAAATGTATTAAGAAAACGGTATATTTCAGAACTAACTATACAAAATGCACAAACACTTGCGTAAATCTTTGTAATTTTAAGCCATTTCATTTTTATCCTTATTATGGTATTTTTAGCATCAGAGGCGATTTATTTTGCATGATATCGGACACTGCCAGCGAAATAGCGTCTCTTTTGCTATTTAATCTATAATGTATGGGAGGTTAATAATGATTAAGAAGGCAAGAAGGGTTTTTGCAGCTGTTGTTGCAGTATTATTAGTATGTTTTACAGCAGCACCAGTGTTGTCAGCTAATGCGGCAACACAGAATTCATGGAATTTCAAGAATTCTAATTTTAAGAAGTTAGGAACTATTAAATCAAGTACTACAGTAGACGGACTTGGTCTTATGGCAACAAGCAGTAAGAATATGAAGGTTAAGGCGGAATCTGTAACAGTAGATGGCACAGCATATACATATTGTCTGGCTCTTTCTGGTACAGGCACTACATCATACCGTTCAGTTAAGGTACCAGTGTCAGGTTCTGATACAATAAAGGTAGTGTTAAGAAGCAGTGGAAGCTCTACCCGTAATTTAATCGTAGCTGATTCTAATGGAAAGAAGCTTGGAACTATTGCAGCTAATAAGACAGCTTCTTTAGGAACATATTCATATTCAGGTTCTAAGGGATACATATATCTGTATTCAGAGAACAGCGGAATCAACATTTACAAAGTACAGGTTGATTCTAATGGCAGCTCGTCATCTGGTTCTTCATCAGGAAGTTCATCAGGTTCAGGCAGCTCTTCATCAGGAAGCAGCCCATCTTCAGGTTCATCAACAGGTTCATCTGTATCAGGTAATTATGTGGTTAAGGCTGGTGGAATGTCTTTAGCAGATGCACTTAAGAAGGCTAAGTCAGGACAGACAGTAGTTATTGATGGAACAGTTAAGTCAGGAGCTGTTTCACTTCCAGCAGGTGTTAATCTTGCAGGAAAGAATAATGCGACAATAGATTTCTCACAGACAAGCGGAAGTTCAGGAAGAGGAATTACATTATCAGGTAATGGAAGCACACTTTCTAACATTACAGTTAAGAATGCTTCTGATAATGGAATCTTTATTTCAGGTTCTAATAATACATTAAAGTATGTAACATGCTGTTATAATGAAGATGCAGGTTTTCAGGTAAGCAACGGAGGAGCTAATAACAAGTTTTATAATTGCAAGTCTCATCATAATGCAGATGCTAAGGGTGAGAATGCTGATGGTTTTGCAGTAAAACTTCATTCAGGTGAAGGCAATTATTTTGAAAACTGTGTAGCTGAATACAATAGTGATGATGGCTGGGATTGTTATGCAGCTCATGGAGCAGTAACACTTGTAAACTGTCAGGCTAACTACAATGGATACTGTGATGGAATATATGGTGATGGTAATGGATTTAAGATGGGTGGAGTAGATAATAAAACACCAGGAAAGGCAGCTCACCTTGATCCTCTTAATCATAAGCTTATAGGTTGTACAGCTAAGGGAAACTATGCTAATGGTTTCGATAGAAACAACCAGAGTGGTGTTGTAACAATGAAGAATTGTATTTCAGATTCTAATAAGGGTAATAATTATCACTGGCCACTTACAGGTAAACCATCTGCACTTGGTTATAAAGTAACATTTGGCAAGGCTATTATTGAAGATTGTACTAATATTAATGGAAAAGTTAATATTACAGGAGCAACTCTTAAGGGTAACTGCAAGGGATTCTAGGATAATGGCTGATTGTAATAATATGGTTTACAATACAATATTATAATTTATAACAAAATAATAAAACGCATGTCCGATTTTTTCAATCTGGCATGCGTTTTTTATCGTTAATCCAATTCGTTAAGATCAGTCAATTATATGATGATTAAGCCATCTGCGGGAGTGGAAACGTATAGTGAACACGATACCGCGCACAGTCCAGTCGGCAAACATTCCAATCCATACAGCAATAGGACCAAAGCCATATATACGGCATAAGAATATAGTGAAGCTTACACGGCATAACCACATGCTTGCACACGATGTTATCATTGAAAACTTCACGTCTCCGGCGGCACGCATTCCGTACGCCGGAATGAATGACAATACCCATGATATTGGCTTGGTTATTGTTATGAAAAGAGTCATCTCAAAACACATTCTTGCACTTTCTGCTTCCATTCCACCGAGTATGGTAATTGGTCTGCACAATGCAAATACAACAAGACAGCTTATAATAATGGCAGCTTCAGCCATTTTACTGAGCTTCTTTATATAATATATGGCTTCATCTTTTCTTCCGGCTCCAATGCACTGGCCAACTATAGTCATAAGTCCGATACCTACACCCTGTGCGGCAACTCCGTTAAGGTTTTCAAGAATATTGGTCACAGCATTTGCAGCGATGGCCGCAGTTCCAAGCGTTGAAACTGTTGACTGGATTGCCAGCTTTCCAAACTGGAACATGCTGTTTTCAATACCTGAAGGAATACCAATATATAAGACTCTCTTAATTAAATCCCAGTCGGGACGGATTGTGTAATATCTGTTTACGCAGATAGTCTGAGAAGGGTTTCTTAATTTAATAATTACAACAACTGCACAGAAAATTCTTGATGCAAGTGTTGATAGTGCAGCTCCTGCAACACCCATGCCAAGTCCGAATATAAGAATCGCATTACCACCTATATTAAGGAAGTTGGATATTATTGATATTGTCATAGGGCTTTTGCTGTCCTTCTGGGCTCTCATAATGGACGCACCAGCGTCATACAGACCAATGAATGGAAATGACAACAGGGTAAACAGGAAGTACGCCTGTGAATCAGCCATAACCTCAGCTTCTACCGAACCAAAGATGAACTTAAGCATTGGTACACGAAGAATGAGACATATTGCTGATATGAAAATCGACAGCACTGTCATGACAAGAAATACCTGTCTCGCAGCGCGGTTGGCACCTTTAGGGTTGCTGCTTCCTATGTACTGGGAACACAGGATTGCACCTCCGGCAGCAAGTGCTGATAAGGCCTGTATTACAAGAATATTGATGGAATCAACAAGCGATACTGCTGAAACAGCAGAGGCACCTACATTACTTACCATCATAGTATCAACAGTTCCCATAAGTGAAGCCAAGAGATTTTCCAGCATGATAGGAATTAGAAGCTTCCTTATATCTATATTAGAAAAAATGTGGTCTGAATTGTTAGTCATTGAAATTACTCCATAATATTTTACAAACTAAAATGCAACTAACATAATTTATTCCTAAGAACAGATAATGTCAAGTATATGTGTCGATAAAACATGTCGCAAAGAACATATTGGCATAAAATACTTGACTTTATAATATAATTATGATATCTTAACAAAGCACTGAGATATCAGTGGTTATGCGGGTGTAGTTCAATGGTAGAACACTAGCCTTCCAAGCTAGATACGTGGG
>ENA-OPBO01001333-OPBO01001333.1-human-gut-metagenome-genome-assembly--contig:-NODE-1333-length-17685-cov-5.014464_pt1 | contig 17685 bp, 16 predicted proteins | sample MGYA00241071_ERZ501458 | MGnify/ENA primary metagenome ERZ501458 (study PRJEB25962, sample SAMEA2042509) | human gut metagenome | biome: human gut; feature: human-associated habitat; material: faeces... | reverse complement strand
AAACGAAATCGGCGCAAACTTCCAGCTAGACGGGTTACGCGGTTTGTAGTGTACCCGGGGAGCCGGGCGCGAAGCACACTACAAAGTCGAGCTCTCCCCCGGCCTCGTGCCGAGCGGTTCCCTGCGCCGGATGTGTTGGGCGGCGAAGCTAGAAAAGGGTCCGCTTTTCGTCGTTGAGCCACTGAAAGAGGCTCTCCTGCTCAGCGCGCTGCGCCGGCGTGGGAATGGCGTGCTCGCGGCCGATTCTCTTTTCGAGCAGCCAGGTGAAGTCATCAAAGTGCTCGAGCGTATTGATCTGCCCCTGGGTGGCTGAGATGGTCTTGATGTCCATCGCCTCAAGCACATTCCTGCGAGCCTGCGTGTGATCAAGGCGGAAGCTTCCCGTGTGGAACTCCCTGCTGTCGTACTCAAGGTCGGCCTCGTATTCGGATAGGTAGAGGTCGCCCTTGAGATAGTGCTCATCCAGAAGCCTCTGCGCGTGCTCGTCGATCTCGATGGGTTGATTGGCAGAGATGGCGATTGGGCCCCTTCCCCCATGCTCTGGCGGCAGCCCGTAGTGCATCGCCAGGTGAACCTCCATGGGAGAGGCGGTCAGCTCGACAATGTGCGGGAGTGCTTGGAGCGCCTGGTTTTTCCCGCGCGTCCGTCTTGGCAGGGAGTTCAGGTATCGCGTCAGGTCGTCGAGCGACATCAGCTGCTGCCGCTCTCCCGTGTAACCACGCCCACGTGAGGAAATCGAGAAGGTCGAGCAGAGGTAGCAGCCGATTTCGATTAGCTCAAGCAGGGAATGGCCCTGGGCCATCTGAAGGAAGGTGAGCTCTGGCGAGGCGATGAGGCTGTCACCGCCAAGCCTCCTGAACGAGTGGGCGGGAAGCTTGGTCTGGCAGACGTGCACGGCGATGTTGTCGAGGCGGTGCTTCACCGCGTGCTGCTGCACAAGTAGGTGCAGGGGTCGCTCGTTGCGGGGCTCGAGCGGAAGGCCCTCCCTGGCAAGGAGCCGCGAACTCGCGACGGCGTAAGCCAGCCTCCAGCTCTCGACCTCCTCCGGCAGGGCCTCGCCCCCTTGCTTCGTAAGCCAGTACTCCAGGGCGGACTCAAAGCCAAGGCATACTCCCATCCTGCATCCCCCAATCTATGCGCCGTAACTTGTCCAGCTTAGGGAGCGCCGCTTGCTCAGAGCTGCCTCCAAGCGTTCCTGATGCAATCGAAGATTGGGAAAAGAGCGGGTAGCCCAACGTGTCAGGCTCACGACGTACCTTATTAAGGCTGTTGTTGCCCACTGAAACAACATGGCGCGCCAACCCATCAACCACCGCTCACCGAAACGCATCTCGTCCGAGCGGCCTGCCCTTGCAAAGAAACCAATGTGATATCACAATGAACTCAGTCGAGGACGCCCACCCCGGGGCGTGCCCGTCACCAGGAAAGGAACTGCAATGACCGTAGAAAAGCAGGCCCGCGCCGCGTCCGGCTGGCCCATGCTCTTCGTCACCCTCGCCGCGTACGTCGCCTCCATCTGGGGCATGGTCCAGGGCATCGTCATCCTGGCCACGGCCGAGGAGGCCGGCGTCCCCGCGCCCGTCACCGGTCCCGTGCTGCTCGTCGGCGGCATCGTGCTGCTCATCGTGGCCATCATTGTCACCTGTGGGTTCTTCTCGCTACAGCCCGGGCAGGCCCGCGTGCTCGTGCTCTTTGGCAACTACGTGGGCACGGTCCGCGAGTCGGGCTTCTACTGGGTGAACCCCTTCTACAGCCACAGCCTGGGCTCGGACGGCACCGGCGCCTCCGTTGACATCAGCCTGGAGGAGGGCGCACCCTCCGTGAAGGCCGCGGCAGCCACCAAGGCGCTCTCCACCAAGGTCTCCCTGCGCGCCCGCACCCTCAACGGCGACCGCCTCAAGGTCAACGACAAGATGGGCAACCCCATCGAGATCGCGACCGTCGTGGTCTGGCACGTGGCCGATACCGCCAAGGCCCTCTTCGACGTGGACCACTATCCCAGCTACGTGGCCATGCAGACCGAGACCGCGCTGCGCCACGTGGCGAGCGTCTACGCCTACGACCACATGGAGGACGACGACGCCTCCAACAGCTCCATCACGCTGCGCTCCAACATCGAGGAGGTCTCCGCCACCCTCAAGGAGGAGCTGGACCGTCGCCTCGCCCCGGCCGGCGTCTCCGTGGACGACGCTCGCCTCACGCACCTCGCCTACGCGCCGGAGATCGCCCAGGCGATGCTGCGCCGCCAGCAGGCCGAGGCCATCATCGCCGCGCGCAAGAAGATCGTGGAGGGCGCGGTCTCCATGGTGGACATGGCGCTCAAGGAGCTCTCCGACGGCGGCGTCGTGGAGTTCGACGAGGACCGCAAGGCCGTGATGGCCTCCAACCTGATGGTCGTGCTCTGCGGCGAGTCCGAGGCCCAGCCCGTCCTCAACACCGGCTCCCTCTACCAGTAAGGCGCTGAAGACGTGGCGGCTCGCAAGCAATACCCCCTTCGCATAGACCCGGAGGTCTGGGCCGCGGTTGAGCGCTGGGCCGCGGACGAGATGCGCAGCGCCAACGGACAGGTCGAATGGATCCTGCGCGACGCCCTGCGCCGCGCAGGACGCCTCCCCAAGAAGGACGAGAAGAGCGACGACTAGTGAGATGGCGCGCGGGGGTGCGAAGGGGACAGTCGCGCGCCCTCACCGTTCTTATCGCCCGCTGCCCGATATGTGCGCAACGCCGCGACCAAACGTGGGTAAGGTGAGTCACATCGTGCACAGACCCCGTCCAAGGGAGGCATTATGGCTGCAAAGGGAGCGGAGAAGGTCAAGAACGTGGTCCTTGTGGGCCAAGGCGGCGTGGGCAAGACCATGCTGGCGGAGGCCATGCTTCACCTGACGGGGCGTACCACCCGTCTCGGCGGCCACGCCGGCACCAAGCCCACGCTTGACTACGACGGCGAGGAGGGGGAGCGCGGCTTCTCCATCTCCACCTCCATTGCCCCGATCATCTGGGAGGGTACGCGCCTGAACGTGCTCGACGCCCCATGCTACCCCGACTTCGTCGGTGACGCCTACGCCGCCATGAGCGCGTGCGAGACCGCGCTCTTCATGGTCGACGCCGCCTCGGGCCCGGGCACCATCACCACCCGCCTGTGGTACGCCGCCGAGGAGCAGAGCCTCGCGCGCGCGATCTTCGTCAACCGCATTGACCGTCCTGACGCGGACTTTGACGTCGCCATGTCCGCCCTTCAGGACCGCTTTGGCAACAGCCTCGCGCCCGTGACCATTCCGATGGGCTCCGGCGAGGCCTTCAGGGGCATCATCGACGTCGTCCACATGAAGGCGCGCCACCTGGAGAGCGGCAAGCCCGTCGTCGAGGACGTTCCCGCCGAGTTCGCCGAGGCCGCCGAGGCCGCCCGCGCCCAGCTCACCGAGCTTGTCGTGGAGGCTGACGACGAGGTCATGATGAAGTACCTCGAGGGCGAGGAGGTCACGCAGGACGAGCTCGAGGGCCTGCTCGCCAAGGCCATCCGCGACCGCGTCTTTGTCCCCGTCTTTGCCGGCAGCTGCGTGCGCGAGGAAGGTGTCATCTCCTTCATGGACGCCGCCGTGGCATGGTTCCCCACGATGGCCGACTTCGGTCGCATCCCGCTCGTGAACGGCGAGCAGCTCGACATCTCCGAGGACGACGAGCGCCCCGTGGTCTTTGCCTTCAAGTCCCTGAACGACCCGCAGAACGGCCGCCTCTCCTTCCTCAAGGTCCTCGCCGGCACCGTCACGCCGGGCATGGAGCTCACCAACGCGCGCACGCGCAAGTCCGAGCGCCTCGGCCACCTCTACCAGATGTGCGGCAAGGAGACCACCGACGTCCAGTCCGCAGCCGCTGGCGACATCGTCGTGGTCCCCAAGCTCGAGGCCATGACCGGCGACACGCTCTCCGTCACCGGCAAGGTCGAGGCCGCCGAGTTCCGCTTCCCCAACTCGCTCTATCGCATCGCCATCGAGCCCGACGCGCGCGGCACCGAGGGCAAGCTCTACGCCTTCCTCGAGAAGTCCGCGGACGCCGACCCCACCCTCAAGGTCGAGCGCGACGAGGACACCGGCCAGACCGTCATCTCCGCCATCGGCGAGGCTCAGGTCAGCGTCCTTCTCGACCGCCTTGAGGACCGCGCGGGCATCACGGCCCACACCGTGGCGCTCAAGATCCCGTACCGCGAGACCATCCGCCGCGTGGCCTCCGCCCAGGGCCGTCACAAGAAGCAGACCGGCGGCGCCGGCCAGTACGGCGACTGCTGGCTGCGCATCGAGCCCAACCCGGGCGCCGGCTACGAGTTCGTGGACGAGGTCGTGGGCGGCCACATTCCGCGCGGCTTCATTCCCGCCATCGACAAGGGCGTTCAGGAGACCATGCGCGAGGGCGTGCTCGCCGGCTACCCGATGATTGACGTCAAGTGTGCCGTCTACGAGGGCTCCTACCACCCCGTCGACTCCAACGAGATGGCGTTCAAGACCGCGGCACGCATCGGCTTCCAGAAGGCCGTCGCGCAGGCCGAGCCCGTGCTTCTCGAGCCCATGGCGCACCTGCGCATCACCGTGCCCGAGAGCTACGCCGGCTCCGTGATGGGCGACGTCTCCGCATCCCGCGGCCGCGTCGAGGGCATGGAGGCCGGCACCGGCGCCGCGGCAGGCGAGACCACCATCTCCGCCACCGTCCCGTACGCCGAGGTCACCGACTACGCCACCCGCCTGCGCTCGCTCTCTCGCGGCACCGGCGAGTTTGAGATGGAGGTCAGCGGCTACGAGCAGGTGCCGCACGACATCCAGCAGCGCCTGGCGGAGGACTACGCCGCCCGCCGCGCCGCCGGCGAGAAGTAGCGTGGAAAAGGGACAGTCACTTTTCCACGCCCTGCCATCGTGACCCCCACGCGGGCGGTCGGTCCCACGGGTCCGACCGCCCGTTCTGCTAGGATTGACGCCGAAGCACCAACACGTACCCACAGCACAGGAGGAAACCATGCTCTCCGCAGTTCAGATCAAGCCGGACGTCTACTGGGTCGGCGCGCTCGACTGGAACGCCCGCGAGTTCCACGGCTACACCACCGAGGCGGGCATCACATACAACGCCTACCTCATCCTGGACGAGAAGGTCACGCTCATCGACACCGCCAAGATCACGTTCAAGGACGAGCTCCTCGAGCGCATCTCCTCGGTGATTGACCCCTCCAAGATTGACGTCCTCATCGCCAACCACGTCGAGATGGACCACTCCGGCTCCACCTCCGTGATTCATGAGCTCGCTCCCGGGGCAGAGATCTACTGCTCCGCGCCGCAGGGTGTCAAGAACATGACCGCGCACTTCGGCGACCTCGGCTACCATGGCGTCAAGACCGGTGACACCCTCTGCATCGGCAAGCGCACGCTGACCTTCGTGCAGACGCCGATGGTCCACTGGCCGGACAACATGGTCACCTATGACGCCTACGACAAGATCCTCTTCTCCAACGACGCCTTCGGCCAGCACTTTGCCAGCTCCAACCGCTTCGATGACGAGAACGACCTCTGTGAGGTCATGCACCAGGCGCACAAGTACTACGCCAACATCGTGCAGCCCTACCGCGCGCAGGCCACCGCGGCCGTGAAGGCGGTGCGCGGCCTCGGCCCGGACGCGCTCGATATGATCTGCCCGGCGCACGGCGTCATCTGGCGCGGCCATGTCGAGGACATCCTCTCCGCCTACGAGGGCTTCGTCTCCGGCGAGGTCCAGGAGCGCGCGCTCGTGGTATACGACTCCATGTGGCACTCCACCGAGAAGATCGCCCGGGCGCTCGTGGACGGCTTCCTCGCAGCGGGCATCTCGGCGCAGCTCATGGACCTCAAGGAGAACCACATCTCCAACGTTATGGACGTCTTCATGGACTGCAAGTACGTGTGCGTGGGCTCCCCGACGCTCAACAGCCAGATGCTGCCCACGGTTGCCAGCTTCCTCACGTACATGAAGGGCCTCTCGCCCAAGAACGAGAACCGCGTGGGCCTGGCCTTCGGCTCCTACGGGTGGGCGCCGATGGGCCCCAACAACGTGGCCAAGGAGCTTGAGGCGGCGGGCTTCCAGATGCCGGTGAAGACCCTTGCCATCAACTGGATCCCCTCTGACGAGCAGCTGACCGCTGCCACTGAGGCCGTGAAGGAGCTCACGGCGTAGACTCGCAGTCATCAGGCAAGAAAAACGACCGCCCGGGAGCGACTCCGCTTCCGGGCGGTTTCTTTCATATTAGTATGCTCAGCAAATCATATATAGTTAACCTGTATTTCTAACATGGAATGGATGATATATGGCTGAGCAGATGCTGATAATCGGGTATAACACTGCGCTTGAGTTCTGGCGCGCGGCGAGGGTCGCCTCAAGCAGTATCCAAGAGCCTGAGGTGATGGGTAGGACGTACGGCCGTCTGCCTCAGAGCCCGACCTCCCTCGCGCGTCGTGCGATCGCCCTGCTCGGCACCGAGGCTCCGATAGACGTCGTTGCGTCAGAGGTTGAGGCGCGCATGAGAAGCCCGATTATCAGAGCGCATTCGTGCGCCGCCCCTCTGCCGCCGAAGAGCCTCTTCTTTATTGACGATGACATCGCGATCTGTCGGATGCCCGCCGTCCTGGTTCAGCTCGCCCGTGGGTCGACACCGGTCGAGCTTGCGCGCATCGCATACGAGATGACGGGGACCTACGGCTTCGAGGCGGGCCAGGGGTCGGATGTGGTCCAGGACCTTCATCCGCTGCTCGACCTTGGCGAGCTCAGGGGATATGCCCGGTCATGCCGTGCTACTCGTACGCGCGGGTCGAGGATCGCGGTCGACGCCCTCAGGTACGTTGTTCCGAACTCCAACTCCCCGCGCGAGACCGACGTCGCAATCATTCTCATGATGCCCCGCTCGATGGGCGGCTTCGGCCTTTCCGGCTTTGTGATGAACCCCTCAATCAGGCTCTCCAGCCATCTGGGGGCTATCGTGGGATCAGACACGCTCAAACCAGACTTCTACTGGCCCGACAGGAAGGTGATGCTTGAATATGAAAGCCAAAAGTATCACCGGGGGCCATCGTCTATGAACCGCGACGAGCGTCGCCGGCGCGCCTTCGAGAGCGAGGGCTATCACGTTATGAGGCTCATGAACGACGTGCTGAAAACGAATGACGAGCTCAACAGCTTCATGACACAGCTCGCTCAGACTCTTGGCGTCTACAGACGGCCCGCGTCCCAGCATATGCTCGATTGCAGGGCAACGGCCGATTTTTTCACACTATCCCCCCGACTGCAAAATCACGGCGACCGCCGCGACGAAAAATCGGCGCGAGCGCCTATAGAACCCGTAGCACAGCGGCCTAGGCCTCAGATAACGTTGAATGCGTGCGCGGTCCAGACCTGCTAGAATCAATCCATTGTGCCGATGGCTCCATCGTCCCTGCCGGAGGCATGTATCTGACCCAAGACCAAGGAGGTCGCGCACACGCGCATGGACGTAGCCATCAGTATTGTCGTCACGTTCCTGCTCACGCTCGCCAACGGCTATTTCTCCGCGTCGGAGCTTGCCGTAGTATCCGCAAAGCGAGCGATACTCGAACCAGAGGCAGAGGAGGGCGACAAGCGTTCGCAGGCCGTCCTGAAGCTCTCCGCCGACTCGGGCCAGTTCCTCGCTACAATTCAGGTTGCCATCACGCTCGTCGGCTTTGCCTCCTCGGCCTTCGCCAGCACGAGCCTCTCCGATCCGCTCGGCAGCTGGTTCATGAGCCTCGGCATGCCGGAGGCCATCGCCCAGCCGCTCGCCCCCGTCATCATCACGCTCGCCGTCTCCTACCTCTCCATCGTGGTCGGCGAGCTCGTCCCCAAGCGCATCGCGCTTGCGGACTCAGAGGGCGTCGCCAAGTCGGTCTCGGGCGTCATTCGCACGTTCATGCACGTCGCGCGCCCCTTCGTCTGGCTGACCTCCAAGTCCGCCAACGGCCTCTCCGCCCTTCTGGGTATCGCCTCCGCCGACGAGCGCGAAGGCGTCTCCGAGGAGGAGATCAAGTACATGGTGACGGACGCCGACGAGCTCACGGATCAGGAGAAGTCCATGATCCACGAGGTCATCGACCTCGGCGACACCATCGCCCGCGAGGTCATGGTCCCTCGCGTGGACATGACGGCGATGGAGGACACCTCAACGCTCTCCGAGGTCCTCACCGTCATGCGCCGCACCGGCTACTCGCGCATCCCCATCTACCACGACTCCGTTGACCGCATCGTGGGCATTGCGCACATCAAGGACCTCATCAGCCCCATCCTCGATGATGGCCGCGGCTCCGATGCCGTCGCCGCTCACGTCCGCACCGCCGACTACGTGCCCGACACCAAGGACATCATCCCGCTGCTGTCCGAGATGCAGTCAAGCCATGACCAGATGGTCATCGTCGTCGACGAGTATGGCGGTACGGCCGGCATCATCACGATCGAGGACATCGTCGAGGAGGTCGTCGGCGAGATCGAGGACGAGTTCGACCCCGACAACAAGTACCTCACGCAGCTCTCCGACCGCGAGTGGCTCGTCGACGGCCGCTTCTCCATCGATGACGCCATCGAGCTTGGCTGGCCCATCGAGGACAACGAGGAGTACGAGACCGTCGCCGGCTTCGTGCTCGAGCTCGCCGACAAGCTCCCGCGCCCTGGTGACGTCATCGAGAAGGACGGCTATCAGTTCCGCGTGCAGTCTATGCGCGGTCGCCGGCTCTCCATGCTCCGCGTCATTGCCCCCGAGCCGCTCGCCGAGGGGGACCTGGAGAACGCTGAGACTGAGGAGAACGTCGACTCGTCGAAGGAGTAGGGCCTCTTCCGCCGAGTTTCACTACAATGGGTGAATCACAGTCGCCGCGTCCCGCGCGGACCGAGGGAGGGAGCTCGATGGCCCAGCTCTTTGACATCCGGAAGGTGACGGTCGGTCCGAGGAACCTCGAGGCCGTGGTTGCCCTTGCCCCGAGCGCTCCTGTCATGACGAGCGACGACATCGAGGCAACCGCCCACGTGTTTGACCTCCTGCCCGGACTCGTTGACCACATCTGCCTCGGGGACTCTTCCGAGCGCTTTACCGAGGTCGCTGGCAACACCGAGCTCGCGCACCTGCTCGAGCACGTGACCGTTGAGCTCCTTGCGCAGACGGACATCGCCGGTGACATCTCAAGCGGTCGCACTACGCAGCTGGACGATCGCCTCTATCAGATCACGCTCGCCTGCTCGGATGACGTGCTCGTGGCCGGCGCTCTCTCGAGTGCGGTCTGGATTCTCCAATGGGCGTTCTCCGGAGCGGGTGAGCCCAGACCGGATGTGCCCGCTACCGTTGAGGGCCTGGTCGCCCTCGTCAAGAGCCTGGACGAGAAGGACGGGGGCTCCCCGGAGCCCGACCCCCCGACTGAGAGGGGCATCGAGTCCGAGCCCGAATCTGCCGCCGATGGGGATTCCGGCCTTGCGACCGCCGAATCTTTCCAGGAGCCCGTGCCCGGGCCCGTTCCGGCGTGGCCCGAGAAGGAGCCGGTTGAGCTCGCCGCCGAGTCTGAGCCCGCGCCCGAGGGGCCGGGTGAGACCACCGTCATGCGTCCAATCTCCGAGCCCATGCCTTCCGACGCCGCGCCCAAGGCGGAGCCCGAGCCTCAGCCGGTGGTTGAGGAGGGACCCGAGCCCATCGAGGACGAGGGGCCCCTGCCGGAAGCTCCCGAGCCGTATGAGGACCCCGCCCCGTCCCCGGAGCCGGGGGAGGTGGCCGAGGAGCCGGAGCCGGAACCGGAACCCGATCCCGATTCTGAGCCGGAGCCCGAGCCTGCCAAGCCTGCGGATCCCTGGGACCTCATTAACGCCCCGCGTCCGCACCTCGTTCGCTAGCACGACCAGACGCAATTCGGCGCAGCACGCGCGCCCTGCATAGCACAAACCGACAGGAGGAAGACATGAACAAGAAGACCATCGGCTTTGTCCTCGGCAGCATCGTGGGCGCCGGCGCCGGCGTCATCGCTGGCCTCATGCTCGCCCCGCGCTCCGGCGCCGAGAGCCGTGCCATGGCTGCCGACGCCATGAACGACGCCTGGGACTCCGCCGTTGACACCTACGAGCGCGGCGCCAGCGCCGTGAACGACAAGATCAACGACTTCCGCCCCACCGTCGACGCCAAGACCGACGAGCTTCGCGCCAAGGTCGACCTCGCCCGCGAGCGCATGGACCAGCTTCGCGAGTCTCTCTCAAACGCTGTCGCCGACGCTTCCTCCCAGGTGAGCGATGCCGTCTCCTCCGTGAGCGACCGCGTCGCCGCCATGGCCGACGACATCACCCCCGAGTCCGCCCCCGCCGAGGCCGTGCACGTCGAGGTCGTCGACGCCGAGGACGACGACGAGATTCCCGCGATCTAGGCGCCGCCCGTGCTCAAAGTCAGCCAGCTCGTCGGCCTCAGGGTCTTCGCTCCCAAGAAGCCCAAGACCCAGAAGGACGGCACCGTAACCGAGCGTCTCCAGCGTCTCGGCAAGGTTCACAACGCGGTCTTCTCTCCTGATGGGAGAAGCGTCGTGGGCCTGCTCGTCAAACGCCCGGACGTCGCCGGCGTCATCAAGCGCGATGACGCCTTCGTTGCGCTTGACTCGTTCGAGCTCGCCGCAGACGGCACCGTCACCGTCACCCGCCCGGAGGACGGTCTCGATGACGCCGCCATCCGCCGCCTCGACCTCGACTGGGACGCCTGCATCATCTGGTCCGGCATGGATGCCAAGACCGTCGAGGGAAAGCCGCTCGGCTACGTCTCAGACGCAGAGTTCAACGAGAAGACCGGCGAGGTTTCTCGCTTCTCCTCGACGGACGGGGGCGTGGCGCACGCCCTTCTCGGTTCCTTCGTCATCACGCCGGACATGCTGCGCGGCTACCGTGACGGCTGCATGATCGTGGACGCGGGCGGTCACGCCGTGGCGCTTGATGGCGGCCTTGCCGGTGCGGCGGGTGAGGGATATGCCCGTGCCAAGGCGAAGGGCGCCGAGGTTGGCAAGAAGGTCGGCACCGCGGCCGGCGAGGCCGTGGACAAGGGCTCCTTCGCCCTCGGCAAGATGATCGGCAGGGCGCAGCGCGCCATCAAGGACGCCAACGAGGAGGGCGAGAGGGACGAGTCAGCCCCTCAGCCGCCCGCCATGGAGGCAGTCGACGTGCGCGTGGCCAAGCCTGCCGAGGGCCTGCCCGAGCGCGTGGCCGCAGCGCCCGTCGACCGGCCCGCCCCCAAGACGTATCGCCCAGCCCCCGAGCAGCCTGCCTCCACGGCAACGCCGACACAGAAGGCTGCCCCCAAGAAGCCGGCCGCGAAGGCGGCGCCAAAGAAGCCCACCACCGGCGACAAGGTGGCCCGCGCCGCAGGCAAGCAGCTTGGCTCGCTCGGCAAGATGTTCGGCTCCTTCAAGGATGAGTTCGACAAGGCGAGCAAGGGCCGATAGCTCAGCGGCGGGCCCAATGCCCAGCTCATAAGTGCGCCCTGCCAGATGACCCGCCGCGAGCCATGACGTTCGCAGGCGAGCGTCGGGCGGGGCGCGCCCTCATTTGCCGACAGGCCCGCGTAATGCGCAATGACGCATAGCCCTGTTAAGAAACCGTATGCAAAGCCCCAAACCATACAAATGATGTCGACCTTCCCCCTCCCATAAGGTTAGAGTAGATAGATGTGAAAATGAGGGAGGGGGTCTGTTGGAGGCGGCAGCAATGCCTCGCGCGGCCCCAGCCGAGCGGTGGGCTCATGCCCCCGCACATGAAAGGAGACCGGGCCCGCGATGACCCTGCTTGAACTGCTCCAGCTGCTGAAAAAGCACCTTAGGCTCGTGATTGCGCTGCCGCTCGCATGTGCCGTCGCCATGGGTGCCTACGCATACCTCTTCATGGGGAACACCTATACCGCTTCCACCAACATGTACGTCCTGGCCATGCAGCAGGACGGCAGCGCCACGAGCAACAACCTCTCGACTGACCTCAACGCCTCCCAGATGATTTCAAACGACGTCTCGACGCTGCTCACGAGCGACCGCGTCAAGAACGAGACGGCGGCCGACCTTGGGCTTGAGAACCTGAACGGCTTCGACATCGCCGTGACCAGCGAGACCACCTCGCGCGTCGTCGGCCTCTCCGTCACGGGTCCCGACCCGCAGACCGCCGCCAACATCGCCAACACCATGGTCGAGCGCGTGTCGGCGATCGCCCAGGAGGTCATGAGCATCGAGAGCGTCAACGCCATCGACCAGGCCCAGGCGCCTGAGAGCCCCAGCGGCCCCAACCGCCCGCTCTACGTTGCCGTGGCCCTCATGGCCGGCCTCTTCGCGGCCATTGCCATCGTGGTGGTCGCAGACATGCTCAACACGCGCGTCCGTAGCCAGGAGGAGGTCGAGGAGCTCCTCGGCATCCCCGTGATCGGCCGCATACCAACCATGAAGGGGGGCCGATAATGCCCAGGCGCTCCAATAGGGGGACCAGCGATACCGTCTTCCTCCAGAACGCTGTCAAGACGCTTGTCGCAAACATCCGCTTCGCATCCGTCGACAACCCCGTCAAGACCCTCGTGGTGACGTCCTCCATTCCCAACGAGGGCAAGAGCACCATCTCAATCGAGCTCGCCCGCGCCCTCGCCGCGGGCGGCAAGGACGTTCTCATCGTCGAGGGCGACCTCCGCCGCCGTACCCTCGCCGGCGTGCTTGGCGCGCACCCGCGCAACGGCATCTACAGCGTGCTCTCCGGACAGGCGGCGCTGGACGAGGCCGTGGTTGCCGTGGGGGGCAAGTCCAGCCTCTGGTTCCTGGATGCCGAGCCCCACATCCCCAACCCGGTGGACATCTTCTCCTCTCGCCGCTTCCACCGCTTCGTGGACAGCCTGCGGCGCACGTATGACTACGTGATCTTTGACACGCCGCCCCTTTCCACCTTCGTGGATGCGGCCGTGCTCGGCTCGGTGGCGGACGGCACGCTGCTCGTGGTGCGCGAGGACTTTGTCAAGCGCGAGGACCTCATCTCCTCCTATGACCAGCTTCGCAAGGCGGAGGCCAACGTCATCGGTGCCGTGCTCAACTATTGCGACACCAAGCGCGGCGACTACTACTACAGCTACTACGATCAGGGCTCCGCGAAGGCGGGCGAGAAGGACTTGGACGCCCCGGTCATCAGTCGCGCGGCCGCAGAGCCCGAGCTCGCCTCGGCGCCGGGGCCCCAGGACTCCGGCCTGCGCCCGCTGCCGCAGGACGCTCGAGTCGCTCCCGACAGCACGGCGCAGTTCCTCGCGGGGACGCACTATCAGCCGAGGAGCTACGAGGACGAGTAGCCCAGGGCCATCGCCGCGCCGACACGAGACTGAGGGGAGGACGGCATGAGGGACATGCACTGCCACATCCTGCCCGGCGTCGATGACGGAGCGCGCGACATGGCAATGAGCCTCGCCATGGTGGAGGCCGCCCGAGCCGCCGGCGTGACGAGCATCGTGTGCACGCCCCACGCGCGCAGCCCGTACTTCGACTACGGCGCCATGTGGTCCGCCTTTCATGAGTTCCGGCCGCGCGCCCAAGAGGCGGGAATGCCGGTTCGCATGGGCTTTGAGGTGGCCCACGCCAAGCTCGTTCGGCTGGGGGTGCGAGAGTGGGGCCCTCGCCTGGCGTTTCAGGAGACGGGGGAGTTTCTCCTCGAGCTGGACTCCCGGTGCGAGGAGGGCGACTTCAGGGAGTACGAGCGCACCATCTACGAGCTGCAGGGGCTGGGGCTTGACGTCATCATCGCGCATCCGGAGCGCTACCGGGCCGTGCAGCGCAACGTCGAGCTTGCGGAGCGCCTCGTGCGGATGGGCTGCAAGCTTCAGGCGTCCGCCGACTTCATTGCCGGCGGCAGGCTGGGACGAGAAAAGCGCCCCGCCAAGAAGCTCTTCGAACGCAACCTGTATCGCTACATCGCGAGCGACGCCCATCGGCCAGAGCACTATCGCCTCCTTGCCCGCGCCGTCCGCGAGTACCCGAGGAGGGGTGCGCACATGAGGGCGTAAGAGGCCCGGATTTCTTGCCTTGGCCCGCCGGCGTCATGGTGGCCTACGGCCCCCTCGTGGGACGCGAGGCCTCATCGACAGGATTGAAGGCGCCGCGGGCTCGTGGCCGGCAGCTCAAACGGTACCCCCGCTCACGTCCGCATGCGGTAAGGAAATTCCAATCGTCTTCGCCTGATGATTGACCAAATAACCCTAAGGCTGCTAGAGTCATAGCATTAATGGGGGAGGGGGTACCTTCTCCCGCTCGAGACGAGAAGGGACACCACAAATGAAGAAGCTCGTGAGCGCCTTCGCTGCCTTTACGATGATGCTTGCCCTGCCCACGGTCGCCCTGGCCGCGCAGTTCAACAGCCCCAGCGGCACCACGGTCTCCGCCCCCGGCACGGGCGTCGCCATCTCCGTTTCCGGCGACGTCTCCAGCGCCTCCGGCAGCGGCTACATCTCCGTTGAGCCCGAGAACATCGTTGCCTCCAACGTGCCCGAGGGCGTCACCCCGCTTGCCACGTTCGAGGTGCTCGAGCACGGCGACGTCACCTTCACCGAGCTTTCCCTCACCTTCAGCGTTGGCTCTCAGTACGCCGGCGCCAAGGCCACGGTCTACATTGAGCACGGTGACGGCACCACCGACGTCCAGGAGGCCACCGTTGCCGCCGACGGCACCGTGACCATCACCGTCGATCGTCTCTCCGTCTTCTCCATCGTGGTTGACGAGTCCACCATTCCGGCTGACGGCGGCGTTGCCACCGACACTTCCGCCACCGCCCCCGCGACGGACGTCAACTCCGCTCCCGTCGCCGCCGTGACTCTGGTTGCGGTTGCCGGCGCCGGCGCGGCTGCCGTCGCCCTTCGCAAGAAGGTCTCCGAGTAGCGAACCGCTCGCCCGGAACTCCGGGCGTTAAATGAAGGATGAGGGGCCCGTCGTGCGGCGGGTCCCTTTTTGTAGGATTCGGCCCAGCGGGCCGCATGGGGTGAAGAGGCATAGATGGGCAAGAGGGAAGAGCGGGGCGCGCAGGGGGCGAGTTCTTCTCGCCGCAAGGGCGTGGTGCCACTGGTCGCGGCGCTTGTCGTCCTCCTGGCGATTGCGGGGTGCGGGGTTGCGTACCTCGTGATGCAGAACATGGCCGCCGAGCGCGTCCGTGCCGAGCAGCAGGAGGGCCCCGACCTCGAGGCTCCCGCGGAGCAAGCCCCGACCGAGCCCGTCGAGGACGCACGCCCCGCCAACCCGGTAGACTTTCCCACCCTCAAGGCCGAGCATCCCGACGTTTACGCCTGGATCACCATCCCGGACACGCAGGTCAACTACCCAGTTGTCCAGAGCGCCACGGACGATAACTTCTACCTGCGGCGTGACCTAGACGGAAACTATTCCGTCTACGGGAGCATCTATAGCCAGAGCATGAACGCGACGGACTTCTCGGACCCGGTCACGGTGCTTTACGGCCACAACTCGTCAGACGGACTCATGTTTGCCGACCTGCACAAGTTTGAGGACCCGGAGTACTTTGCCGCGCACGAGGATATGTACATCTATACTCCCGGCCACATCCTCACCTATCGCATCATCTCGGCGTATCGATACGATGACCGCCATATTCTCAACAGCTTTGACTTCTCCGACCCCGAGGTGCGCCAGCAGTACTTTGAGTCGGTCCTGAGCCCGGTGTCGATGGTGGTGAACGTCCGCGAGGGCGCGACGCTCTCCGCTGACGACCGCATCGTGCAGCTGAGCACCTGCCCGCGCGAGGGTTCCGTGAGCGGCAATCGCTACCTGGTGACGGGCGTGCTCGTGAGCGACGTGGAGACGAGGTGAGCGACGTGAGGGAGGACGCAGGCGAGAGGCCCTCTGGCGAGAAGGACCTGATTCCCCGGGACGAGCCCATCCCTCGAGGGCGTCACTTCAGAAGTTCCGACTGGCTAGACGGTGCTGACGGTCCGGAGCGGGCTGACGTCCCCGCCCCCGGCGACCGGGACGACGGGGTTCCCGCAATGGAGCGCGCCGACGCTCGCACGGACGCGAGCCTCGAAGCCGATGGTGTCCCCAAGGGGGCGACCTCCGGGCCCGATTCAGAAGACGGCTCTATCCATACCGGGGCCAACGCTGCTCTTGACGAGGAGCCCGCCTGGCCGTCGCTGGAGGAGCTGCCGCAGAGGCGTCGGCGCAGCGAGGAGAGCATCCGACGCCACAAGCGGGAGCGCGTGCTGCGGCGCCTGAGGGTGGTGGGCGTGATCATGCTCGTCCTTGCGGTGGTGACGGGGGGTGCGGCGCTGGCCGTGGCGCACATGATCGAGGAGGGCGGCCGCTCGCTGAAGGAGGCCTCCAGGCCACAGGACATCAAGACCGTCGAGGAGGCCGACACGCAGGACGAGGGCCTCACCGTGGAGTACCAGGGCAAGAAGTATCGCTACAACGAGGACATCGTCTCCATTGTGGTCATGGGGTACGACCGGCGGCAGGACGTGTCGGAGACGGGTGCGGCAGGCCAGGCTGACGCTGTGATGGTGGTTGCCATGGACACGCGCACGGGGCGTATGCGCGTCATCGGCGTGCCGCGCGACACCATGGTGGACGTGGACGAGAACGTTGGCGAGGCGTTTCTCGGGCAGGAAAAGATGCAGATCGCCCTGGCGTTCAGCTATGGCGACGGATATGAGACGAGTGCGCAGAACGTGGTGCGCGCCGTCTCGCGCGTGCTGTACAACATGCCGATGAACTACTACTTTGCCCTGGACATGAACGGGATTGGCCCCATCAACGACGCGGCGGGTGGGGTGACGCTGACGCCGCTTTCGTCCATTCCCAACACGGGCATCGTGAAGGACGTGCCGATCAAGCTCTACGGCACTAACGCCATGCGCTACGTGCAGTATCGCGACACCTCGCAGCTGACCTCCTCGCTCGATCGGCAGGCGCGCCAGTCGCAGTACCTCAAGGCGTTCTTCTCGCAGGCTATGAGCAACGCGGCTGGTGACCCGGGCATCCTGGTCGGCCTCTACCAGACGGCTACGGAGTACTCGACCACCAACCTCGAGCTGAGTGAGTTCAGCTACCTTGCGGCCACGCTCGTGGAGCACGGGATGAGCGAGCTCGATGTGGTCACGCTTGCGGGAGAGCCCGTCAAAGGCAGCCAGTACGTCGAGTACCACCTGGATCAGGACGCCGTCTACGAGACGGTCCTCGACGTGTTCTACACGCCCGTCGAGGAGGGCGCGCCGGAGCCGACCGCCGCGACGGAGTAGGGTGTCCAAGGGTTGCCGCCCATTTGCCTTGGTGCAGTATTTGTGCGCCGAGGCACCTTGGTGCGGAAATGCTGCACTATCCTAGAAATGCAATCTTCCCGAGGGCGGTCCGCCCCTGATGCGGCGGAGGAAGCCGATGCGTCACTTTCACTTCACAGCCCGCGGGAACGCCGTGAACGAGGACTTTGTCCGGTCGACGTCGGACTACGGCATCGTAATCGACGGGGCCACGGGGCTTGCGGGCGCGCCGCTCTTTGCGGGCCGCTTCGGGAGCAATGCGCAGTGGTTCTCCCACATGGTGGGCGCCGGCGCGTGCGCGGCGCTTGACGCGGGGGCCTCGGCCGAGGAGGTGTTCGCCGCCGCCAGGGCAGCCCAGTGCGAGGAGTTCATCGGCCGGCTGGAGCACGGCTGGG
>ENA-OPBO01001332-OPBO01001332.1-human-gut-metagenome-genome-assembly--contig:-NODE-1332-length-17686-cov-9.405252_pt1 | contig 17686 bp, 16 predicted proteins | sample MGYA00241071_ERZ501458 | MGnify/ENA primary metagenome ERZ501458 (study PRJEB25962, sample SAMEA2042509) | human gut metagenome | biome: human gut; feature: human-associated habitat; material: faeces... | reverse complement strand
AATAGCTATGGCTGTGGCTACACATCCTGTGACAGTTCGTTCGCCGCTCAGCATGGGACATTTATCATTGTATGGAGCATCCTGGTTCCACTTGGCGGTTTCCAGTTCTACTTCTATGTCGCCCACAACATCACTTGCATTCTTCCACGCTTGCTCCGTTGTGACAGAGGCAGTAAAATGATTGTTTCTAGCTTCATTGATCTGATCTTTCAGTCCCAGCAGCCAGTTTTTCAGGTTGGCTGGCATATTTTCGGTCTTGAATGGGTTCTCGAATGAATAGCCCAATACAGGCATGGCTACATCATCACCGGCAACGATAATGAATCCTTTTGAATCGGTACGGTTGAATACATAAAAAGCCGGTTCTGTAGCCGAAGTTCGGGTTGACGGATCTTCCCCATCCCATACCAGCTGTAGTTGGGGTGATGCGCTACGAGTCTGGGTACTTGCCCGAAAGAAGTTCGCGGCTAACGACTGTGCCTGTTCTACGGTCACGTTGTCTGCTAAAAGAAGACCGGAGAAGAAGCAACACAAGATAAATAAAATGTTCCTCATAAACAGATTCCTTTTTTAGTAAATGGTTCTTTTATAAATAAAGCGCGCTAAAATAATGTTTTTTATGATATTTACCTATAATTATGCAATAAATAATCATCAGGTTATGTAATTTGCCTAAGATTGCTTTATTTTGCACTTACTTAACATTAGCTAATCTTATAGCCACTATGCAAAAAATGTTGTCTTTGCCGCCCAATTTGGTTTCGGCTTTTTATGAATTAGAGAAGGTTGACCCTAAGGAATGGTTCTGTACATCAGATCCTGTCGGTGTGAAATTAGGGTCGGGAGGTGGAACTGCCTGGTTACTCAGAGAATGGGCTCGGTGCCGTCAGAATGCCGACAAAACTGAAAAACGTATTTTACTTCATGCCGGCGGGCAAAGCCGGCGGCTACCGTCGTATGCTCCTTCCGGCAAAATACTTACTCCTATTCCGGTATTCCGTTGGGCACGGGGACAACGGCTGGGGCAAAATCTGCTTTCCCTGCAATTGTCGCTTTATGAAAAAATCATGGAGCGCGCTCCCGAAAAACTGCGTACGCTGATTGCCAGCGGCGACGTCTATATACGGGCTGAAGAATCTTTGCAGGATATTCCTGAGGCAGACGTGGTGTGTTACGGATTGTGGGTAGACCCTGTATTGGCTACTCATCACGGGGTGTTTGTTTCCGATCGTAAACAGCCGGAAGCTTTGGACTTTATGCTTCAGAAACCAACTTTGGCCGAACTGGGACAGTTGTCAAAGACCCATCTTTTCCTGATGGATATCGGTATATGGATTTTAAGCGACAGAGCTGTCGATTTATTGGTGAAACGCTCTCAAAAGCCTGATGACGGTTTGGGAAAGCCTTATTCCGATTTGAGGTACTACGATTTGTATTCTGACTTCGGATTGGCATTGGGCAATCATCCGCGTATTGCAGACGAGGAACTGAATACCCTGTCGGTAGCTATATTGCCTTTGCCGGGAGGTGAATTTTATCATTATGGCACCAGTCGCGAACTGCTGTCGTCTACTGTTACGTTGCAGAACAAAGTGTATGACCAGCGACAAATTATCCATCGGAAGATGAAACCGAATCCTGCTATTTTTGTACAGAATGCAGAGATACATGTCGGCTTTTCTTCGGATAATGATAATGTGTGGATAGAGAACAGCTTTGTAGGTGAACGTTGGAAGTTGGGCAAACGGCAGATTATTACTGGTGTGCCATATAATAATTGGGAGTTGAATTTGCCAGACGGAGTTTGTGTGGATATAGTGCCTTTGAGTGAAGCCCGTTGGGCTGTTCGTCCTTATGGATTCGATGATGTATTCAAGGGAGATTTGAAGGACGAGAAGACTATGTTCCTGGGAAAGCCTTTCTTGCGTTGGCTGGATGAGCGGGGACTTACAGCAGAAGGCTGGAGTGAGCGAACCGATGATTTGCAGGCAGCTTCGCTATTCCCGGTTGTGTCTGATGCGGAACAGATGGGGAAAGTGTTGAACTGGATGGTCACAGATCCGATGTCTAAGGAAGGGAAAGACATTTGGTTGCAGAGTGAACGTCTTTCGGCTGATGAGATCTCGGCACAAGCCGATCTTAGGCTGCTGTATGCCCAACGTGAAAGTTTCAGAAAAAAGAATCTGGAGACTTTGGCTGCCAATTACGAGAAAAGCGTTTTTTATCAGTTAGATTTGGATGATATAGCCGGAGATTTTGCTCATTATGGGCTTCCTGCTCCTGAACTACTGCCTGATGATGCTCCGTTGATGCAGCGTATCCATAATCGGATGTTGCGTGCCCGCATAGAAAAGTTGGGTGGAAAAGATTTCAAGACCGACGAACAGGGTGCGTTTGCCCTGTTGCGTGAAGGATTGTTGGCCGATATGTATGCGAAGAAGAGTCGCCCGCATCTCAATGTCTACAGTGACCAGATTGTATGGGGACGCAGTCCGGTCCGCATTGATGTAGCAGGTGGATGGACTGATACTCCGCCATATTCCTTGTTTGCCGGTGGCAATGTGGTCAACATGGCCATCGAACTCAACGGGCAACCTCCTTTGCAGGTGTATGTGAAACCTTGTAAAGAGTTGCGCATTGTGTTGCGTTCCATTGATATGGGAGCAATGGAGGTGGTGTCTACTTTTGATGAGTTGCAGGATTACAGACAGGTAGGTTCTCCTTTCTCCATTCCTAAGGCAGCTTTGGCGCTGGCAGGTTTTGTGCCGGCTTTCTCGGAAGTTACTTATTCTTCTTTGGAAAAACAGCTGGAAGCATTCGGTACAGGAATCGAAATCACATTGTTGTCTGCTATTCCGGCAGGTTCCGGTTTAGGTACAAGCTCGATATTGGCTTCGACGGTATTGGGATCGTTAAGCGATTTTTGCGGGTTGGCCTGGGATAAGAATGAGATTTGTCGGCGTACTTTGGCATTGGAACAGCTGCTTACTACCGGCGGAGGTTGGCAAGATCAGTACGGTGGGGTATTGCAAGGCGTTAAGTTGCTGCAGACCGAACCGGGCTTTATTCAGAATCCGTTGGTGCGTTGGCTGCCTGACCATTTGTTTACCCATCCTGAGTTCCGTGCCTGTCACCTTCTTTATTATACAGGTATCACCCGTACAGCTAAAGAGATTCTGGCTGAAATAGTACGTTGCATGTTTCTGAACTCATCTGTCCATCTGGATTTGCTTGCAGAAATGAAGACGCATGCTTTGGAAATGGCAGAAGCGATCCAACGGAACGATTTTGAAGCTTTCGGACGGATGGTGGGTAAAACGTGGAAGCAGAACAAGGCTTTGGACAGTGGAACAAATCCGCCTGCGGTAGAACAGATTATAAACCTTATTAAAGATTATACGTTAGGTTATAAACTGCCTGGTGCCGGTGGAGGAGGCTATTTGTACATGGTTGCCAAAGATCCACAGGCAGCGTTGCATATACGTGAATTGCTGACTCAGCATGCTCCTAATCCGCGGGCACGTTTTGTAGAGATGTCGCTTTCTAATTTAGGCTTTCAGGTTTCACGCTCTTGAGAAATAAAAGTGCACTAACTGCTGCACTCACAGTGCAATAACTTGTGCACTCAGAGTGCAGTAGTTAGTGCACTGCCAGTGCACAAGCCATTGCACTTTTTTCCCCTTATTCGTGGTGATAAGGGCCATTGTTCAGGATAGTCATGGCACGGTATATCTGTTCTACAAATATAAGGCGGACCATCTGATGTGAGAAAGTCATACGCGATAGTGAAAGTTTCTCCTGGGCAGCTTCATATACCCGCTGGGAAAAGCCGTATGGACCTCCAATGACGAAAACCAGGCGTTTGTTGACTGTATTCATTTTGCGTTTCATGTAGTCGGCAAATTCGATGGAACGCATTTCTTTACCTCCTTCATCCAGCAATACGACAACATCGCCAGGTTGCAATGCCTTCAGAATGAGTTCGCCTTCTTTCTCCTTTTGGATGTCGGTACTGAGGCTTTTGGTATTTTTCAGTTCGGGTATTACTTCTATTTCGAATTGCAGGTAACGTTTCGTGCGTTGTACGTAGTCGTTAATGGCTGTGATGAAATGTTGTTCTACAGTGCGCCCTACGACGAGTAATATTGTCTTCATAAGTTTCTGGTTTTGGTTGCAAAGATAGGGCTTTTTACCGATTTCACATATTGGGAGCATGTTCTTCACTTGCTGGCAGGTTGTTTTTGGGATTAAAATATAGAGATTTTATGGTGCGTTATGGCCTGTTTTATAAAGAATATGAGACTTTTTTCTTGTATTTTGGGATAAATGCTTACCTTTGCCTATCATTAATAATTGTGTAAATGAAAAAGCGAGTTATTTTATTGCTGGCTGGCTTTCTTGTTTGTTTGCCTATGCTTTTTGCTCAAGAGGTGCCAAATGCGCTTGTGATGGCCTTTAAAAAGGGAAATTCTCAGGAGCTTGGTAAATATTGCGGCAATGAGGTCGAACTGGTTATTCAGAAACATACCGAACGCGCAGACAAACGAACGGCAACGAATAAAATGGCCCGTTTCTTCTCTGGAAATCGAGTGAGTGATTTTCGGGTGAACCATCAGGGCAAACGCGATGAATCGAGCTTTATTGTGGGAACTCTGACAACGGCTAATGGCAAGTTTCGTGTAAACTGCTTCTTTAAAAAAACGGGTGACAAGTATTTAATACATCAAATAAGAATTGATAAGACAAATGAGTAAGGAACAAGAATTGATAGACAGACTGATTGATTTGTCTTTTGCCGAAGATATCGGCGACGGTGACCATACCACTCTTTCGTGTATTCCCGAAACAGCAATGGGAAAGTCGAAACTTCTGATTAAGGAGGCTGGAATACTGGCAGGTATAGAGATTGCTAAAGAAGTATTCCGTCGCTTCGATCCTACTATGAAAGTCGAAGTTTTCATTAATGACGGAGCTGAAGTGAAACCGGGTGATGTAGCTATGATTGTAGAAGGAAAAGTGCAGTCGTTGCTGCAAACCGAGCGTTTGATGCTGAATATCATGCAGCGTATGAGTGGAATTGCTACAATGACTCATAAATATGTTGAAAAACTGAAAGGTACCAAAACCCGTGTGCTCGACACACGGAAAACGACACCGGGTATGCGTATCCTTGAGAAGATGGCAGTAAAGATTGGTGGAGGAGTAAACCATCGCATCGGATTGTTCGATATGATACTGCTGAAGGATAATCATGTCGACTTTGCAGGTGGTATTGACAAGGCTATCATGCGCGCCAAGGAATATTGCAAAGCGAAAGGAAAAGATCTGAAGATCGAAATCGAAGTGCGCAATTTTGATGAGTTGCAGCAAGTGCTCGACCTTGGTGGAGTAGACCGTATTATGTTTGATAACTTCACTCCGGAGATGACCCGAAAGGCTGTAGAGATGGTTGGCGGGCGTTATGAAACAGAATCTTCGGGTGGTATCACATTCGACACATTGCGCGATTATGCAGAGTGTGGTGTTGATTTCATTTCGGTCGGCGCTTTGACTCATTCGGTGAAAGGACTGGATATGAGCTTTAAAGCTTGTTGATAAATAGAAATATGTTTGGAACGTTTTGATACGTTATGACCTCCCATAAAAGATGCATAGCTAATGCAGATTTATGGGAGGTTTGTTCTTTAACTTCTTTTTAGATTTTATATTGCAGCATTGTCCCAGGTGTTGCGTCTAATTAACGGATGGCGCAAGGAAGAGGCGCCCGTAAAAGAGCATTGGTATTGGAAAATGAGATAGAGTTGGTTGAGGGCTGTAGAGCGGGGATGGATTCCGCTCGGAGGGAGTTGTATACTCTCTATTCCAAACAGATGCTGGCAGTATGCTACCGTTATACGGGTGATATGGATGCTGCTTATGACGTATTGCACGATGGGTTCATTAAAATATTTACCCATTTTACGTTTCGTGGAGAATGTGCTTTGGTTACATGGGTAACCCGGGTGATGGTGACACAGGCTATCGACTATCTGCGCAAGCAGCAACGCTTTAACCGATTAGTGGTGACAGAAGAACAATTGCCGGATATAGCCGATGAAACGGAGGTAGCTGAAGCCGGATCACGGCTGTCTGAAGAATTGTTGATGAAGTTTGTAGCCGAGTTGCCAGATGGATGCCGTACTGTATTCAACTTGTACGTGTTCGAAGAAAAGTCGCACAAGGAGATAGCCGAACTGCTTCATATCAAGGAACATTCGTCCACATCGCAGCTTCATCGTGCCAAAAGTCTATTGGTAAAAAGAATTAAAGAATATATTGACCATGAGAGAAAATGATGAAATCACCGGTTTGTTCCGTCGTCGTCTTGAAGGCATGGAGATGGACGTACGCGATGGCTTTTGGGAAGATCTGCAAAACGATTTGCTCAAAGCACAAACTGTATCGGGGAAGAAGACTATTCCTTTCTCTCCTAGATTCTATCGTACAGTTGCCGCAGCTTCTGTCGTTTTTGTTTTGGGAGTTGCTTCTGCTGCTTTTTGGTATTTCTCTCCTAAAGAAGAAATCGAGCAGGCTTTTACAGAAGTAGCAACGTTGGCTCCTAAGGGAAGCTTGGATGGAGATATTGTACAGGAAACCTTTCCACCGGTTCGTCAGATGGCATCGGGAAGTCAGAATACAAGTCCGTTGAGACAGGCCAGTGCGACGCCTGCAGCTGTGGCTGAAGAAGATGAAAACGAAAATGTTTCGGTGAGAGTATCTATCACAATTACGCAACGGCTTTACGGTAACCGCCAGTCGCAAGGAGGAGGACATTATGCTCAGGCTGGTGGGCTGCACTACAAACCGTTATCCGGAAAATCCTCTGAACAAAAAGAAACTTCCTCTGTTTCTATATCGGAGGAAAAAGATAATAAGACTGAAGATGTACATGCTCCCGTTCGCAACTGGGCTCTGAAAGCTTCGCTTGGTACTTCTTTACCTAAGGGGGATTTTGCGGCACCTTTGACAGCTGGGGTTTCGGTTGAACGGAGATTGAACAAATACCTGTCTTTGGAAGCTGGGTTGCAGTATAATTACTTGCCGGTTGGTAAGTCGGTTGGCAACGATTTGCAGGCATTGGCAGTCCCGTTGCGGCTGAATGTAGCTCTGGCTACATTTCCAAAAGTAGATTTGTATGCAGTTGTTGGTGGAAGTGCAGAGAAGATTGTTAATAAAGGCTTTTCTGAAGATCCAGTTCGCCTTTCGGCTGTGGCAGGATTAGGAGTAGGCTATAAGCTCAATGAACGTTTGTCTTTGTTTGCCGAGCCTTTGCTTTCACATCATTTTGCAACCGATTCCGAAGTGCGGAGCTTACGTAGTGAACGGGCAACCAACATGAATCTTCTGTGTGGAGTACGTATGACTTATTAACCATAAATTTGAATGTATAATGAAAAACTTAAGAACTAAAATATATATGTATGGACGCATTCTGACGTTTGTACTCTTTATATTGACTTTTGTCTCTTGTGGCAAGGAAACATTGGACTTTAATAATCCGGATGTTGAACTGTTTGTCAAGCAGTTGAAGAACGGAAATTATTCGGCAGAAGGAGCTGATGGTCTAAGCAAGTTTCCTCGTTTTAGCCAGGACGATATCGATGATCTGTTGAAGTATGCAGACGATCTGACGGTGATTCCTTTCTTTCCTTTGGCTCCTGTATCCTATTCGGCTGGCGGAAAGTTGCGCTTGGGAGAATGTCTGTTGTGGACTGTAGAGACAATACGTCTGGGACATAATGCCTCTATGGGCTGTAAAATGGTTCATACGGATGCCGAGAATTATGAGGGTATCTACTTCTTGTCGGACGAAGAAGTGATTGATGCAGTGGCCCGCTATCGTCGTTGGTGGGAGGCACGCAAGTATCCGCGAACGATGTGGACAATAGATCCTTGCTATAACGAACCTCTTTGTGGCAGTGGATATATGTGGTGGTAATTTGATTTCCTTATGAAAACATTTTTGCTCGTTTTAGGGCTGCTGTTTACAGTAGCTCTCCCTTGTTATTCCCAAAACTGGACGGCACAGGACTCTTTGCGCTTACAGAAATTGTTGGATGGTGAGAAGCAACCGGAGCTGAATCCGGAGGCTATTGAAGAACTGTTTCACGGAAAACTGATGGGAAATCAAAAGCTGTCAAAGCAGAAAAAATGGCTGGACTTTGATGAAACCTTGCCGACTGCTCCTAAAGTTTCTACAGAAAAAGTTGTGCTGACGTTGTATCCTTACAAACCTAATACACCCTATAATTGGGATCCTGTATATCAGAAGAAAATACATGTCGATAAAGACACTTGGCGAGGACCATTTTATCAGCTGAAGACACTGAAGACTCCTACCAATTGGGCTAAAAATCCGTTGGATGCCGGATTGCGTGAATCCGTGGAACAGATAGAGGCTACAGGTTTACGTTATCGGGCGACAGAGCGGCTGAATAATATGATGGTGGGTACCTGGCAGAGTACGGCTGGCTGTGGTGTAGGAGGTCTGGACTTGATGTTGCCGTTTACCCGAGAATTCTGGAGTTTCAAAAAACGCAAGATCAGAAAGCGCACGCTGGAGGTATTGCGCACGTATGGAGACTCGATTACGGTATGGGAACGAAAAGATATGAACCCAGGTCTGAAGTAAGGTGGAAACTTTTTGTTGTTATTGTTTGTTTTTACTATAAATATGCTGGTATAAGCATGGAATGGTCAAGAAGATTATCCGATACATACATTTAATTTTTTTGTAGTGAGATATGAATAGAATAACTTCTCTTTTTGGAATTAAATATCCTATTATTCAAGGAGGAATGGTGTGGTGCAGTGGTTGGAGATTGGCTTCCGCTGTGAGCAATGCCGGAGGATTGGGACTGTTGGGTGCAGGATCCATGCATCCGGAAACCTTGCGTGAACATATTCGGAAATGTCAGGCTGCTACAACAAAGCCGTTCGGAGTTAATATTCCCCTGATGTATCCCGAGATAGAAACGATCATGCAGATTGTGGCAGATGAAAAGGTCAGGATTGTTTTTACTTCTGCCGGTAGTCCCAAGAAGTGGACTGGATGGTTGAAAGAACGTGGTATAACAGTGGTGCATGTTGTCTCATCATCACGTTTTGCCGTTAAAGCTGAAGAGGCGGGTGTTGATGCTATTGTGGCAGAAGGTTTTGAGGCTGGCGGTCATAATGGACGGGAAGAAACGACTACCTTGTGCTTGATCCCAGCCGTGCGAGCAGTAACATCGCTGCCATTGATAGCTGCCGGAGGAATAGCAACCGGAAGAGCTATGCTGGCTGTGAGAACACTGGGAGCCGAAGGCGTTCAGATAGGAACGCGTTTTGCGTTGACTGCAGAAAGTTCGGCCAGTGAAGCTTTCAAGAATTACTGTTTGCAATTGGAAGAAGGAGATACCCGTTTGATGCTGAAGAAACTTTCACCGGTTCGTCTGGTACGGAATAAGTTTAGAAGTGACGTGGAGGTTGCCGAAGCAAGAGGTGCAAGTGAAGAGGAACTTCGTTTGTTATTGGGACGAGGACGTGCCAAGTTGGGTATGTTTGAAGGAAATCTGGAGGAAGGTGAACTGGAAATAGGGCAGGTATCTTCTTTGTTGTGTGGTAAGGGAATCCAGACAGTAGAGGAGGTAGTAAACGACTTGCAGAAAGAATATGCTGAAGCATGGGATGAGATGCTTAAAAGCAAAGATGACCTGATCTGAAAAGCAGGAAAATTAAGGTATAAGACATCAGTCTGTATACAAAGAAATACACGGATTGCAACTAACAACGATGAGTGTTGGGAAGCATCCGTGTATTTTTTATGCTTTGAGAAAACGTCTGGTTGGATAAACAGCGTATCTCTTATAGTTCAATAGTCTCGTATTTCAATCCGAATACGTCGGCCACAGCTTTGTAGGTGACTTTGCCTTCTACAATGTTCAGTCCGAGTGCCAGTGACGGATCTTCTTTGCAGGCTTGTTTCCAGCCTTTGTTGGCTAACGCTACAGTGTACGGCAGGGTAGCGTTGGTCAAAGCCATAGTCGAAGTAAAAGGTACAGCACCTGGTATGTTGGCTACTGCATAATGTACAATCCCATCTACTATATATGTAGGATTACTATGGGTAGTGGGGTGTGAGGTTTCGAAACAGCCTCCTTGGTCAATGGCTACATCCACCAGCACAGTTCCCGGCTTCATCAGTTTCAGCATATCTTTGGTTATCAGATGCGGTGCCTTATCTCCTGGAATGAGGACAGATCCTATTACAAGGTCGATGTTAGGCAGCTCTGTCACAATGTTGTGCATGGACGAGTAGAGTGTTTTGACATTTTTGGGCATTATTTCGCTAAGGTATCGCAAGCGAGCAAGATTTATGTCAGTGATCATGACTTCAGCTCCCATACCGGCTGCAATTTGGGCGGCATTGGTTCCAACAATACCTCCTCCCAGCACAAGTACTCTTGCCGGGCGTACTCCTGTAACTCCTCCCATGAGTTTACCTTTTCCGCCTTGTGGCTTTTCGAGGAAGTGTGCACCGACTTGTGTGGCCATACGTCCGGCCACTTCACTCATCGGAGTAAGCAAAGGCAGCGAACGATCTTCTTTTTCGACTGTTTCGTATGCAATGCACACAGCACCACTTTCTATCATGGCTTCAGTCAGCACTCTGTCGGCGGCAAAGTGGAAGTAGGTAAATACAACTTGCCCTTTTTTGATGAGTTTATACTCAGGTTCAATAGGCTCTTTAACCTTGACAATCATATCGGCAATGGCATATACCTCGTCAATCGAAGGAAGAATCTTGGCACCTACGGCCTGATAGACGTCATCGGTGAAGCCGCTATTTGCACCAGCATTGGTCTGTATATACACTGTATGCCCTTTCTTCACCAGTTCGGCAACTCCTGCAGGGGTCATTCCTACACGGTTCTCATTGTTTTTAATTTCTTTGGGTACTCCGATAATCATAACCTTGAAGTTTTAAATGTGAGGTTAAACATGGCTAAAGATACTGATAATTCTGATATTTTGTTATTTGCAAAGTGTGTTGTATAGCATATATGCAGCTTTTTGCTTGCAAAATGATTAATCGGTATTTGCATACGAGTTTTTTTCATTACTTGAATCTTTCTTTTTATATTTGCCGTACGTTTAAGTATAAAAAATAATTGTTTGTTGTAATGAACGGAAATCTTAGGTCTATTCTCTTTTTATTGGTAGGGTGTGGCTTTTTTGTGCAGACGAAAGCACAAGATGTCTTATTCAACCCTCCCTTTGATTTTCCGATTGTGCTTTCCGGAAATTTTGGTGAAATACGGGCCAATCATTTTCATGGAGGACTGGATTTTAAGACCGGCGGAGTGACTGGTAAACCAGTGTGTGCATTGGCAGACGGATATATCTCCCGAATTCGTGTTACTCATGGGTCGGGATATGTGCTTGATGTTGTTTACGATAATGGTTATTCTACCATCAACCGTCATCTTAGTGCTTTTGTAGGCGAAATAGCCCGTAGGGTAGAAGAACTGCAGTATAAAGAAGAAAGCTGGGAAGTGGATATAACTCCCTCACCTGACGAATATCCGGTAAAAGCCGGACAAGTCATTGCATTGAGTGGGAATACGGGATATTCGTTCGGACCTCATTTGCACTTGGATGTTTTTGAAACATCAACCGGAGATTACGTCGATCCGTTGCTCTTTTTTAAAAAGAATGTGAAAGATCATACAGCCCCACGTGCACAAGGCATTATGGTATTTCCTCAGCCTGGCCGTGGAGAAGTAGAAGGAAAGCAGACTCCAATTGCATTTTCCATGCAACGTCTGGGAAAACCCATTGTGGCCTGGGGATGGATTGGTTTGGGAATTCGTGCTTATGATTATATGGAAGGGGCGCAGAATCGTTATGGGGTGCATACGGTGATCCTGGAAGTAGATGGAAAAGAAGTATTCCGCAGTGTGGTCGACCGTTTTGCTTATGAAGAAAACAGGTACATCAACTCGTGGACGAAAGGACAATATATGAAATCGTTTATCGCTCCTGGCAACCGTTTGCGCATGTTGCATGCCTCCAATGACAGTCGCGGACTGATAAATATAGATGAAGAACGTGCCTATCAGATTGTTTATACATTGATGGATGCGTTGGGCAATACATCCAAAGTACGCTTTACTGTGCAGGGAAAGAGGGCTGAGATTGCCATGATGCCTCCTCATCCGGAGAAATATGTTTTTAAGTGGGATAAGACAAATTACCTGCAAGAGCCGGGAATGGAACTTGTGGTGCCTCGTGGAATGCTTTACGAGGACGCCCGACTTAATTATGCCATATATGCCGACAGCACTGATATTTCCTATACCTATCAGTTGAACGATGTCGTAGTACCTTTGCATGACTATTGTGATTTGAGCATCGGTCTGCGGCATTATCCGGTAGACGATATGTCGAAATATTACGTGGCCCGTGTGACTTCTAAAGGAGGAAAGTATGGTGTAGGGGGCAAGTTCGACGATGGATTTATGAAAGTTCATATACGCGAACTGGCTACCTATACAGTAGCAGTTGATACGGTACCTCCGGTTCTGACTCCGGTAGGGCAAGGACAATGGGGGCGTACGGGGCGCATCGTGTTTAAGGCCAAGGATAAGGAGACCGGTATCAGCAGTTATCGGGGGACTATTGATGGGAAATACGCATTGTTTGGCAAACCTAATTCTGTCAGTGGAAATCTGGTTTGCGAACTGGATCCCAAACGGGTGAAGAAAGGAAGCAGACATGTGCTGGTAATGACTGTCACGGATGGTTGTGGAAATAAGACAACCCGTCAGTATCATTTTGTATATTAAGCAGTGTTTCAGATACGTGTATTATCTGGGAGTTAAATCAAATATGTCGATTAAATAAAAAGTAAAGTATGAAAAGTAAAAGACTGATTCTTTCCGTCTCGTTGGTACTAACAGCTGTAGCCAATGCACTGGCTTGTACCAATCTGATCGTAGGTAAAAATGCCTCGGCTGACGGTTCTACCATTGTTTCTTATTCTGCCGACTCCTATGGCTTGTTCGGCGAGTTGTACCATTATCCGGCAGGTGTACATAAAAAAGGTACGCTGATTGATATTTATGAATGGGATACCGGCAAATATCTGGGAAAGATAGAACAGGCCCGTCAAACTTATAATGTGATTGGAAATATGAATGAATTCCAGGTAACTATCGGAGAAACGACCTTTGGAGGACGTCCGGAACTGGTAGATACTACCGGAATAATAGATTATGGCAGTCTGATATATTTAGGATTGCAACGTTCGCGTACAGCTCGTGAAGCAATCAATGTGATGACAGAATTGGTTGAGGAATACGGTTATTACAGTAGCGGTGAGTCGTTTACAATTGCCGATCCTAATGAAATATGGATTATGGAAATGATCGGGAAAGGCCCGGGTGTGCGTGGTGCTGTATGGGTAGCTGTACGTGTGCCGGACGACTGTATTTCGGCACATGCCAATCAAAGCCGTATTCATCAGTTTGATATCGAAGATAAAAACAATTGTATCTATTCTCCGGATGTGATATCTTTTGCTCGCGAAAAAGGCTACTTCAATGGAGTGAATAAAGACTTTAGTTTTGCCGATGCTTATGCTCCGCTTGATTTTGGCGCTCGTCGCTATTGTGAAGCCCGCGTGTGGAGTTATTTCAATATGTTTACCGATCGTGGAAATGAATTTCTCCCTTATATCGAAGGAAAGAGTGATACACCGATGCCGCTTTACGTAAAGCCGAACCGGAAGATTTCTGTACAGGATGTAAAGAATGCCATGCGCGATCATTACGAAGGTACGCCGCTTGACCTAAGCAAGGACTTTGGTGCAGGTCCGTATCACACTCCTTATCGTCTGTCTCCGCTCGATTTCGAAGTCAATGGGGTGAAATATTTTAATGAACGTCCTATTTCTACACAGCAGAGTGGTTTTGTATTTGTAGCACAGATGCGCTCAGACATGCCCGATCCTATTGGTGGCGTACTTTGGTTCGGAGTAGATGATGCCAACATGACAGTGTTTACACCCGTATACTGCTGTACCGACAAGGTGCCTGTATGCTATACACCTGTTGATGGTGCAGATTATATTACTTTCTCCTGGAATTCTTCTTTCTGGATATTCAACTGGGTGGCCAATATGGTATATCCGCGTTACGACCTGATGATTGATGATGTTCGGGCTACTCAGGCTGAACTGGAGACGACATTCAATAACGCTCAGGAAGGTGTAGAAGCTGCCGCCGCCCGTTTGCTGGAAACCGATCCGGTAAAAGCCAAACAATTCCTGACCAATTATACGAACATGACAGCCCAAAGTACGTGGGAGACCTGGAAGCGTCTTGGTGAATTCTTGGTTGTGAAGTATAACGACGGTGTGGTACGTCGGATGAAAGATGGAAAGTTTGAGCGTAATGCCATTGGACGACCCGCTGGTGTTACTCGCCCCGGATATCCGAAAGAATTTTTGGAAGAATATGTGAAGCAGACAGGCGACAGATATAAAATACCTGAATAATTTGTTAATTCATTTTATGTGTTTATCTTTGTAGCAAACAAGTTTTGAATATATCTGTTGGTAAAGAGCATATGAATTGTAAAATCTTTAAATAAATAAATTTTGTATTATGGAAAATCAAGAACTGATTAAGCAGGTGACTGAGAAAGCTGAACAGTGGCTTACCCCGGCTTATGATGCCGAAACTCAGGCCGAAGTAAGAAAAATGTTGGAAAACCAGGATAAGACAGAACTGATCGAAAGTTTTTATAAGGATCTGGAATTTGGTACAGGTGGATTGCGTGGCATTATGGGAGCCGGAAGTAATCGCATGAATATCTATACAGTGGGGCTGGCTACTCAGGGATTGGCCAATTATTTGAATAAATGTTTTGCAGGAAAAGGTCAGATTTCAGTAGTAGTAGGTCACGATTGCCGTAACAACAGCCGTAAGTTTGCAGAGATTTCTGCTGATATTTTCTCGGCCAATGGCATTAAAGTCTATTTGTTCGATGATTTGCGTCCTACTCCGGAAGTATCGTTTGCTATCCGTCATTTGGGTTGTCAGAGTGGTATTAATATCACGGCAAGTCATAACCCGCGCGAATACAATGGCTATAAAGCTTATTGGGATGATGGCGCCCAGGTATTGGCACCGCACGATACTGCAATTATTGACGAAGTGAACAAAGTAACTGTAGCTGATATCAAATTTAACGGAAACAAAGATCTGATTCAGATTATCGGTGAAGATGTTGATAAGGCTTATCTGGATAAGGTACATTCAATCTCTATCGATCCCGAAGTTATCAAACGTCAGAAGGATTTAAGCATTGTTTATACTCCTCTGCATGGTGCAGGCCGTGCCTTGATTCCGGCTTCGCTGAAGTTGTGGGGATTTGAGAATATCCATTGTGTAGAGTCTCAGATGGTGAAGGACGGTAACTTCCCGACAGTCGTTTCGCCCAATCCGGAAAATGCAGAAGCTCTGACGTTGGCTATCAAGTTGGCTAAGGAAATTAATGCTGACATTGTAATGGCGAGCGACCCGGATGCCGACCGTGTAGGTATGGCATGTAAGGACGACAAGGGCGAATGGGTACTGATTAACGGTAACCAGACTTGTCTGTTATTCCTTTATTATATTATTAAGAACCGTTTGGCTACTGGTAAGATGCAGCCGGGCGACTTCATCGTGAAGACAATTGTAACTACCGAGCTTATTAAGGCTGTGGCCGACAAGAACAAGGTTGAGATGCTCGACTGCTACACCGGATTCAAGTGGATTGCCCGTGAAATCCGTTTGCGTGAAGGCAAGCAACAATACATTGGCGGTGGTGAAGAAAGCTACGGTTTCCTGGCCGAAGACTTTGTGCGTGATAAAGATGCAGTTTCTGCTTGTTCTTTGCTGGCCGAAATCTGTGCTTGGGCTAAGGATCAGGGTAAGACACTGTACGATATCTTGATGGGTATTTATGTAGAATACGGTTTCTCGAAGGAAACTACAGTAAATGTAGTAAAACCCGGTAAGAGCGGCGCCGAAGAGATCAAGGCCATGATGGACAACTTCCGTGCTAATCCTCCTAAGGAAATCGGTGGATCGAAAGTCTGCGTGATAAAGGACTACAAGACATTGAAGATGACTGATGCAGCTGGTCAGGTGACCGATTTGAATATGCCTGAATCTTCCAATGTTCTTCAGTACTTTACCGAAGACGGAACGAAGATTTCTGTTCGTCCGTCGGGAACAGAACCTAAGATTAAGTTCTATATTGAAGTAAAAGGCGAAATGGGATGTCCGAAATGTTATGCAAATGCTAATGCCGAGGCTGAGAAGAAGGTTGAGGCTGTTCGTGCTTCTTTAGGCATCTGATAGAACTCTGATATTATTTTTTCCCTCCTGCAGCCTGTTTTTCTACGGGTTGCAGGAGGGATTTTTTTGTCCGTAGTTAGGGTCCCTAAAGTCCATAGTTACGTCGCTAAAGTCCATAGTTATGCCGCTAAAGTCCATAGTTATGACACTAACGTCCATTGTCTGGAAACAGTTGTTCGGTTAGGCTATTCTTTTAGATTTTATCTGTATTTTTGTCATGCCTGTTAAGTCGTTGTTCAGTACCGCTTATCCGTGTTTGCTGACTCTTCGGGCGCGGCAGGAGTGAACCCTGAATATGTGGAAAACAACATTTAGAAAAATCAGTGTGACATGAAGATCAGAAATTTAGAAAGAAGAATCGTTATTGTGGCAATGGCATGCCTGCTCAGCTTGCCGATGGTGTCTCAGGTTCCTTTATTCCCGACACCGGTAGAGGTCCGGAAAGCAGAAGGTTATTTCATGGTTGGCAGGAACCTCCAGATTGGCAGTAACGGAGGATATGCAGCGTTGCTGGCCGGGAAGTTAGGCGAGGAGCTGAAAGAGGTATCCGCAGACGTCCGGGCATCGGGAGAGGTATTTCTGGAACTGAATGAACTTGCCGGTCTGCCTGATGAAGGCTATACGATGGAGGTAACTCCTGCCAAGGTTGTTTTGAAAGCTTCGTCGGCAGCAGGACTGTTTTATGCTAAAGAGACATTCCTGCAGTTGGCTGAGACGGCTGGAGGAAAAATCAGATGTTGCAGGATTGAAGATGCTCCGCGGTATTCCTGGAGAGGCTTTATGCTCGACGAAAGCCGTCATTTCTTTGGTAAGGAGAAGGTCAAGCAGTATCTTGACATGATGGCTTCGCTGAAGTTGAACGTTTTCCACTGGCATCTGACTGACGAACCGGGCTGGAGAATCGAAATCAAGAAGTATCCGAAGCTTACCTCCGAAGGCGCTGTAGGAAACTGGCACGACCCGAAGGCACCGGCTCAATTCTATACCCAGGACGATATACGCGAAATAGTGTCTTATGCTGCCGAGCGTCATATCATGATTCTTCCGGAATTTGATATGCCCGGACATGCTACCGCCGTCTGCCGTTCCTATCCCGAAGTGTCCGGTGGAGGTGAGGGAAAGTGGGAAGGTTTCACTTTTCATCCCTGCAAGGAAGAAACCTTTGAGTTTATCAGTCATATTTTCGACGAGATTATTTGGCGCAGGGGAAATTCTCCGTGGATGCCCCCACACCTAACCCAAATATCTTAGCG
>ENA-OPBO01001328-OPBO01001328.1-human-gut-metagenome-genome-assembly--contig:-NODE-1328-length-17705-cov-3.041870_pt1 | contig 17705 bp, 12 predicted proteins | sample MGYA00241071_ERZ501458 | MGnify/ENA primary metagenome ERZ501458 (study PRJEB25962, sample SAMEA2042509) | human gut metagenome | biome: human gut; feature: human-associated habitat; material: faeces... | reverse complement strand
ATGTTCACCTCTTTCTGTGTCCATTATACCTGAAGACTTACCGATGTGCTGAACCTTTCACTTACCTATATGTTGAGCTTCTCCACTTACCGATGTGCTGAACCCGCACCCTTTCTTTGAGTGATGTGCGGTTTGTGCAAGCTAAATGCGGCCGCGCTTGACACAACTGTCGCTTGCGGTTATAATGGAATCGACCAACATAATCTTGGTCTATTGCCCCCTTGCGGGGTGTATAAAAACCTTTAATCCAATATAAAATTTTGGGGCTGTGTAGGCTAAATGTAAGCTACCCAACCTTTTTTTATCCTGTGTCAGTCGCTTTTAATGCGCTTGCGCTGCGATGCAGGGTTTGCCTACATAAGCGCTGCTATATCGCAGCGCTGTTCAAAAATCGGTAAAATATATTTTTGACTCATCAATTAAATGCTTGACATTATCGTATAAATGCAGTATAACAAGGACATCAAAAGAGGGAAAGGAAAATCCCAAACACCAGAAAGGCAAGACGGATCAAAATGAAAGATGACAGAAAAGAAGCCCGCATAAAAGCAGCCATTGCTTATGCCGGATCCAGTCAACGCAAAGTCGCCGAAAAGCTCGGGACGACTGCGGCGAACTTCAATTTGAAATTAAAAAGAGGCACTTTTAGCGATGCGGAACTCGCAGCGATCGCAGAGGTGCTCGGCTGTCAGTTTATCCCGGCGGCTTTCGAGTTTCCGGACGGCACGCGAATGTAATATAAAATCAAAAAAAGGCCCCCGCTTGCGTTCCCCTTCCCACTTTCCATTCGGGTGAGGCGGCTTCTGCGATTCAAAAACGATTACAAAAAATATATTTGATTTAACTGTTGCACACCCTCTCGAAAAGATGATACAATATACATGAATAAAGAAATTTTATTGCATTACGCATAAGATTCGGTTCAGTCGGTATGTTTTTGAAATCAGAAGGGAGAAAACCATGAAAAAAACTCTTAAGCATCTGTTCTCTGCGGCGATATGTGCAATTATGCTTTTCGCCTGCGTTTTCCCGAACTTTGCGGCGGCGGATACGGAGCTGAGCTCCGTTGATGCGGAAAAGCTGGAGGCTTTTTTTGCCCAGTCGGCAGGTGACGGAAGGCATAACTTCGATCATCCGGATTATGCGGGCGGGGTGTACGGAAGCTACACTGTCGGCAACTTTTCGGAAAGTCCCTGTGTCGGCATTGAGGACGGTGTCATCCGTTGGTTCGACTTTAACCCCGATGCAATGGGAAGCATTTTGCGCACTTCCCCGGTTTGGGATTTTCGCCCCCGCTTCTGCGGCGTTTTCGATTTGTCCGGAACATCGGTAACGAATGTTTACTCCCCGGTGCCGGGTCAAACGCATATGACGGCTGCGCAAACCTTGAGTGCCTTGAATTCGGCGATCAGAATGAATGCTTTGACATTTCCGCGCTGAATTGCCCGAACCTGAACATCATCGACCTTCGCACATATCACAGCGGGAATGTTGCCGTTCAGCCCAAGAGCTTTTCCGCTCCGGTCATGCTGAACACGCTCGGAAACGGCGGCGCGGGACTTTACGGCAGGGACGGAAGCTATGCACTGATCGCGCAGGGCGTTCGATACGACGAAAACGGGAACCTGATCGAAAACGACGGCTTCCTCGGCTGGTATGCGGACGGTCAGCTTCTTTCAACCGAAAGGGAAATGCAGCTTTCGGACGGAATCCGCGCAGCCGCCTGCTTTGCGGGTGACGTTAATGAGGACGGAGCGATAAATATGGCGGACGCACTGCTCATCATGCGCTGCGCAATGGAACTCGGCGGAGAGCTTCCCCTCAGGCTTGCGGATGCGGACAGAAACGGAAGCATAGGCATTCCGGATGCACTGCTTGCGGCAAGGGTTGCAATGGGAAACTGAATTAAAATTTAAAAACTGTTCGCGGACATTGCTCGTTTCGGGAAAACGGCTGTTTCGTATTACCGGAAACACGCCGGGGACGGAGAAATCACCGTGACATACTGATTTTGCGGACATGAACCTTATTGATTTTATTATAATATTGATATTATCTGCGGCAATATGGCTGACGGCGTTTGCCGTTAAGAAGGGAAGTATTTGGAAATATGTTTTCGGAGCGGCGTTTACCGTATACCTGATGTGCGCTGCATCGATAACCGTTTTTCCGATACGGTTCAGCCCGACAATCAGAGCAATATTTGCGGAAGAAGGGTGGAAGATTACCGACTGCATAGTGCTTGTTCCGTTCAAAGACGGGATAACGGCGGATGATATTCGGAATGTTGCAATGACAGTTCCGTTCGGAGTTTTAATCACGTTGATAAGAAAGAAAACAACGTGGAAAAACGCGTTGGCTGCGGGTGCGGCTTTCGGAACGGCGACAGAATTGCTGCAATTGGTAATTGCGGCGATACAGGGGTTTTCGTTCAGGTATATCGATACGGCGGATATAATCTGCAACCTTGCGGGCACAATGCTCGGGTGGATGCTCACTGCCCTGCTTATCCGCTTTTTGCAAAAAAGCAAGCCGGCGAACGTCGGGGAAAAATCCCTGTATGCATACATTTCGGAAAAATGCGTGAAGCAGTGATTCCGTAAATGCGGAGCGGCTCAATGCGGGCGGTTCGGAACACGAACCATCGGCATTGAGCCGTTTTTTTTATGCCGTTTTCGCATCGGAACGAACAAACGCAGTGTTTTCGAAACTTAATGCACAAACCGAATGCACAACGTCAACATATGCTTGATTAAATATAGATATATTTGAAAAACCGCGCATTTCGGGGTTGACATCTTGACAACAACCTGTTAAACTGTGATACTGCATTATTATGGGTAAAATACGAATTTTTCGCCGCCGTCATGTGCGAAAGCATCGTTTAACGCTGTGGATCCCGCATTTTTTGCGCGGAACGGCAGCCCAAGGAACGCGCAGGCAGCGAATACCGCAGGCGGGGCTTCGGCCGCACTCAATGCGGCATTCCGAAATGCGAACAATGCGTAAGACACGACACAATCAAGTTTTCTGCGGAGAGCCGCAGAGGTTAGGGGTGAAACAATGTTGCATAAAGTAAACGTGGGCAAGAAAACACGCATGAGCTTCTCCCGCATCAACGAAATTCTCGATATGCCCGACCTTATTGAGGTTCAAAAGGATTCATATCGTCAATTCATCGAAAAGGGTCTGGGCGAAGTTCTTGACGACATCTCTCCCATTAAGGACTTTTCGGAGCGGTTGGTGCTTGAATTTGTCGGCTACAAAATCGACGAATCAAAACCCAAGCGCAGCGTTGCGGAATGCAAGGAACGCGATGTTAACTATTGCGCGCCGCTGTATGTTATCGCGCGGCTTATCAATACCGAAACCGGTTCCGTGAAGCAGCAGGAAGTCTTCATGGGCGATTTCCCGCTCATGACGGAACAGGGCACGTTCGTCATCAACGGAGCGGAACGCGTCATTGTCAGCCAGCTCGTTCGCTCGCCCGGCGCATATTATACCGAAACCGTTGACAAAGTCGGCAGAAGGCTTTTCAATTCTCAGGTCATCCCCAACCGAGGCGCATGGCTTGAATACGAAACCGACAGCAACGAAATTCTTTACACAAAAATCGACCGTCAGCGCAAGCTCCACGTCACCACCCTCCTGCGCGCTCTCGGTTACAGCTCTGATGCGCAGATCCTTGAGCTGCTCGGCGAGGAAGAACGCCTTAAAAACACCCTTGAAAAGGACCCCACTCACGACACGGTTGAGGGTCTTATCGAAATATATAAACGCCAGCGTCCGGGCGAACCGCCCACCGAAGAGAGTGCGCGCAACCTTATGACCGCACTGTTCTTTGACAAACGCTACGATCTTGCCCGCGTCGGCAGATACAAATTCAACTATAAACTCGGCATTGGTGCGCGCCTTGAAGGCAAAACCGCCGCCGAAACCGTTGTTGACCCCCGCACGGGAGAGATCCTTGCGGAAGAAGGTCAGCTTATCGACCGTGAGCTTGCGTTCCGAATCGAGAACGCGGGTGTTCTCGGCGTGTATGTTTCCGTGAACGAAAAACGCATCCGCGTTGTTGGCAACCAGTTTGTCGATGCGGCATGCTATCTTGACTTTGATCCCCTTGAAGTCGGCATCAACGAACATGTTTACTACCCCGTGCTGATGGATATGCTGGCTCAAAAAGAGGCTCTTTCCGACGACGAATTCAAAAAACTTCTGCACGACAATGTGCTTGAACTCAGCCCGAGGCATATCCTGCCCGCAGATATGATCGCCTCCGTGAGTTACCTTATGGGTCTGCCCTACGGCATCGGCTTCTGCGACGATATCGACCATCTCGGCAACCGCCGCATTCGTTCCGTCGGCGAGCTGCTCCAGAACCAGATCCGCGTCGGCTTCACAAGGCTTGAGCGCGTTGTTCGCGAGCGCATGTCCATTCAGGACGTTGAAAGCACAATGCCGATAAACCTTATCAATATTCGCCCGGTAACGGCGGCCGTCAAAGAGTTTTTCGGTTCGTCCCAGCTGTCCCAGTTCATGGATCAGACGAACCCGCTTGCGGAGCTGACCCATAAGCGCAGGCTTTCCGCTCTCGGCCCCGGCGGTTTGAACCGCGACCGTGCAACGTTCGAAGTTCGCGACGTTCACTATTCTCATTACGGCAGAATGTGCCCTATCGAGACGCCCGAAGGCCCGAACATCGGTCTTATCAACTCCCTTGCAACCTATGCAAGAATAAATAAATACGGCTTCATCGAAGCTCCCTACCGCAAAATCGACAAGGAGAACCACTGCATCCTTGACGAGATCGTTTACCTCACCGCAACCGAGGAAAACGGCAAAATCATTGCCCAGGCCAACGAACCCACCGTCCGCGGCGAGGACGGCAGAGTTTGGTTCGAAAAGGAGCGTGTCGTTGCACGCAGGCTGGATCAGATCATCGAGGTGCGCAGCACCGATATCGACTATATGGACGTTTCCGCAAAGCAGCTCGTTTCGGTTGCAACGGCAATGATTCCCTTCCTCGAAAACGACGACGCAAACCGCGCCCTGATGGGCTCCAACATGCAGCGTCAGGCGGTTCCCCTGCTTGTGACCGAATCCCCGGCTGTCGGCACGGGCATGGAATACAAGGCGGCATACGACAGCGGCGTTCTTGTTCTTAACGAAGAAGCGGGCGTTGTTCGCCATGTTTCGGCAGATAAAGTCGTTGTTGAATCCGATTCCGACAGGAGCCTGCATACCTATCGCCTCATCAAGTTCAAACGCTCCAACCAGGGCACCTGCATCAACCAGCGCCCCGTTGTCGATGTCGGCGAACATCTTGAAAAAGGTGCGGTCATTGCAGACGGCGCATCCACCAAGGACGGCGAAATTGCTCTCGGCAAGAACATTCTCATCGGGTTCATGACTTGGGAGGGCTACAACTACGAGGACGCAGTTCTCATCAGCGAACAGCTCGTTCGCGACGATGTTTACACGTCACTCCATATCGAAGAACACGAAACCGAGGCACGCGACACAAAGCAGCTCGGCGCGGAAGAGATCACGCGCGATATCCCCAACGTCGGCGAAGAGGCACTGAAGGATCTTGACGAACGCGGCATCATCCGAATCGGTGCGGAGGTTCATTCCGGCGACATCCTTGTCGGCAAAGTCACGCCCAAGGGCGAGACGGAGCTCACCGCCGAGGAACGCCTGCTCAGGGCGATTTTCGGCGAAAAAGCGCGCGAGGTTCGCGACACCTCCCTGCGTGTTCCGCACGGCGAGGGCGGCGTTGTTGTTGACGTTCGCATTTTCAGCCGCGAAAACAAGGACGAACTCTCTCCCGGCGTTCATGAACTTGTCCGCGTTTATATTGCACAGAAGCGCAAAATCTCCGTCGGCGACAAGATGGCGGGCCGCCACGGCAACAAGGGTGTTATTTCAAGAATCCTTCCCGAAGAGGATATGCCCTTCCTGCCCGACGGCACTCCGCTTCAGATAGTTCTGAACCCGATGGGCGTTCCGTCGCGTATGAACATCGGCCAGATCCTCGAGCTGCATCTCGGCAAGGCCGCAAAGGGACTTAACATGAAGGTCGCAACTCCCGTTCTTGACGGTGCGGGCGAGGACGATATCAAAATGCTGCTTGCAATGTCAAACAAGTCCAACAAGCCCATGCAGGATCTTATGAAAATGACTGCGGGCGATGTGCTGAAGCTGATTGAACTTGCGGACTCCGACCCCGTTGTCGGCGAAAAATTCCGCGAGGCATACAAACACGAGGACGGAAAGACCGTGCTTTACGACGGCCGCAGCGGTGAACCCTTTGAGAACCGTGTTTCCGTCGGATATATGTACTACCTTAAGCTGCACCACCTTGTTGACGACAAGATCCATGCAAGAAGCACGGGTCCGTACTCACTGGTCACTCAGCAGCCTCTCGGCGGCAAGGCACAGTTCGGCGGACAGCGTTTCGGCGAAATGGAAGTCTGGGCACTTGAAGCATACGGTGCGGCAAACACCCTTCAGGAGATCCTGACCGTCAAGAGCGATGACGTCGTGGGCCGCGTAAAAACTTACGAAGCCATTGTCAACGGCGAAAACGTTCCCGAGCCCGGCGTTCCCGAGAGCTTTAAGGTTCTTATCAAAGAATTGCAGTCCCTTGGTCTTGATATCAAGGTTCTGTCCGAAAATAATGAAGAAATCGTTATCGGAGAGCTTACGGACGATGACGATGTAAGAGAGTTGGGCGTCAATATTGCCGGTTATGAAGATGCACCCGGCGGCATGCTCAGAGACGATGATGTCGATGACTTTAACTTCATCGACGACGACGGTGAGGATGACGACGACGACAGCTATGAGGAAGACGAGCATGATGAATTCGACGGCTTCACCTTCGAGGACGCCGACGGTAACTACGAGGAATAAAGTAAAGTCGGAAGGGAGATAAGAACTTGTTTGAACTGACAAATTTCGATGCAATCCGAATCGGTCTTGCATCCCCCGAAAAGATCAGAGAATGGTCCCACGGTGAAGTTAAAAAACCCGAAACCATAAACTACAGGAGCCTTAAACCCGAGGCGGACGGCCTCTTCTGCGAACGTATTTTCGGACCGACGAAGGACTGGGAATGCCACTGCGGACGATATAAGCGGGTGCGCTACAAGGGCGTTGTCTGCGAAAAGTGCGGTGTTGAAGTTACGAGAGCAAAGGTGCGCAGAGAGCGCATGGGCCATATCGAACTTGCGGCTCCCGTATCCCATATCTGGTACTTCAAAGGCATACCGTGCCGCATGAAAATGCTGCTGGACATGTCCCCCCGCAATCTGGAAAAGGTACTTTACTTCGTCGCATTCGTCGTTACCGATCCCGGTGACACCCCGCTTGAATACAAGCAGCTGCTCACCGATGTTGAATACCGTCAGGCGCAGCGTGATTACGGCGCAAAGAGCTTCAAAGCGGGCATGGGTGCAGAGGCCATAAAGGAGCTTTTGCAGCAGCTCGATCTTGAAAAAACCGAAAAAGAGCTTCGTGAAGAAATCGCAAATTCCGGCGGACAGAAGCGCGTGAATGCGATTAAACGCCTTGAAGTCATCGAAGCTTTCATAAAGAGCGGAAACAAGCCCGAATGGATCATAATGGATGTTGTTCCGGTTATTCCGCCGGAAATCCGCCCCATGGTTCAGCTGGACGGCGGAAGGTTTGCGACAAGCGACCTTAACGACCTTTACCGAAGGGTCATCAACCGCAACAACCGCCTTAAAAGGCTGCTTGAGCTGCGCGCACCGGACATCATTGTTCGCAACGAAAAGCGCATGCTTCAGGAAGCCGTGGATGCACTTATCGACAACGGCAGGCGCGGGCGCCCGGTAACGGGTCCCGGCAACCGCCCGCTGAAGTCCCTTTCCGACATGCTGCGCGGCAAACAGGGACGTTTCCGCCAGAACCTGCTCGGCAAACGTGTTGACTATTCCGGCCGTTCCGTTATCGTCGTGGGTCCCGAACTCAAGATGTACCAGTGCGGTCTTCCCAAAGAGATGGCATTGGAGCTGTTCAAGCCCTTTGTCATGAAAAAGCTCAATGAGCTTGGCTATGCCCACAATATCAAGTCCGCAAAGCGCATGGTTGAGCGCGTGAAGCCCGAGGTTTGGGATGTGCTCGAAGACGTTATAAAGGATCATCCCGTTCTTCTCAACCGTGCACCCACGCTGCACAGGCTCGGCATTCAGGCATTTGAACCCGTTCTGGTTGAAGGCAGGGCGATAAAGCTTCATCCCCTTGTCTGCACCGCATACAATGCGGACTTTGACGGCGACCAGATGGCGGTTCATGTGCCCCTTTCGGTCGAAGCTCAGGCCGAAGCCCGTTTCCTTATGCTTGCGGCAAACAACATCCTCAAGCCGCAGGACGGCAAGCCCGTGGTCAGCCCCTCACAGGATATGGTTATGGGCTGCTACTACCTCACGATGCGCTGCGATGAGCTGTACGATTCCGAAATCCGCACAACGCTCAAGGCTATCATCAAGGACAACAGCTTTGTTGATGAATACGTCACCGATGAGGTCATTCACAGGGTATATGCGCTGCGCAGCAAGACAATAATCGAGGATCTTGTTGCAAGGGCAATCCGCGAGGTTCCCGCGGTTGACGAGGAAGCCCTCCGCGAATATCTTGACGATTCCCGCCTTATCCGCATGTTCAACGGCGAGGGAAAGGCGTTCTCAAGCGAAAACGAGGCGATCATGGCGTATCAAACGGGCGAGCTTTCGCTCCATGCGCTTGCAAAGATTCGCCTTGAACGCGAGTTTGAAGGCAAGATTTACCGCAGGATCGTATCCACCTCAATCGGCAGGGTCATCTTCAACCACGCAATACCGCAGGATCTCGGTTATGTAAAGCGCGAGACTCTGGACGATATGTTCAAGCTTGAGGTTGATAAACTTGTTGTAAAGAAGGATCTCGGCAACATTATCGACCACTGCTTCCGCAAACACGGCCCCACGGTCACAAGCGAAGTTGCGGACAGCATAAAGGCTCTCGGCTACAAATACTCCACCCGCGGCGGCGTCACTGTCGGCTTCTGCGATATCACCGTTCCGGAGGAAAAGCACAATTTCCTTGAAGCCGCCGATGAACAGTGCGGACAGATTGACAACCTTTACCGCATGGGTCTGCTTTCCGCAGAAAACCGCCGCAAAAAGGTCATCGAAGTTTGGAAGGAAACGGAAAGCCTTGTTACCGACGCATTGATGAAGCGACTCAGCCCGATTAACCCCATCTTCATGATGGCAAACTCCGGTGCGCGCGGTTCAACCAACCAGATTCGTCAGCTTGCCGGTATGCGCGGCCTCATGGCGGACCCGCGCGGACAGATCATCGAGGTTCCGATTCGTGCAAACTTCCGTGAAGGCCTCTCCGTTCTTGAGTTCTTCATCAGTTCCCACGGTGCGCGCAAAGGTCTTGCCGATACCGCACTCCGCACCGCGGACTCCGGTTACCTTACGAGACGCCTTGTTGACGTTTCTCACAACGTCATCGTTCGCGAAGAGGACTGCTTTGCGGAACGCGGCATGGCGATTGACGGCATGATTCTTGAAACCATCGGCGACGGCGACCGTCCCCTTGAACCTCTCGGCGACCGTATTCTCGGCAGGTTCACCGCAGCGGAGGTTCGCGATCCCGAAACGAACGAGCTCATCGTCGGCAAAAACGAAATGATAACGTTCGATATTCGTGACCGCATCGTTAAAGCAGGCATCACCGGCGTCAAGTGCCGCACGGTCTTCACCTGCCGCAGCGAACACGGCGTCTGCGCAAAGTGCTACGGCCGCAACTGCGCAACGGGACAGCCCGTTACCATCGGCGAAGCCGTCGGCATCATTGCAGCACAGGCGATCGGCGAACCCGGTACGCAGCTCACCATGCGTACATTCCACACCGGCGGCGTTGCAACCGCCGACGACATCACTCAGGGTCTTCCCCGTGTTGAGGAAATTTTCGAAGCACGCAAGCCCAAGGGTCTTGCGGTTATCACGGAACTCTCCGGCTCGGTGGAAATCAAGACGGACGGCAAAAAGACCGAAGCAATTATTTCCGGCGAGGACGGCGAAATCGAGAAGTATCTCATTCCGTTCGGCTCAAAGCGCAAGGTTGAAACCGGCGATTTCGTTGAAGCGGGCGACACTTTGACCGAAGGTTCAATCAACCCGCATGATATCCTCAAAATCAAGGGCGTAAAGGGCGTTCAGGCTTATATGCTCCGCGAAGTTCAGGCTGTTTACCGCAGCCAGGGCGTTGAAATTTCCGATAAGCACATCGAAGTTATCATTCGCCAGATGCTCCGCAAGGTTCAGGTCGAAGATTCGGGCGACACGGATCTGCTGCCCGGCGAGCTTATCGATATTTTCAAGTTCGAACAGACGAACGACAGCGTTGTTGCGGTGGGCGGCGTTCCCGCAACCGCAAAGCGTAAGCTGCTCGGCATCACCAAAGCATCGCTTGCAACCGACTCATTCCTCTCCGCCGCAAGCTTCCAGGAGACGACCCGCGTGCTTACCGAAGCTGCAATCAAGGGCAAGGTTGACCCGTTGGTCGGCCTGAAGGAGAATGTCATCATCGGCAAGCTCATACCCGCAGGCGTCGGCATGAAACGTTATCGCAATGTCGAAGTTGAGGTAAAGCCCGAGTCCGATAACCCGGCAGCAGCGGGCAATGCCGAATAAGCACCGCAGCCGACCACTCGTGCAGCAGCTTAACTCGGAATAACTTTACAGTTTAAAAACACGGCACCCGACAAACGGCAGAAAACTGCCGCCAAGGGCTGCCGTGTTTGCATTTGCCGCGTGCAATGCCCGAGCGGTTTCGAAATCTATCGTAAATGCCAGGAATCATCCGAGGCATATTGCGTTCGCATATCGGCAGACCAAACAGTTGAAAACTCCTTTTAAATCGCTCCGAGCGGGCTTGACGTGCGGGGAAAAAAGCGGTAGAATGTATTCGGAAAAGTTTATTCGAAAGGAAGCTTAAAAATGGCTGAATCATATACAAAAACCGAGTGCAAGCTTCACGGCACACCCTACTGCGCCGCGCTGAACATGAAAAACTGTGCGGACTGCTTCGCTTCAAAGCTTGATTCGGAGCAGCAGGAGGCTCTTATTGAGGATATAGGCTATATTGCCGCTGCTCTGCCGGAGGACGGCATTGAAAGTTTCCTTGATGAACCTGAATGTATGCTTTGCAAGGGCAGTGAAAAGGGAAAGCCCGAGTTTTTTGCGCAGCTCAGCATGGGGCACGATCATCCGACGGTTGATTACTTGGATGAAAAAAGCAATAAAAAATACAAGCGCAGCACAGCCATGCTCATACCCGTGCAGCTTCCTGCCTGCCGCAAATGCCGCAGTCTGCTCATGCAGTCGTATTTTGTACCGATAATTGTCGGCGTTGTGTTCGCGGCAGCGGGGCTTGTGCTGACGATAATCGAACCTGTTCGCGCAGCTCTTGCGCGGCTCGGCGCAGCGATCCCCTTCCTGTTTTTCCTGATGTTTGTTTTTATCGGTATCATCGCCGAAAGTTTGCTTCGGATCTCTTACACCAAGCGTGTTGAACGCAGAATGAATACCCGTGCTTCCCGCATTGCAAAGCTTTCTGCGCTCACAAAGCTGGGTTGGTTCCCTGTTCACGGGAGCGAAAACGGCATTCGATATACCTTCACCGACAAACCCCTTGAAAGCGGCATTCTGACCGGAAGAGGGCAGAGGGAGCTGCTTGACGATATTCGTTCCGAAACTTCCAAAAAGAAATAAAACTTAATCACCGAGACGTACTCAACGTTCCGGAAACAGGCAAGGCTCAATATCAACGGCGGATTCTTTCTTCCGAGGGGTGATATTGAGCCTTTTGTTGTTGTGTGTCGGGAAAGTGACGATTTTGCGAATTAAATATGTTTGAATGAAAGTCGTTCAAAAATGCGTGTTTTTTTCGAAAAAACATTGGGAATACCGTTGACAGCGATATTGAAATCCTGTATAATATCAGCATAAGATACACAGTATGCAAAAGAACAAAAGTTCGGCCCTATGCAGTGTACTTAAATTTTAATATGCAGCATTAAAGGAGGTAACTTGTGCGAAAGTTAAAAAGAACTTTATCTTATCTTTTGATATTGATAACGTTCTTCCGGTTGTTGCTTATTCCGATGAGTGTTTCAGGTGAGAAACCTGCAGAGCCGGGTATAGTTCGGGAGCTTTGCGAGTTGTGAGGCACGAACACAGAAACATATCTCCGGACGGATGGCTTGTATGAATGCGTCGTCTTTTCCGAAGATACGTATATATCAAAGAAATACCCGAGCGCAAACTATTACACGAACGACTACCTCCGTACAGGTTGTGATGACGCCTATGAAACAAGACGCGTTTTTATAAATTTCGATATTCCGATGTATCAGATTGCAATAAATTTGCCGATAGGTTTGCACAAACAACAATGCAATCCGGGAAAAATGTGTATTATGCAGCGAGGAACGTTGATTGCTCGGATATGCTGCTTAATATGAGTCAACTTGCCGTTATCGGCGGAGACGGCACATTAACACTGAACTGGTAAGAAAGGAAGGAAAGAATATGAAAAAAATCGCGATGATTCTTTTGGCCGCACTTTTGGTGCTGAACACCTTTGCCTGCACCGGAGGCAGTGAAAAACAAGCGGTGAATCAACCGCAAGACTTGGAAAAAACGCAGCCGAAATGTTATCTTTTCAGCTCCGCAAACGGTGGACTGCAAAGCAAGGACAGCGCGGATACAGCCGTTTATGAGGGCGAGCTGATGTCGCAATGGGGCGGGTCAAGCTTTAAAGCATCCGATGCGCCGGCAAAAGCTTCCGTGACCTATGGCGGAGAAACTTACACAGGGACATACAGAGGCTCGGAGTATAGAATGGGAAATTCATATATCACGCATTACTATACGGGGGATAACTGTTATGAATTCGGGATTAATTCCGAAAACGGGAAACTTGTTGGAATCAATTTCCAAACAGAGTCTTTCTATAAAAAAGAAAGTGCGGCATCGGAGTTGAGAAATGCGCGGGAACGCGCCGAAGAGGTTGCAAGGGAATGCGCCGCAAACTTCGTGAACCTTGAAGAATGCGGTGAGCCCACGGTGAGCGTTGTGCCTCTTGGAGACGAGAGCGGCGCGGCATTGGATCTTTACCAGTACTTTTTTTGCAGGAAACTGAACGGCATTGAAACAAGGGCATATGTCGCCGTTCGCGTCAACTCAAGGGGTATGCTTGTTTCGTTTAGCCTTGGGGATTTGGATTCTTTCGATAAGATGGAGGCGGACAGCGTAAGATTCGACAGCCTGAATATTGAAGATGAAATTCGAAAGGCGTTTCAGAATATCCACCCCTTCCCGAACGGCACGATTGTTGAAGGTCCGAGTATTGACAGAGCATTTTTCGCCGTGACGCCGCAGGGAGAAACGGTGATAATAGCGGCTGCTCAGGCGACGTTTTCGCTGCAACAGACGGATGAAAACTCAACACAGGATCCGGAACCGATCGGCGCAGGATATGAGTTTATCATAAAATAGGATAAGCGTGAATCGGCGGCAGAGCGCCTTGCTGCATTGTTCCGAAGAATGATGCCGTCGCCGAAAGAGTAACGGAACACAATCGACTCGCAGACGCTGCGTTGCAGAAGTTTGTCGAGTCGATTTTTATGCCCGAAGCCGAATTTCGGAATGATATAATTTGAAGAAACCGATTTTTTCAAAAATTTTCAATAAAAAAGGGCAAATATACTTGACAATGCCTTGAATGGATGATATAATACGCTCAGTGTGTTTTTAAGCTGACATACTATGCGATTTTTGTATGGAAAATACTCCTTCCAAGGGGTTGCAAGGGGTTTTCTTTATATAAAAATAAAAATTTTATTTTAGTTAAGGAGAAACTTTCATGCCCACTATTAACCAGTTGGTCAGAAAGAGCAGGGAAAAGGTCGAATACAAGTCCAATTCCCCGATTCTGAAGCAGTGCCCTCAGCGCCGCGGCGTTTGCACCGCTGTTCGTACCATGACTCCCAAAAAGCCGAACTCCGCACTCCGTAAGATTGCCCGTATCCGCCTTACCGACGGTCTCGAGGGTACCGCTTACATCCCCGGCATCGGCCACAACCTTCAGGAGCACTCCGTCGTTCTTATCAGGGGCGGCAGGGTTAAGGATCTTCCCGGTGTTCGCTACCACATCATCCGCGGTGCACTCGATACCGCAGGCGTTGCAAAGCGTATGCAGGCTCGCAGCCGTTACGGCGCGAAGCGTCCCAAGAAGTAAGGAGGTAAACTATGCCCAGGAGAGGTTTTGTTCCCAAGAGGGAAGTTCTTGATGATCCTATTTACGGCGGCAAGCTCGTAACCAAGCTCATCAACCAGGTTATGCTCGACGGCAAACGCGGCACGGCTCAGAAGGCCTGCTACGGTGCTTTCGATATCATTCGTGAAAAGACCGGCCGTGAGCCTCTTGAAGTATTCCAGGAAGCAATGAACAACGTCATGCCCGTTCTGGAAGTCAAGGCTCGCCGTATCGGCGGTTCCACCTATCAGGTTCCCCTCGAAATCCGTGCGGAACGCCGCCAGACTCTCGGTCTGCGCTGGATCGTGCTTTATGCACGCGCAAGGAGCGAGCGCACCATGCAGGAAAGGCTCGCCGGCGAAATTCTTGATGCCTGCAATCAGCAGGGCTCCGCTTTCAAAAAGAAAGAGGACGTTCACAAGATGGCAGAAGCGAACAAGGCTTTCGCACACTTCAGGTTCTGATTTTCCGTTTTCGGAAACATCAAAGCCGCTGTCGTTTTTCGGATTTCGTTTAAAAATCCAAAAACTGCATAAACTTATTTCGGAAATTTTCAACAATGCGGAAAGGAGGATTCGGCAATGCCTCGCAAAACACCCCTTGAGATGACGCGCAACATCGGCATCATGGCTCATATTGACGCGGGCAAAACAACAACGACCGAGCGCATTCTGCTCTATACGGGCAAAATTCACCGCGCGGGCGAAGTTCACGAGGGCGCAGCCACCATGGACTACATGGAACAGGAGCGCGAACGCGGCATCACCATCCCCTCCGCCGCAACAACCACCTATTGGCACGATTGCCGCATAAACATCATTGACACACCGGGGCATGTTGATTTCACTGTTGAGGTCGAACGCTCCCTGCGCGTGCTTGACGGTGCGGTTGCGGTATTCTGTGCAAAGGGCGGCGTTGAGTCCCAGAGCGAGACTGTTTGGCATCAGGCGGAACGCTACCATGTTCCCCGCATTGCCTATGTCAACAAAATGGACATCGTCGGTGCTGATTTCTTTAACGTCATGGACATGATGCGCGAGCGTTTGGGAGCAAACCCCGTCGCGCTGCAGCTTCCTATCGGCAGTGAAGCAGATTTCCGCGGCGTTATCGACCTTGTGCGCATGTGCGCAGAGGTCTATTACGACGATGACGGGTTTGACATTCGCAATGAGCCGATACCTTCGGAGTATCTTGAAAAAGCGGAGCAATACCGCACCGCTTTGATAGAAGCCGTTGCCGATGAAAGCGACGAACTGATGGAGCTTTACCTTGCGGGTGAGCCCATCCCCGAGGATCTGCTTCGCAGTGCCATAAGATCCGCAACCATCAACAACAACGCCGTTCCGACCTGCTGCGGTTCATCTTATCGCAACAAGGGCGTTCAGCCCCTTATGGACGCGATCGTTGATTATCTGCCGAGTCCCTTGGATCTTCCTCCCATTGAGGCAACGAGCAGGGACGGCAAAAAAACGATCGAGGTCACGGCGGATGATTCCGCACCGTTCGCTGCGCTGGCGTTCAAAATCGTTACCGATTCATTCGTCGGCAAGCTTGCATTTTGCAGAGTTTATGCGGGTTCGCTCAAAGTGGGTTCCGTTGTGTACAATGCAAACAAGGGCAAGCGCGAACGTGTTACAAAGCTTTTGCTCATGCACGCGGACAGCCGCACCGAGCTTGACGAAGTCTATGCCGGCGATATTGCCGCATTTGTCGGACTTCGCGAGACGGTCACGGGCGACGCTTTGCAGCGAAGGCAAACCGCTGCTCATGGAATCAATGGATTTTCCGGAGCCGGTGATTCGTATCGCCATCGAATCAAAAACAAAGGCAGGTCAGCAAAAACTCAGCGATGCGCTTGCAAAGCTTGCAGAGGAGGATCCCACTTTCCGTTCCTATTCGGACGAGGAAACAGGGCAGACGATCCTTGCGGGCATGGGCGAGCTGCATCTTGACATAATCGTTGACAGACTCATTCGTGAGTTCAAAGTCGAGTGCCGTGTGGGCAAACCGCAGGTTGCATATCGCGAAAGCATCACAAAAACCGTTCGCACCGTCGGCAGCTACATCCGCCAGAATGCGGGCAAGGGCGTTTACGGCCACTGTGCCGTTGAGTTTGCGCCCGGCGCGCCCGGCAGCGGGTTTGTGTTCGAAAACGCCGTTCCGCCTTCCGTGCTTCCGCCTGAATACGTTAAGGCTGTTGAAGAAGGCATTCGCGAGGCATCGCGCAGCGGTTCGCTGGGCGGATACGAAGTCGTTGATTTTTCCGCAAAGCTTGTTGACGGCAGCGTGAACGAGCTTGAATCATGCGAACTTGCATACAAAATTGCGGGAAGTCTCGCATTCCGCGAAGCGTGTGAAAAAGGCGGCTCCGTGCTGCTTGAACCGTTCATGAAGTGCGAAATTGTCGTTCCGGATGAGTTCTTGGGCGATGTTATGGGCAACATCACGGCGCGGCGCGGCAGAATCGACGGGGTTGAAATGCGCGCGGGAGGTCAGCAGTGCATCAATGCGCTTTGTCCCCTCAGCGAAATGTTCGGCTATGCAACGGATCTGCGTTCAAGAACGCAGGGCCGCGGAAGCTTCACAATGCATTTCGACCACTATGAAGAGGTTGCCAAGAACCTTGTTGACAAAATCCTTGGCATTATCTACCAGTAACATCGGAGCTTCCGACAGCGGCAAAAGGGCTTATTCAGCCGGTCTCGCCGAAAAATCCCGACTTTGCGAGAATATATCTGTGGGAGCACCGTGATACACCGACATCCCCTTATTGCAAAAGCGATGCAATTGGGATATAATTATTTGAGAGAATAAACTATTAAATCCATCAGGAGGAATTCACAATGGCAAAGCAGAAGTTCGAAAGAACCAAACCCCATGTAAACATCGGCACCATCGGTCACGTTGACCATGGCAAGACCACCCTCACCGCTGCAATCACCATGGCTCTCTCTCAGCAGGGCCAGGCTGCAGCAATGCGTTACGATGAAATCGACAAGGCTCCCGAAGAGAAAGCCCGTGGTATAACCATCAACACCGCTCACGTTGAATACGAGACCGATCACCGTCACTATGCACACGTTGACTGCCCCGGCCACGCTGACTATGTTAAGAACATGATCACCGGTGCAGCACAGATGGACGGCGCGATCCTCGTTGTTTCCGCAGCGGACGGCCCCATGCCCCAGACCCGTGAGCACATCCTGCTCGCCCGTCAGGTCGGCGTTCCCTACATCGTCGTCTTCCTGAACAAGTGCGACATGGTCGACGATGACGAGCTCATCGACCTCGTCGAGATGGAGACCCGTGAGCTCCTCTCCGAGTACGATTTCCCCGGCGACGACATCCCCGTCATCCGTGGCTCCGCT
>ENA-OPBO01001320-OPBO01001320.1-human-gut-metagenome-genome-assembly--contig:-NODE-1320-length-17766-cov-4.812264_pt1 | contig 17766 bp, 8 predicted proteins | sample MGYA00241071_ERZ501458 | MGnify/ENA primary metagenome ERZ501458 (study PRJEB25962, sample SAMEA2042509) | human gut metagenome | biome: human gut; feature: human-associated habitat; material: faeces... | reverse complement strand
GGAAAGAAGCTTTCTTTGGTTGCTCGTCTCTGACAGATATTGTATTACCTAAGGCTATCAATACGATTACAGCTCAGATGTTTGGAAAGTGCTCATCGCTGAAAACCTTGACCATCCCAGTTGGAGTTAAGAAAATTGAGCGTGGCGCTTTTTCTGGTTGCTCATCTTTGACAGAGATAGTAGTTCCCGAAGGAGTTACGACCATTGAAGATGATGCGTTTGAAAACTGCGTCAAACTCAAGAAGGTTGTGCTGCCGAATTCAATCACAAAGTTCGGAAAAAATGTGTTTTCTGGATGCGTATCACTGGAGCATGTAACGCTCGGCAACGGTATTAAAAGAATACCAGAGGCTTGCTTTAACAATCATCAAAAGCTCATTGATGTCGCAGTAGCTTCCGATATAGTTGAACTCGGCGATCGAGCTTTCCGAAATTGTCAGAAGCTTTCAAGTCTTACTTTTATCGAAAAAGACAAGTCTTCGATGGCAAAAGGAATGGACTTCGAGAGGATGATTACTGGAGCGACAAGTTCAAATGATAGATTTGCATTGGATTCACTTGAAAGAATCGGTAAGTCTGCATTTGAAAACTGCTTTGCGTTTAAGGGCATTGAATTAAAAGACGGCCTCAGAACGATTGCTGAGTATGCCTTTGCAAACTGCAGATTGATAAAAACAATCATCCTTCCGAAAACAATTCAAACCTTCGGAACAGGGGCATTTGCCGGCTGTACTTCTTTATTGAAAGTAGATGGCGCTGAAAATGTACGATGGCAAAAAAAGAATTGTTTCACGGGATCTCCTTGGCTGGCATCTCAAGCAACAGACGGGTTTGTTATCTTTGATGATTACTTGGAAGCTTATACAGGAACAGACAGCGTTGTAGAGCTCCCTGCAAATGTAAAAATCATTGGTCGGAGTGCATTTGACGGCAACCCGTATGTGTCAAATATTCGGATACCTGATGGCGTTACTTCGATTGAGGAACTGGCCTTTGCAAACTGCAAAAAGTTAAAAACAGTATTCATTTCGGATTCTGTTTTGCACATTGAAGATAATGCCTTCTCTGGGGATACGGATTTTCTTATTCAGTGTTCTCGCGGAAGTGCTGCTTCTGCGTTTAGAATCAGAAACAAGTTGCCTGGAGAGTATATAGCAAAGACCAAAACGGAAGTAAAAGATAGAACCACCAGAAGAAAACCAAGAAGCTCTGCAGTTGATGGATTATCTGGCCTCTCCGAAGAAGAACTTCGCGTGATTATGGAAATGCGAAGAGATAAGCTTGCTAAGAAAAAGGCAGAGGAAGAAAAGCCGATTGTTCCAGATACAATAGAGTATTCCCTTGTTCGGTTCAATCGCGATATGGTTTCCATTAAGCTTGTAAACGATGCAAGAAAAATCACAAATAACATTTTTAATTTGAAATTTGTGCAGAATGAGCAAGCCAGTGAAAAATCCCCGACTGAATATGAGACATTTGTTGTTGATACATACGGTCAGATTATCAGTGATATAAAAACAATATGTGCAAATAAAGAAGGGGCTGATCTAACCCACAAGGTCACGTATTCTTTATCTGCTCATGAGAAATTCGATAAGGCGGCAGAATACTTTGTCATTCTAAGATATAAGAATGCCGGCCTAAACATCCTTAGTAAAACGCAATACCAGATAAGTATTGATTTTGCTTCGGATTTCGATTTTTGAGGTAGCCTATGCCGACAAGTTATAAATACAAGTTTAAGCCAAAAGGCAAAGGCTACAATGTGTGGGTAACAAAGCAAAAGCATGGCAAGCCACATAATTCATCCAATAATAGCAACAGTATCTTGGGTGATGTAGTGGCGGACGTTGCTGCGAGAGAGATCGTTGGCGCAATCACACCTGAACAGAAGAAAAAGCTTAAAACTTATCGTCTGTGCAGAGATCCGGCAGAAGCAATGAGACAGCGACGTAATGCTGACGAGGCATTAAGCAAAGAACTCGATGTACCGCAGAATAACAAGTATGGAGGAAACAATATGGACTCTCTAGATCAAAAAATAGTTGATAGTTTTCCGGGAAAGATTGTCAGAAAAGATTTGACTGCCATGATGAAACGCGGGGCAAATGTTCCGACATTCGTGCTGGAATACCTGCTTGGCATGTATTGCTCTACCGATGATGAGGACGCGATTGAAGCCGGGCTCTCAAAGATTAGAAGGATTTTATCCGAAAACTATGTAAGGCCGGATGAAAGCGAGAAAATCAAATCCAAAATCAGAGAAAACGGTGAATATACAGTAATCGATAAGGTTTCCGCCAGACTTGATGAGTACAAGGATATTTATGTAGCTCGTTTTACAAACCTTGAAATAGAACCGTTTGTTCTTCCTGCTGAATATGCAAGCGAATACACAAAAATCCTTACCGGAGGTATTTGGTGTATCACAAGAATTGCATACCAGTACGAAAACGAAGACTACGAATATGATGAAAGAAAGCCCAAACGTAAGAAACGCGGTCCAGAAGATTCTCCGTTTAAGATTCTGAGCTTAAAGCCCATTCAGATGCCGAACCTGGATTTGGATGAACTTATCTCCAAACGTAAAGAGTTTTCTTACGAGGAATGGCGAGATCTTCTTCTTCGTTCTGCGGGATATGAACCTGATGCATTGTCCGAAAAAGAGAAAATGCACTTTATTGAGCGAATGGTTCCTCTTGTAGAGAGAAACTACAACTATTGCGAACTTGGCCCTCGTGGCACAGGCAAATCTCACATCTATAAGGAGATCTCCCCGTACTCAATTCTTATGAGTGGCGGTCAGACTTCGACAGCCAACCTGTTTTACAATCTGAGCGCACATAGAGTTGGTCTTGTTGGGCATTGGGATTGTGTTGCTTTCGATGAAGTCGCGGGTATGCACTTCCGTGATATGGACGCCATACAGATATTGAAAGACTATATGGCATCCGGCTCGTTTGCACGTGGTCGTGATATGATTAACGCGGATGCGTCAATCGTTTACATCGGAAATATTAACGACAGTGTAGAAAGCCTCTTGAAAGTGACACATCTGTTTAATCCGTTCCCGCCGGAGTTCAATAGTGATAGCGCATTCTTTGACAGAATCCATTATTACCTTCCCGGCTGGGAAACACCGAAGATGCGTTCCGAACTTTTAACCGGAAAGTACGGACTTATTACTGACTGTTTGGCAGAGTTCTGCAAAGAAATGAGAAAGTACGACTACTCTCATGACTTTGATACATACTTCCGCCTCAATAAGGATTTCAATAAGCGTGATGAAATTGCAGTCAGAAAGACGTTCTCTGGACTCTCCAAACTCCTGTTCCCTGATGAGAATATTCCGAAGGATTATGCGGAAATGCTTCTTGAGTATGCTATTGAAGGAAGACGCAGGGTTAAAGAGCAACTCAAGATTATGGCTGGCGTAGAGTTTATTGATGTCAATCTTGGCTTTGTAGATTCAGAAGAAGGAACTGAAACAATAGTAAGTGTTCCTGAGCAGACATCCAATACATTGATTCCGGAAATCAAGCTCCCGTTTGGACATATTTTTGCTGTTGGCAAGAGTCAGTCTGGAGAAATGTGCGTTTACCGCCTTGAAAACAAAACGGTTAAGGGCTCTGGAAAGATGGAAACTCAGGGTGTTGGCAACAACAGACCTGTAAAGGAATCGGTATCTGCTTCTTGGGCATATTTCCAGGATAATGCGAGAAAGATTATCCCCGGTGCTAAAGTGTTGGATAAAGATTATCTGCTTTACTATGCAGATACACAGGGCAAAGGACTTAGCACAGAGATTTCACTTGGCGAGTTCATCGGTCTTTGCTCTGCACTTGCTGAACACTCCGTAATAGAATCACTTGCTGTTGCCGGCGAAATCAAACTTTCTGGAACACTTGGAGAGCTTACTAACATTGAGGATATCTTGAGAGTATGCAAGAATGCAGGAGCAAAGAAGGTTCTTCTGCCAATGGATGCCATTAAGGACATCCAGAATGTATCAAGAGAATTACTGAATTATGTTCAGCCGATTTTCTACAACGACCCGATAGATGCTGCTAAAAAGGCATTGGATATCTATTAAGGAGAGGGGGCTGGAATTATGCAGTATAAATGCGAGAACTGCAGACGACGATTTGAGTTCGACGACTTCATTGAGTTTTGTCCGTATTGCGGAAAAATGCTTGATGGATCTTCGGATTCGTCACGAGCACCTGCGGGAGGGTCAGATCTTGCTCAAGCTATAGACTCTATCTGGGGTGAAAAAGCCCGCCTCAAATCTGAGTTTTCAAGAGTGATTTCTCAGTGTATCTACTCGATAAACAATTACGCCGAGAATGGTGTTGCAAAGACATTGCCTAAGCAGGATTTGTCGAAATATGATAAGCACTATGCAGCAATAAAGCAAAGCAATAACCGAAAAACACTTATTTCCAGAATTGATAGCTTTATTGATTCGCTCGACAGCGTAATTGATAATTTGAGTGATCGTATTCCTGCGGATACATCAAGCAGACTGGAAAGTGCAGTTTACGATGTCGATGAGATGGTAAAAGAACTGTACGACTTCTTGGGATTGCGATATACGCCATCTACCGTCGATTTCTTCTCTGAAGAAAACTATTCAGCAGAAGTTTTGTACACAAGAGAACAACTTCGAGATTTATACAATCTTGTACTTGTTGCTTACTCAAAGTACAAAAATTGTGTTGAGGACAACAATATGTTTGCGGCGTTCTCTTCGACATCGGATTACGGCATGATGACAGATTACTGGAGAAGATGGTTTAGCCGGTTGTCACGTGATGATGATGACGACGATGAAGAAGCAGAAAAGAAAGAAGATCCTCAGTTCGAGAAAGTTATCGGGTATATGAAGGAGCACAACGCACAAAAATACTTCGGTATGCTTGATGAGGATTTCGTTCCACATGTGGATGCATTTTGGTATGGAATTCAGATGCTATGCGAGTTTATAGATCATCACATAGCTGTCGAGTGCAAAACAGACTGCTTCTTCATAAACGTAGACGAAAGTGCAAAACTACAACGCACTATTTCATCAAAAGAATTTGATGTCAGCGAGGCTCGACTTGAGAGTGCGATTGAATTAAAAGAACGTTTTGAAAACCAACTCGAAAAATTAAACGAAAAGAGTAAAGGAGACAATTAAAATGGATGCTTATGAAATCGTGAATGCACTGAATCAAATTCTTGACTTGGGAGATTCTCTTGATGATACCGGTGTTGTAGGCGTGAGAGCACTTACCAATGGAGAGCACACAACCAGAGAGGCTATTAGGCTTGAATTAAGCCAGTTCCTGCTTTACATCGCGAACGGAAATAGTACGCTGGAAGATGGAGAAGTCGCATTAATCAATCTTGTTCTTGGTGGCGATTACACTTCTTTTCAGCTTAAACAACTTGCAGCTACGACTAACGAGCCCACTCCCTCGTCTTGCTTAACGTTAGCCGGTTTCTTGTCAGGTGATATGGCATTGACTCAACAAAACGGATACAAGACCACTTCCTCTACGGATGTTTTAATTCAGGTATTTGAGGCATTCGGAAATCTCATGGTCACATTTGATGAGAACTCCGTTTCTCGCGCAAGATGTGCTAAGTACATTAACGGAATGAAATCCTATGTGATGAAAAATCTTAGATAATAGCAGAAAGGGAGAAATATGGCTACATCATCGTCAAAAGCTACTGCGACGAAGACGACAACTTCTAAGTCCACTTCAACCAAGACAACAACGAAGTCGAGTAGTACATCTTCTACCGCGGCAGCTCAAAAAGCAACTGGAACTAAGGTGTCAAAAAACGACTGCGAAATTGATTACTTTGACACTCTCACTGCATACAACGGAAGCGCAAAAGCTATTATTCTTCCTGATGGTATTTCTGCCATTGGTGAAGACGCGTTCCTGAGTAACGATGACATCACGTCTGTCGTTATCCCTGAAGGTGTTGAGACTATCGAAGACGGCGCATTTTGGATGTGCGGTAATCTTAAAACTGTAATCCTTCCGAGCACCATAAGAAAGATTGGCGACAATGCTTTCAATAGCACAATGCTTACAAGTATTGTGATTCCTGACGGTTGCGAGGAATTAGGCGCAGACTGCTTTACCAGTTGCAAAAAGTTAAAAGATATCTATGTGCCGGGTTCAGTGTATTCAATCGGTGATGACGCGTTCTGCACATTTAACGATGCTACAGTTATTCATACTGAAAAGTATAGTACCGCAGAAAGTACGGCAAAGGAAAATGGAATAAAGGTAGACTACAAGTCGGCTCCTTCCAATTCTGCGTCTACTTCTTCTGCTAAGAAAGCCACGTCCTCTGCGAGAGCAAAGGCTGAAAGCGATACCGAAGGACTCGCGGGAGCTATGGGCGACTTAAGCGCGCAGATTGCAGAGATGGAAAGCCAGGAACTTTCCGCAGAAGATCAGGAAAAACTGCAAGAAATCAAAGGCCTCATGAACGATTTAGGAGATCAGCTCGCCGAGGGACTAGCAGGCCTGAGTAAATACGGCGATTATCTCGAACAGAAGGAAGCCAGAGAAAAAGCACAGGAAGAAGAAAAAGCCCGTAAGAAAGCCGAAGCTATGGCTGCTGGCAAGAGCGAAAAAGATATCGTTAATATGTACATCATATTGACCAATGAGAAAAAACTTGGCCAGCTTCATAGAGCACAGGATAAGTTCTTCGAGATTTATGAGGAAGATTTCGCAGCTCTTTCAAAGTCCGAAGTGATTCAGACAAGAAAAGATATGCTTGCTGAAATGGAAGATGATTCTCTTTGCAGCTATTATGCCGAAAGCTTCAAGCAGCGTTCTGTTGAAGATAGGTTCTCTGTATCTACAAGAAATCTGAATAATGTAAGCGAGAACCCTGAGCTTGGCGAAAAAGCTGAGTGGGCTATCGAAAATTCCAAAGAGTGGTACACTCCTGCAGAGTATGAAGAAGTTCGCCGCTTGATGGATGCAGATTTGGCTGATACGAGAAAACAACTTGATGATCAGTTGAAGCCTATAGATGATGGCTGGACTAAGTATTCGACAGGCAAGGATTCGCTCCAGATTGTTATCACAGATAAAGCCGCAGATGGTTCTGACATGCAGCCTAACTTCAGTAATTTCCAAGTTGCAATTGGATCTCAGCTTGTTTCTGTTCAGATTGCAACTGGTGGTATGTTTAGAATGTCCACAACAGTTATGAACTGCTTTACTTGGTATTGGGGTGTAACGGTTAGAGATATTTGGGAAGCCGCCAGAAAGAATGAATTGCGAGACGAACGCGAGGGTGCTTACAATGGAGCACAGCTTGCTGACCAAGCATTGAATCAGATCAGAACTAAACATCCTGCGACCAAGGTGATATCTTCGACGTCCTCTTATTCAAAGCCGGCATCTACTCCGAGCTATACGGCAACTTCGACAAGCAGTAATACTTCAAGCAACTCTACACAGAGAAGTAATACCAGCACAACTTCTTCTCAGCAGACACAGCCTGCAAAGAAAGAAGGATGCTATATTGCCACGGCAGTATATGGTTCATACGATGCGCCTGAAGTTATGACACTTCGTAGGTTCAGAGATGAAACATTAAGAAATTCTGCATTTGGCCGTTGGTTCATTCGCACCTATTATCGTTTGAGCCCGCCGGTTGCTGAAAAGCTTAAGAACGCAAAGCGCATAAATGCTTTCGTTCGTTCTATCCTTGATAAATGGGTTGAGAGACTCAACCGCAAACAGCGCTAACGTTTTGATAGGGGCTGCAAGATAGCCTTGCAGCCCCTACTATGGATTCTTTTTTGGAGGTTTGGAATGAGCAATTCTAAAGGGATTGAACAGAATAATGAATATGGCATTACCAGCTACGATCCTTGGCAGTTTGCTATTTCCAATGGCATTTTAACAAAATATCTGGGACATAATTCAATTGTTGAAGTCCCCAATATCGTTGAACAAATCAGTTCATCGGCATTTATGGGTTGTGCCGAAGTGACGGAAATAATCATTCCTGACGCGGTTAAAAAAATTGATAGATAAAGCAACAGAGAGGTGAATGGCATGGGATTGTTCGACAATTTGAAAAAGAAAAACGAAGCTAAGCGGCTCGGCCTTTCGGTTGAACAATACGATGAGTACATGGAAGCGACAAAACAAGGAATTTCGCTTGAACAGTACAAACGTTATTTAGCATCGTTTTCTGGCAAACTGAGTCTCCTTCAGTTTGTAGATTATCTGTACCTAGAAAAAGGAGGAATGGCAGATAACCAGATAATGCGATACCTAACAGAACTATCTTCAAAAATAAAAGTTGAGGATTATTCTGATTTCCTTGAAGCAGAAAAAATTGGCCTATCGCAAAGCGAGTATGTTGTTTATTCCAATACGCTTAAAGGAAAGATGACTGCGGTAGATTATGTCGGTTTTTTGAAGGCTCAGAAAATCGGCTTTACGCTTGGAAAGTATCTACAGTATCTCAAATCCTTTAAGGACGAAATGTCACTTGAAGAATACGATACTTATCTGCAGGCGGAAGCTAACGGGATGGACCGGGAACACTATGCCGAATTTCTGCGAGAATATAAAGATAAGTTCACCGTAGAGCGCTATTTAGAGTTCGATAAAGCTCGTTCTTTAGGAATGACCTTAGAGGAATACGATCTGAGAATTGAAGCATCAAAATTGGGAATGTCCGTAGAGCAGTATAAGAGCCATATAGAGGCAGAAAAACTCGGCATGTCTGACGAGGAATATAAGGTCTATCTTGAATTGCTGAATGGAAATGCTGTTTCTAACGAGACACTTACAATCCCTGAATCTATGTCCGAACTGCCGAAAAACGTCTTCAAGCAGTTTGATTTCAAGCGCATCGTATTCAATAATACTTTGACGAAAATACCCGATGGAGCCTTTGCCGGGTGCAAATCGCTTGCTGAGTTGGATATTCCAGAGAGCATTAAGGAACTCGGTGAAGAAGCGTTTAAGGGCTGTTCTGCCTTGCAGAATCTTACTTTGCATAAAGGCATTGAAGAAATTGGAGATAGTGCGTTTGAGGACTGTGCTTCTTTGAGCAAGGTATTTGTTCCCGGAACAGTCAAGAATGTTGGTTATCATTCGTTCTTAGGTTGCAGTAAACTTGAGAGTATAGAGTTTGAATTTGGCGTAGAGTCCATTGACGTAAGTGAATGGGCTGATTTGCCTTGTCTTGAAAGAGTTATTTCTCCTGCAACTGCGTCAATACGTCATTTGCCTCCATTTAGAAAGAACGATCCTAAATACGGAACAATCAACCCTGAACGTTCACTTCACATGAGTAGTGAAACGAAGATAGATTATGTCATTCCATGCAAGTATTCTGAATATGGAATTGAAGAACACAGAAGTGAAATAGAGTATCTGGAGGTTCATGGTGATTACGTATTCCTTGATTTGGAAGACTTTCCAAACCTCAAAACTGTAGAGTTCTCTTGCAAAGGGGCAGTTAAGTCTGTAAGAAATTGCCCTTCTCTTCAGATGATTCTTTACAGTGATTATATGGCAGAGATTCCTTCTGGAACCGTTACCACTGAGAAGCAACGCGAAGAAAAGATCATTGAAATGAAGACTCTTACAATGACAGGGATTAATGCGCCTGCACTGCGTTTTGTTGGCGTTGGTGATGGTGCTATGGTCATTGATCTTGACAATGCAGAAGGGTTCAAACTTGCATGGTTGCACATACCTGCATGTTGTTCCCGCGTTGGTATCAATACCCCCGTTATTTCAGCAATAGCGATACATGGTAATTGTAAAGTGTCGAGTGATTACCTGAACAATACCAATGCACTTTCAGTTATCCGATTTGACAAAGACGCCCGCGAAAACGGCATTTATTCAAATTCTAAGGCAAAGACCGTATTGCCTGCCGAGTTGTCGGATTGCGGTTTGATTGATCTTGAATATGAAACTGAAGCAATTACGGCTGAGCATTTTGGCGTTCAAAGCTCCGTGAAAGCAATTATTCTGCCACAAAGCGTAAAATCCATATCCGATAATGCCTTTGAGGGATGGGGACTTGAAAACATAGTTATCCCTGCTTCTGTCGAAAAAATCGGCAGCAACATTTTCATGGATTGTATACAACTGAAGTCAGTTGTTTTTGAGAGTATTCCGAAAATGTTTGGCTGTGATACATTCGACGGTTGCTCTTCTTTGGAATCTATTGTCATTGGTGGTCAAACACTATCTGGTGATGAATTTGCAGAACAATATGAGACACAAGTGTCTGCTACTGTCATTGAGTCGGAAGTTACCACTGCATATGAGGACATCTTGGAAGAGACTGATGTTCAGGACGATACGCCTTTCGATGTAATTTCTGAACAGTCTGAAGTAGAAATAGAGGATGATGACCGAGTCGTTGTAAATGTGGGCGGACAATTCTCTATGAGGCTACCGGCTAACTTTATTTATTCTACTGATGCAGCAGTCATTGGAGATAATCGCGTACTTATTGCAATGCTCGATGACGGAACTGCTGACTTTGATAGCCCGTATTCAGCCACACAGAGCATTACCGTTCTTATCGGAAAAGAAGTAACATCTTCTGAAGATGCAGATGCTGTCGCGGACTCTATCGGCCTTGAAAATGGCAATGTGATGCAAGATATTCCTGGCTTAAATGTTCGCTATGCTGTAAAAGAAGCTGGAGAAGCCCTTTCTATTTATCTGGCATTGATATGTACAGATTCTAATAGCTATCCTACACAGATTTTTTTCAATAATGCTATTGGTGTTGACGCTGATCAAATGGTTGCTGGGTTACTCAAATCTGTAGAGATAAAAGGTGAATCTGTTACTGAAACCCGAGAAGAACAAGAGGAATCTTCAGAACGTGTTGACTTGGCAGAAGAAAAAGTCGCAGCTATTATTACTGTATTGAAGTCTCGCTATCCGAAAGGAAGTATTCTACCTAAGTCTTTTGAAGAACTGAAATTTAAGAACTTTGACTTGCAGTTATCGACATTAAATAAGTGGACAATGATTGCTTACGGTCAGAAGGCAAGAGACTATTTGATTAGTGAAGGCCTCCTTCCTGCAAATATGACTGCAGCAGATGTCAGATCTCAGATTGCAGACGCAAAACCTATTGAAGAGCGTACGATTTCTACAGATGTTCCTGCGGGCGTGCTTTACCAGCCTGGTTCTGAACCTGAGAAAATCAAAGTTCGTTTGGACAGGCTGTTTGAAAAATTGGACTCAGCATACCCTGATAAGGTGATTGTTGGCCTAAACAAAAACCACAAAAAATGGGGCGAAACAGTCACTGAACTGTATCGACTGCTTGGCTATCCTGATAACAATTCGTTCCTTAATGCATATGGCTATATTACCGGCACCGGAGCTTCAGGTAGACCGGCTAATGATCCAATGCTTATTATCGAAGAATTGAAGAGAAGATATCCAAATGGTTCTGGCTTTGACAAGATGGCTGATTTAAGAGCTGCTAACCCGGATATAGCTCCTAAGTTTTCTAATCTGCAGAACCAGGCAGATAAGTTCTTCGGTATGCCGTTTGCTAAGTATCTGATTCAGGAAGGCATCCTTGTAGGTAAAACTGATTACCAGTGCGGTGATGAATTTGAAGCACTCAAATCTCGTTATTCCGAAAAACCGTTTACAGGCACTTTGCTTGAATTAAAGAGCGCTAACGATGATATTGATTGGAACGCAGTCAACAGATACTATTCGCAAAATGGTTCGTCTGATACTTTCAAAGTCTTTTTGATGAAGCAAGGTATTCTTGTCGAACAGGAAACTTCATTTGAAGGAAAACTGGCAGAAATTACAGAGGAACTTAAGAAAAGATATCCCGAAACTAAGAAATTCTCAGGTACATTAAGTAAACTTAAGTCTGACAATAGCGATCTTTCGCTCTCCAGTATCAATACATGGACAATGCGAGTTTATAACCTCTCTGCACAGGATTATCTGACGCAGCAAGGCATTATGGAAGCACCAAAGTCTGTCGAGGATAAGCTTGCTGCTGTTACTGAAACTTTGAAAGAGCGATATGCTTCCGGTGAAAAGAAAGCATATACTATTACCGATCTGCGCGAGCAAAACCTTGATTTGCCAATCAGCACGATTGGTACATGGTCCAAAAAAGTCTTTAATCAAAATGCAACAGAATATCTGACGCAGCAAGGCATCCTTTCTGAATACGACTGGGTGACCGAGATGAGACTGCAGAACGAGCGCCGTGAAGCAGAAGCCAAGGCTCGTGAAGAACGATTGGAAGCCGAAATGAAAGCACCAATCGAAACCGTATATTATGAACCGCAAGTGTATAGTGTCCCCGAGATTGATGTCAGCGGCGAGGAAGCCGATGAATGGAAGTATAAGGATGATTATTACTACCATGAGGGCGAAATCTACATTGAAGATTATCTTGGCAATAACGATCATATCGTAATTCCTACTTCCATAAATGGAAAGCGGGTAACAAATCTTGATACTTTCGGATTGAAGACCTGCAGAGCTTCCATTGTTGAAATTCCTGGCAGTATAAAAAACCTCGCCGGTCATCTTGGCTATCAGAATGAAAACATTCAGACTGTCATCGTCGGAGAAGGTGTTGAAACTATCGGAGAAAGCTGTTTTTCCTTTGTAAAGAACTTAAAGACGGTAAAAGTATCAAGAAGCGTTATTGGCGTAGGAGATACTGCTTTCAAATACACGCCGTGGTATGAGGCACAAGACGATTTAATTATCATAGGTAGCGTATTGACTGAAATGAAGCAAGATCATGCAGTCCTGAATGTTCCGCAAGGAATCAAAACTGTTGGTCGTCTTGTTGCTGTATTTAAGTCTGCATTAAGAAAAGTTGTCTTGCCGGAAAGCGTTACAACTTTGTGTGAGAGCGCTTTTTCTGGACGCGGAAATGAAAACATTAAGGAGTTCATATTTACCGATTCTCTGACCAACATAGGGCTTCATTCTTTCGGTTTTAACAAGTGGACTGAGAACTTCGGGGACAATCCGGTTATCATTAACAACCAACTCTATCAGTTCAAGGTTAGTGGTAGTCAAGTTGTAATTCCCGACGGCGTGACCAAGATTTGTGATGAGGTGTTCAAGGCAAACAAAGACATAATGTCAGTTGTATTCCCGAAAACATTGAAGAGTATTGGAGAACAGGCTTTTGGTGAATGTCAGAACTTGACATCCATTTCTCTTCCTGAAGGCGTAGAGCGGCTTGAAAAGGCCTGCTTCTATGGGTGTAAAAAACTTAGTAGCGTATCCTTACCGGATTCACTTACTGTAATCGGTCGTTCCGCTTTCAATAGTTGTCCTGCACTTACTGAAATCACTCTTGGCGATTCTGTCGAAGTGATCGGCGAGAAAGCATTTGTTGATTGCCGGATGCTCAGAAGCTTCACTATGAATGAAAAGGTTCGCACTATTGGTGATGAAGCATTCAAAAATTGTGCAGCTTTACAAAAAATTGAACTGCCCGATTCTGTTGCCGAAATTGGCAGCAATGCTTTTAGTGGCTGTGCATCTTTAGATGAGATTATAGTTCCTGGGAAAGTCAAGAAGGTTGGCTCCTCCGCATTTAACGGTTGTAAGGCGCTTAAGATGGTTTCGCTTGGAAGTGCCATTGAAGAAATCGCTGATTCCGCATTTGCGGGATGCAATTTGATTGAAGAAATAATTCTGCCCAAAACTGTTGGACCGCAGGCATTTAATGGCTGCAGCGGGTTGAAGAAGATTTCCTTTAATCCTGAAATGACAGTGATCGACAAGAATACCTTCAATGGATGTACGGGCTTGATTGACATTGTAATTCCTGATGCTGTTACAGAAATCAGAGAGGGTGCTTTCAGCGGATGCACTAATCTCAGAAGCGTAACACTTCCGGCTGGACTTGCTTTAATCGGGAAGTCCGCTTTCAGCGGTTGTACGGCTTTGGAAAGCATTAGTATTCCGGATACCGTTAAGACGGTTGAGGACAATGCGTTCAAAGATAGTACCAGTCTCTCAGAAGTTGCAATGTCTGATTCCATTGAGAACTTCGGACTTGATGTGTTTACCAATTCTCCGTATATGAAGAAAGAGTTTGGCGACTTTGTTATCATGGGAGGCATTCTTTCTAAATATCTTGGAACAGATAAAGAAGTTACCATTCCGGATAATGTTTCGACTATCGGAGAAAATGCTTTTGCCGAAGCTTACCATGTTGAAACAATTATCATTCCAAATACGGTAAAAACTATTGCCAATAAGTTATTTGGAACTTTCTACACTTGGGGAAATGAAGCAAAACCTCAACTTAAGAAAGTCGTAATCGGCGATGGCGTAACAACTATTGGTAATGAAGCCTTTGCGAACTGTGAGAAACTGACAGAAGTAGTATTTGGAACGGGCTTGTCAAGTATAGGCCAGAACGCATTTTCTGGATGTAAGGAATTAAAGGCAATAGACTTAAGCATGACAGCACTTACAGAAATTAAACAGGAAGCTTTTAATGGATGCTATAATGCGAAAAAGCTTGTCCTTCCGAGCAACATTGAAATCATCGAACGTAATGCGTTCTCCGGAATCGGATTGGGAGTTTTGCAGCTTCCTAAGAGCGTCAAAAAAGTCGAACGCTCTGCATTTGACGGAGCATCTGAGCTTATTGTCTACGATACAATAGATCCTGATGCTGTTGAGGCAAACGAGTGGAAATACGATAGGTGGAATGGTTCGGTAAACTCTCCGCTTGCTTGTGCAATGTTGGATGTTCCTCAGAGCTATGTTGAGTGCCAGGGTAACACGAGATGGCGTGGCTATCATATTACAGTCCTGTCAGCTAATTCCGGCGATGTTCGTTACAGAATTTTCTGTGATAGTGAAGAGCGGGATGATTACCGCGCAATGATGTTTTCTGCATGGGGTAAAAATGCAAGCTTCACTTTTGATGCTTATGATGATTACTTCATGAAAACGAGAAATATGCTCGGTAGAGCGGAAATGGCTTTCTGCCGTATTCAGTATCCTGAGGGTCTCAGCACAGGCCATCGAGCAAATTACGAAGCATACTTGGAGCGCTGCATGTACATTGAACGTAGTGCGAAGAGAACTGCTGAAATAATTGGAAATGAGGATGCCGTAGAAAGATTGGCAATACTCGACAGGTATAAAGCCATTGATGATCACAACATCGGATGGATTAAAGAGATTATGAAAAGCAAAAAAGCGAAGAAATGTCAGGCCTATCTTGACGAACATTATTCAATGTGAGGAGGGATGATAGATGGCTAACTATTGTAAAAACAAAATTACGGCAGGCGTAACGAACAGTGAATGGCAGGAAATATCAACTGCTTTCAAAAATGACCAGATAGACTGGCCGGCAAGCATGGATGGTACTGAATGCTATGATTGGGAAAAGCAGATCCATTGTACAACAAAATGGTCGCCTACACCTTGGAATGAAGGAAAGATGGAGGGTCTAAGCAATTCATATCCTTCTGCACTTTTTCATTATGTTACGGATATTGAAGGAGAGTATTGTTCTCCCTCAACATGGTTCTGTAATGGCAATGAAGGAAATAAGAAGGATGCGGAGAGCAGTCGTAGGCAGGCATACAAGGCCGAGGTTGAGCGCTTTGTCTCTGCTACGGCATCTGCTGCTGATGGTATTGAGCATCGTGTTGAGATCATGCCGGACGGCAGAGTTGCTGCAGATGGTGAGAACAGATTTGGAGAATGCAACATCTTTCCTTGGGCAAACATTAAACAGATTTCCTGTGGCAACTGGCATACTGTTGGCTTGAAAAAAGACGGCACAGTTGTTGCTTGCGGAAGTAATGCCAACGGACAATGCGATGTATCAGCTATTCCCGGGCGAGCTGTTGCTGTGTCATGCGGACGCTATCATACTGCAATTCTGCTTGATAATGGTCATGTAATTATCAAGGGAAAACTGGAACAAGAGGCGCAGGCTCCTAATGTTCAGGAGGAATCGCCGTTATCTGCGACAGATTTCCCGTTTGTGTTGGATCTCAGCCTCAATAAGTATGTTACCGGTTGGGAAAAAATGAACGAGCGTATTGAGCATATTTCTGCCGGCGATGAACTGACATTAAAGAAGGTGTCCAAAGATGGTGAAGTCACCTTTGAGGTGCTAAACATGCGCGGTGAAACAATCGGCAATTTGTACTTTGATAGAGCGAAAGGACTTGCAAAGCTTTTGAAAAATGTGAAAGCTACAGTTGCAACGGTTACTCCGCTCTCCCAAAGACGTAAAGGTTCAAAATATGCTGCTATGACGATAAGACTTGACTACGTAGGTGCTGACAATAAAGCGGAGAAAAAAGCCTCCACCACACTCGGAGATTATGAACAAACAAAAGTAGCGTCGTGGCCTGCAGTAACAAAGATTAAGTCCGTTTTTGATGCAGTGATTGGTGTCACAAGCGATGGTAAGATGTTCGTTGATGGCTTTTGCCCCTGCTCTGAAGCAGATTTAATGAGGATAATGGGATTGAACGAGTAAGGAGGGACCCTATGGAAAATGAAAGCAAAATTAGGCTATTAAGCCTATGCAAATTGCTTTATGCGCGTTCAGATGAAGCTCATCCTCTTTCCACTACTCAAATTATCGAAATCTTAAAAAATGAGTATTCAATTTCTGCTCATAGGACAACCATTTCAAAAGATGTTGATGTATTAAAAGAGTTTGGCGTAAATGTCGGAAAGATTGAATCAACGCAGAATAAATACTTTATTGAACGTCGGCTCTTTGAAACCTCTGAGCTGAAATTGCTTATTGATGCTGTAGAATCATCCAAGTTCATTACCGATTCCAAAAGCAAGGAACTGGTCAATAAGCTGACATTGATGACAAGCTCAGAAAAAGCTGGAGAGATTAAACGCAATCTGCTTGCAGAAGATCGCATCAGACCTAAAAATGAAAGCATTTACGGTATCGTAGATGCAATCAATGAGGCGATAAATAACGGTAAGAAGATCTCGTTTCAGTATTTCCAGTACAGTGTAAATAAAAAGAAAAAACTAAAGAATAAAGGCGAAATCTACATTTTCAGCCCGTACAGTCTGATCTGGAACGGAGACTACTATTATGTTGTCGGCTATTCCGACAAACATGAAAACATTGGCAGCTTCCGCGTTGACAGGATAGCGGATACTCCGCGTGTCTTGAAGGATGATGCTGTGCCTATGCCCGCAGGTTTCGACCTTTCAGAGTTCCTTAAAACCACCTTCCGCATGTTTAACCGCAAACCGGAGACTGTTGAACTGATCTGCGATAACGGTGTTATTGATTCAATCATTGACCGTTTCGGTGAGGAAGTAAAAATCTATGCGAATGACATGGAGACATTCAGAGCAGTTGTCAATGTCGCTATCAGCCATGTTTTCTTTAGCTGGGTGTTTGGCTTTGGCGGCAAAGTGAAGATTAAGGGCCCTGACAGCATAAAAGAATCGTATGCCAATATGGTGAAAGAGGCATACATGGAATATAATTGAAAAATCTGTATGATTATTATGTGTTGCTAATGAACAATCCCGGCTTTGGGTTGTTCATCGTATTAAGTTGTGGTTGCTTACACAAAGAAGTGCCGTGATTTTGAGCTATCAAGGTCACGGTGCTTTCTTTTTGCCTGAAAACCTTGATTTTATGGAATTGCGGGCGGATAAGGTAAGATAAGTTGCGCAAAATGAAAGGAGGAAAAAAGAGACATAGTTT
>ENA-OPBO01001314-OPBO01001314.1-human-gut-metagenome-genome-assembly--contig:-NODE-1314-length-17822-cov-5.995948_pt1 | contig 17822 bp, 18 predicted proteins | sample MGYA00241071_ERZ501458 | MGnify/ENA primary metagenome ERZ501458 (study PRJEB25962, sample SAMEA2042509) | human gut metagenome | biome: human gut; feature: human-associated habitat; material: faeces... | reverse complement strand
GACACGAGATGTTGGGAGATTTTTCAGCGGATAAATATTTGAATTTAGAAAACTTGCAAAAATCATCTTGACAAACTCGTTCCCGATGGCTACACTTTTGTTTCCGTCCCGGCCTGTCCCGCCGAAAAATCGGGACAAAACCCGGCAAAAGCGGGACAAACCGCCGGTGATGCGGACGGAAATGTGAATTTTTTCCCCTCCCCTTGCAATTTTGAAAAAATAGGCTATGATATAGGAGAAAGAATATGTCCCGCCCGGCGGGAGAAGAAAAGAAGGTACTGTTATGACAAAAATTGACATCGTGTCCGGTTTCCTGGGCGCAGGCAAGACCACCCTCATCAAGAAGATGGTGAAGGAAGCCTATCAGGGCGAGAAGCTGGTGCTCATCGAAAACGAGTTCGGCGAGATCAGCATCGACGGCGGCTTTTTGAAGGACGCCGGTATCCAGATCTCCGAAATGTCCTCGGGCTGCATCTGCTGCTCCCTGGTGGGCGACTTCGGCAAGGCCCTGCGGGAGGTAAAGGAGCAGTTCCAGCCGGACCGCATCCTCATCGAGCCCTCCGGCGTGGGCAAGCTCAGCGACGTCATCGTGGCGGTGGAGAACACCGTGGCGGATATTCCGGATATGAGGCTGAACTCCTTTGTCACCGTGGCCGACGCCGGCAAGGTGAAGGTGTATATGAAGAACTTCGGCGAGTTCTATAACAACCAGATCGAGTCCGCCGGCACCATCATCCTGTCCCGGACCCAGAAGCTGACCCAGGAGAAGCTGGAGGCCGCCGTGGCCCTGCTGCGGGAGAAGAACCCCACCGCCGCCATCCTGACCACCCCCTGGGACCAGCTGAACGGTCAGGCCATTCTGGCCGCCGTGGAGAAGGTGTCCCTGGCCGACGAGCTGCTGGAGAAGATGCGGGCCGAGCACGAGGCCGAGGAGGCTGAGCATCATCACCATCACCATGAGCATGACGATGATGACGGCCACGACGAGCATGAGCATCACCATCATCATGACCACGATGACGAGGACGGCCATGAGCACTGCTGCCACCATCACCATGAGGATGAGGAGCACGAGCATTGCCATCATCATGAGCACGACCATGACGAGGAGCATGAGCATCACCACCATCATCACGGCGACGGCGAGTGCGACGATCCGGAGTGCTCCTGCCACCACCATCACCACCACGCCGACGAGGTGTTCACCAGCTGGGGCGCGGAGACCCCCAAGCAGTTCACCCAGGCGGATATCGACCGCATTCTGACAGCCCTGGACTCCGGCGAATACGGCGCCATCCTGCGGGCCAAGGGCATCGTGCCCGCCGCCGACGGCCAGTGGCTGCACTTTGACTATGTGCCCCAGGAGCACGAGGTGCGCTATGGCGCCGCCGACTACACCGGCCGCCTGTGCGTCATCGGCTCCCAGCTGAAGGAGGACGGCCTGAAGACCCTGTTCGGCCTGTAAGGAGACGCCTATGGACATTCCTGTATATCTCATCACCGGTTTTCTGGACGCCGGAAAAACCGACTTCATCAACGGCATCCTGAAGGACGGCTTCGCCGCCGAGGACCGGACGCTGCTGCTGTGCTGCGAGGAGGGGGAGACGGAGTACGACCCCAAATCCCTGTTCAACGTCTTCACCTACACCGTGGACGACCCCGCCCAGCTGACGCCGGAGTTCTTCAAGAAGCTGGAAAAGCAGTACCGCCCCAAGCAGGTAATTATTGAGTTCAACGGCATGTGGAGCTTCGAGCCCCTGTACCGGGAGGGCCTGCCCGCCAACTGGATCCTGTATCAGATCATGTGCCTGGTGGACGCCACCACCTTTGAGCCGTATCTGCGGAACATGGGCCAGCTGATGATGGAAAAAATTCTCAACGCGGACATGATCATCTTCAACCGCTGCAATGAGGAGCTGCGCAAGGCCCTGCGGGGCCGGAACCTGCGGATGGTGAACCGCCGGGCGGACATCTATCTGGAGAACACCGACGGCACCAGCGAGGACTACGTCACCGACGACATGGCCCCCTTTGACCTGTCCGGCGGCCACCTGGACGTGCCGGACAACGACTACGGCATCTGGTATGTGGACATGATGGACAACCCCCAGCGCTACGACGGCGTCACCGTGCGGTATAAGGCGCTGATGTGCCACTCCAAGAAGTTCCCGGGCATCCACTGCCCCGGCCGCTTCGCCATGGTGTGCTGCAACAACGATATGCAGTTCCTGGCCCTGGTGTGCAAGGGGGAGGGACTGGAGAAGTTCAAGAACCGCCAGTGGGTGGAGATCCAGGCTACCGTGAAGAAGGAGCAGTGCCAGGCCTACGACGGCGAGGGCCCGGTGCTGTACGTCACCGATGTGAAGCCCTGCCAGAAGCCGGACCCGGAGAACGTCAGCTTCTGATACGAAGCGTAATATTCGCATATAATAATACAAATAGCAAAAGAGGAACGGCGCAGCCGTTCCTCTTTTGCTTGTCAAAAAGTATCCCTGCCGTGACACCACAAGGGAGAAATCGCCCTGTTCCGAGGGTGACGCGGCCCGCTGAGGGCAGCGGACCCTACGGACGGCCTGCCGGCCCCCGTTCCTGTAGGGCGGGGCCCGCGTCTGCCCACCATCGTGCCAGCCGACTGGCAGGCATTGTGTCATGCCCGCCAGTCGGGGCACTTCCTCGAAATCGCCTTGCTTCATCCGCCACCGGCGGCGCTTCGGCGATTTCCCCGGCGGAAAACCGGCTTTGTTTACAAATAATTCAAAGGCTTCCACTTGACAAGGGCGGCAGGGGGTGGTAAACTGCGCTTAGCACTCAGGAAGTTGGAGTGCTAACGGAGAAAACGATATGGAATTGACCGATCGAAAAAGACAGATACTGAAGATCGTGGTGGAGGAATATGTGGCGGCGGCGGAGCCGGTGGGCTCCAAGGCCATCGCCCAGAGGATGCCCGGCAAGATCAGCTCCGCCACCATCCGCAACGAGCTGGCGGACCTGACGGAGATGGGCTATCTGGAACAGCCCCACACCTCCGCCGGACGGGTCCCCTCCGCCAAGGGCTACCGGCTGTATGTCAACGAGCTGATGGAGCGCCGGTCCCTGAGCCGGGAGGAGGAGGAAAAGCTCAACACCTCTCTGGCGGAGAAGCTGGCGGGAACGGACCAGGTCATGGCCCGGGCGGGCCAGATGGTCTCGTCCTTTGTGGGCTATCCCGCCTACGCCGTGGCGGACCACAAAACTGCCGCCACCGTGCGGCGGTTCGAGCTGATTCCGGTGGACGCCAGCAGCTTCATTGCCGTGGTGATGCTGTCGGACAGCCAGGTGAAAAGCCAGCTGCTACCCCTGCAATTGCCGGTGGCCGACGGGGGCCTGCCGGACATGAGCCACCTGCTGAACGCCCATTTCACTGGCATCGGGCCGGAGGATATGAACGGACGGCTCATGAGCCTGTCGGAGCAGGTGTCCGGCCAGTGGTTCCTGCCGCTGAACCAGGTGGTGGAATATGCCGGACGGCTATTGAAGGAAGCCAACAGCCAGGAGGTCTTTACCGGCGGGGCTAAGGAGTTCCTGCGGTTCCCGGAATACCGGGACGCGGACAAGGCCCACGACCTGATGACCTTTATGGTGGACAATAAAGAACAGCTGCCCGCGCCCACGGAGGGCGGCCCGGTGCAGATCCTCATCGGCCCCGAAAATCTCAACGAGGCCCTGCGGGACAGCAGCGTGGTGGTGGCCAGCTACGATATCGGAGACAATATGCGGGGCCTGGTGGGCGTGGTCGGACCCACCCGGATGGACTACGCCACCGTGGCGGCGCGCCTGAGCTACTTTGCCGAGAGCCTGGGCCGCATGTTCGGGAAGAACCAGCTGCCCCCCAAGGAGGACCAGGAAACATGAGCGAAAACGTCAACAATACCCATCCGGAGAATCAGCCGGAGAATCCGGAAACCCCAGAAACCGAAAATCAGGACACCGCGCCGGAAACGGCGGAGGAGACCTTCACCGTCACCCGGGACCAGATGGAGAAAATGGAACAGCTGGCCAAGATGGTGTCCGACGCCAGCGACAAATATCTGCGGCTGGCAGCGGAGTATGACAACTTCCGCAAGCGCACCGCCAAGGAGAAGGAAAGCCTCTACGGCGACGCCAAGGCCGACACCGTGAAGCCCTTTTTGGAGGTGCTGGACAACCTGGAGCGGGGCCTGGCCCAGTTCGAGGAGGGGGACCCCCACCGCCAGGGCATGGAGATGATCTGCAAGCAGTTCATGACCGTGCTGGAAAAGCTGGGCGTACAACAGATCGAGGCCCTGGGCCAGCCCTTTGACCCCGCCCGCCACAACGCCGTGATGCATGTGGAGGATGAGTCGGCCGGGGAGAACACCGTGGTGGAGGTATTCCAGCAGGGATACGCTTTGGGCGACAAGATCCTGCGGTTCGCCATGGTAAAGGTTGCTAATTGAGAGGAGCATGTGCTATGAACGGAAAAAAACTTTATAAAAGCCGGGATAACCGGATGATCTCCGGCGTGTGCGCCGGGATCGCCGAGTATTTCAATATGGACCCCACCATCATCCGTCTGGCCTGGGTGCTGTTCAGCCTGCTGGGCGGCAGCGGCGTGCTGGGCTATATCATCGCCGCCATCGTGATCCCCGAGTATCCGATGGACTGACCCTTGTAAACAAATTTTATTTCATATATTCAGGAGGCAATTATTATGTCTAAAGTTATCGGTATCGACCTTGGCACCACCAATTCCTGCGTAGCCGTCATGGAGGGCGGCGAGGCAGTTGTCATCCCCAACGCGGAAGGTAACCGCACCACCCCGTCCGTGGTGGCCTTCTCCAAGACCGGCGAGCGCATGGTGGGCCAGGTGGCCAAGCGCCAGGCCATCACCAACCCCGACCGCACCATCTCCTCCATCAAGCGCGAGATGGGCTCCGACCACCGGGTCAGCATCGACGGCAAGTCCTACACTCCCCAGGAGATCAGCGCCATGATCCTGCAGAAGCTCAAGAGCGACGCCGAGGCCTATCTGGGCAGCACCGTCACCGAGGCCGTTATCACCGTCCCCGCCTACTTCACCGATGCCCAGCGTCAGGCCACCAAGGACGCCGGCAAGATCGCGGGTCTGGACGTGAAGCGTATCATCAACGAGCCCACCGCCGCGGCCCTGGCCTATGGCGTGGATAAGGAGCAGGCCCAGAAGATCATGGTGTATGACCTGGGCGGCGGCACCTTCGATGTGTCCATTCTGGAGATCGACGACGGCGTCATCGAGGTTCTGGCCACCGCCGGCAACAACCGCCTGGGCGGCGATGACTTCGACGAGTGCATCATGAAGTACCTGGTCAGCGAGTTCAAGCGCACCGAGGGCATCGACCTGTCCGGCGATAAGGTTGCCATGCAGCGCCTGAAGGAGGCCGCCGAGAAGGCCAAGATCGAGCTGTCCGGCGTGACCACCAGCAACATCAACCTCCCCTATATCACCGCCGACGCCACCGGCCCCAAGCACCTGGACGTGACCCTGACCCGGGCCAAGTTCAACGAGCTCACCGGCCACCTGGTGGACGCCACCATGGGCCCCGTGCGCCAGGCCATGTCCGACGCCGGTCTGAAGCCCTCCGACCTGTCCAAGGTCCTGATGGTGGGCGGCTCCAGCCGTATCCCCGCCGTGGTGGAGGCCGTGAAGAACTTCACCGGCAACGAGCCCTTCAAGGGCATCAACCCCGATGAGTGCGTGGCCATGGGCGCGGCCCTGCAGGCCGGCGTGCTGACCGGCGATGTCAAGGGTCTGCTGCTGCTGGACGTGACCCCCCTGTCCCTGGGCATCGAGACCATGGGCGGCGTGTGCACCCGCCTGATCGAGCGCAACACCACCATCCCCGTGAAGAAGAGCCAGATCTTCTCCACCGCCGCCGACAACCAGACCTCCGTGGAGGTCAACGTGCTGCAGGGCGAGCGGGAGATGGCCGCCGCCAACAAGAGCCTGGGACGCTTCCACCTGGACGGCATCGCTCCGGCCCGCCGCGGCGTGCCCCAGATCGAGGTGACCTTCGACATCGACGCCAACGGCATCGTCAACGTGTCCGCCAAGGACCTGGGCACCGGCACCGAGCAGCACATCACCATCACCTCCTCCTCCAACATGAGCAAGGACGACATCGAGAAGGCCGTGAAGGAGGCCGAGCAGTATGCCGCCGAGGACGCCAAGATCAAGGAGAAGGTGGAGGTCCGCAACCAGGCCGACCAGATGGTCTATCAGTCCGAAAAGACCCTCAGCGAGGTGGGCGACAAGCTGCCCGAAAGCGAGAAGGCTCCCATCCAGGCCGGTATCGACAAGCTGAAGGAGACCCTGAAGGGCGAGGACACCGACGCCATCAAGGCCGCCACCGAGGAGCTGACCCAGCTGTTCTACAAGATGAGCGAGAAGCTGTATCAGCAGCAGGCGCCCCAGGGCGACCCCACCCAGGCCGGCCAGCAGGGCGGCGCCCAGGGTGACCAGGGCGGCCAGTACTACGACGCCGACTACAAGGTCGTGGATGACGACGACACCAAGAATAAATAAGTGAAATTTCACCACCGGAAAGGGGCAGGGCTTCCTGTCCCTTCCTGTGGTGTTCAGGGATAGAAGACCCAGAGAAGGGAGCGGGCCGTTATGGCAGACAAACGCGATTATTACGAGGTCCTGGGCGTTGAAAAGGGCGCCAGCGAGGACGAGATCAAAAGAGCATACAAAAAGCTGGCCCGGAAGTATCACCCGGACATGAACCCCGGCGACAAGGAGGCCGAGGAGAAGTTTAAGGAGATCAACGAGGCCAACGAGGTGCTGTCCAATCCCGATAAGCGCCAGAAATATGACCAGTTCGGCTTTGCCGGGGTGGACCCCAACTATGGCGCGGGCCAGGGCGGCGGATACGGCGCAGGGGGCTTCGACTTCGGCGACCTGGGCGACATTTTCGGCAGCTTCTTCGGCGGCGGCTTCGGCGGCGGCCAGCAGCGTCGCAACGGACCCCGCCGGGGCGAGAGCATCCGGGCCAGCGTGTCCGTGGACTTCACGGAGGCCGCCTTCGGCTGCGAGAAATCCGTGACGGTGGAGCGCAGCGAATCCTGCCCCACCTGCAAAGGCAACGGCTGCGCCCATGGCACCACGCCGGAGGTGTGCCCCGACTGCCGCGGCACCGGCATGGTGCAGCAGCGCCGCCAGACGCCGCTCGGCTTCATGTCCACCTCCGCGCCCTGCGGGCGCTGCGGCGGCAAGGGCAGGATCATCCACCAGCCCTGCAAGGCCTGTCACGGCAGCGGCCAGCTCCGCCGCCGCAAGACGCTCAAGGTCACCATCCCCGCGGGCATTGACAACGGGCAGACCATCTCCCTGCGCGGGCAGGGCAACGCCGGCAGGAACGGCGGCCCGGCGGGCGATCTGCTGATCGTCATCGCCGTGCGTCCGCACGAGATCTTCCGCCGCGAGGGCACGAGCGTGCTGTGCGAGGCGCCCATCACCTTCACGCAGGCGGTGCTCGGCGCAGAGCTGGAGATCCCGACCATCGACGGCAAGGTGAAGTACTCCATCCCCGAGGGCACGCAGAGCGGCACGACCTTCCGTCTCAAGGGCAAGGGCATCCCCGGCCTGAACGGCCGCGCGCGCGGCGACCAGTATGTGACCGTTTACATCGAGACCCCGCGCAACCTCAACCGCGAGCAGAAGGAGGCGCTGCGCAAGTTCAGCGACACGCTCGGCGAGAGCAACTATGAGCAGCGCAAGAGCTTCTTCGGGAAATTCAAGCTATGAGAAACGGACATTTTATCACCGATTACCATTGCCATTCCACCGTCTCGCCCGACGGGCACAACACCATGCGCGAGATGGCGGAGGCCGCGGTGCGGCTGGGTGTAGACGACCTGTGTTTCACCGACCACATCGAGCCCCTGCCATGGGACCGCTGGAACGAGCCGCCCAAGGAAAAGCACAGCTACGACTGGGCTCCCATGCTCGCGCAGTTCCGTGAGGCGCAGGAGGCCGTCGGCGGCCGCATCAAGCTGCACATGGGCGTGGAGCTGGGCGAATGCTCCTTTGCTCCCGACGTGGCGGACAGCTTTCTGGACGACGCGCCGCCGCTGGACTTCACCATCGGCTCGGTCCACTGCTACCGCACGGCCTCGGGCGAGGTCAACGACCTCACCTGGATCACGAGCACCGATCCCGCGGTGTGGTATGCCGCCTGCGAGAGCTACTTTGAGGAGATGGAAAAGCTGATCGACTGGGGCCGCTTTCAGGTCCTCGGACACATCACCCTCCCGCTGCGCTGGGCGAAGGAGCTGCGCGGCGTGGAGCTGGATTTCGACCGCTACGAGGAGCAGCTGCGCCATGTGATGCGCCGCGCCATCGAAAAGGGACTCGGCATCGAGTGCAACACCAACCGCGGCCATCTCCCCCTGCCGGACGGCAAATGGCTCAGGCTCTATCACGAGCTGGGCGGCGAGCTGATCACACTCGGCAGCGACGCCCACACGCCGGAGTACATCTCCTGCGCGATGGAGGAGCGGCAGGAGCTGCTCAAGGACTGCGGCCTGCGCTACTTTGCGACCTACGACCGGAAAAAGCCCATTTTCCACAAAATTTAACGATAGGAGAACGAACGATGAAAATTTCTCTCGGCTGCGACCACGGCGGCTACGCCCTCAAGGAGCACATCAAGGCATATCTGGAGTCCAAGGGCCACGAGGTCGTGGACTGCGGCACCTATTCCACCGACAGCTGCGACTATCCCATCTTCGGCGAGGCCGCGGCCCGCAAGGTCCAGAGCGGCGAGTGCGAGCGCGGCATCGTCATCTGCACCACCGGCATCGGCATTTCCATCGCCGCCAACAAGGTCAGGGGCATCCGCTGCGCGCTGTGCAGCGAGCCGCTGAGCGCGGAGATGACCCGCCGCCACAACAACGCCAATATGCTCGCCATGGGCGCCGGCATGATCGGCAAAAATATGGCCGAGCGCATCGTTGAGGTCTTCCTCTCCACCGAATTTGAGGGCGGCCGCCACGAGCGCCGCGTCGGTCTGCTGGACGCCATCGAGGGCTGAAACCGGAAAATTCGATGAAAATCAACAGGAATTTACGAATTTCTGTTGATTTTCTTTTTCCATGCTTGTAAAATGTCCGTACAGCTTGAAAGGCAGGTGAGACGGATGCCATCGACAAAGGGATACCGCAGCTACCACGGCAAGGGTGGTGCGGGACGGATCGTTCTGATCGTTCTGCTGTGCCTGATCCTGCTCGCGGCGGTCGGCTTTCTGGTCCTGCAGCGCTACGCGGTGTACGGCTCCGACGGCAGCATCCGCTTTGACCTGCCGTGGAAGCAGACCGAGGAGCCGTCCGACCCCTCCGCGCCCGACGGCGCGAGCCGGACGCCGGATGCTCCCGACGATAGCCCCAACGTCATCATCGACGAGCCCGAGCCGCCGGCCAAGCCGGAGCTTACGGAGCTTCACGGCGCCGAGCTGAGTGAGCGCGTGCTGCGCGGCAACGCGGACGCGGCTCTTGCCGCAGTCCCCGAGGGCGCAAACGCCGTCGCGCTGCGCGTGAAAAACGCGCGGGGCGAGCTGCTGTATGACTCCGCCCTGCAGGAAGCCATCGACGTCAATGCCGTCAAGGGCAGCAGCGGCGCGAATGCCGTCATTGCGGCGCTGACCGGGAGCGAGGTCTACACCATCGCCCGCATCAACGCCACGCACGACAGTCTCTATTCCTTTGCCCACATGGCCGACGCCGGTGTGCTGCAGCTCAGCTACGCCGGCTACATCTGGTACGATCCCGACAGCACCTTTTATTTGGCGCCGGAAAAGCCCGCCGCGCGGCAGTACATCGTCTCCGTCGCGCGCGAATGTGCGGAGCTTGGCTTTGACGAGCTGCTTTTTGACGAGTTCGGCTATCCCACCCGCGGGCGGCTCAACAACATCGACGAATCCGCGCGCACACTCTCCAAGAGCGCCGCGCTCGCGCAGCTCGCGGAGGAGCTTCGCAGCGGGACGGAGGCATACGGCGTCCGCCTTTCCGTGCAGCTTGACGCGGCGACCGTGCTCGCCGGCGGAAACGAGACGGCGGGGCAGGACCTCGCCGCGCTTGCCGCGGTCTTCGACCGCATCTATGTGGAAACGACGGCGGAGCAGCTCCCCGCGCTCACCGCGGCTCTGGAGCCGTATGACGCCGAGCTGGTGCCCATTCTCAGCGAAGCGCCCGCCTCGGGCAGCTATCTGCTGACAGCCTGAAGATAAAACGGAACGGTAAGCGGTGCTTACCGTTCCGTTTTCTTGTATCGCTCAGACCTCAAAGATCTCTCCGTCCGCTGTGATGCGCACAACGCGCGCGGCGAGCGCGGGATATGCCGCGCGGAAGCGGTCGATGGTCTCGAACCTTTTCCACAGATGCATGGGGAAGGCATGGAGGACCTCGACGTTCTTCAGCAGCCACTCCAGCCCGAGCCCCTCGGCCTCCTCGCCCAGACGCGGGTCGAGCGGTGCCATCGCCGCCGTGATCGCGGGCGCGATGCCGTTGTCCGCCGCCTCGTCGCGCACGGCGGAGGCGAGCTTTTCCATGGCGGCCTTGTAGTGGACGGCCATATTATTGCAGTAGGCCTTGCCCTCGCTCTCCCAATGCCACCAGTTCAGGTCGCCGCCGTGGTAGACCATTTTGCCCTCGGCGCGGAGCAGATAGGCGTTGCCGATGTCGGTGGACTTGATGGCGCGGACGCTCAGCTCCTCGCCGGCGGCCTCCGTGAGCAGAATGCTGTCGGGCCGCAGAACGGTCGTGCGGGCAAAGGCCTCGTCGGAGATGCCCAGCCACTTGCGGCGGCGCTCGGTCAGGCGCGTGTCGCGCGAGACAAAAAACTGCGTGAGCGGATATTGCTCCAGCAGGCCGAACACCTTCCCGTCAAAATGGTCCTCATGGCTGTGGCTGGAAAAGACCAGCAGCGGCTTTTGGGGATCGAGCGGCGGCAGCGTACCGGTGTAGTCCGGCTCATAAACGTAGTCGAACAGCGTATAAAACTTGTCCCACTCAACGAGAAACGCGCTGTGGGCGATGAATGTGATCTTCATGGGAAAGACTCCTTTGCTCGGGTGCCGCCATTGTAACAGAAAAATACCGTATTGGCAAGGGCGCGGCGTTGTGCTATACTGAGAAAAATAAAGGGAGGACGGGCGCGGATGCTGAAAAAAGCGTACATTGAGATCACAAACCGCTGCAACCTGCGCTGCACGTTCTGCCCCGGCACAAAGCGAGCGCCGCGCACGATGACGCCCGCCGAGTTCAACCTCGTGCTCGAGCGCCTCACGGGGCAGGTAGAATATGTGTATCTGCATGTGATGGGCGAGCCGCTGAGCCACCCGCAGCTTGCGGAACTGCTCGCCCTCGCTGCGGCGCGGGAGAGGAAGGGCTGCATCACGACGAACGGCACCCTCCTCGCGCGGCAAACGGAAACGCTGCTCGCCGCACGGACGCTCCATAAGGTGAGCGTATCGCTCCACAGCTTTGAGGGGAACGACGGCGCACAGGAGCGCGAGCGGGAATACCTTGACGCGGTGTGGGCCTTTGCCGACCGCGCGGCGACGCGGGGCGTCATCGTCGCGCTGCGGCTGTGGAATGAGGGCGGCGCGGAGACGCGCAATGGCGTGATCGAAGCCTTTCTTCACGAAAAATGTCCGGGCGAGTGGCTCGAGCCGCGCGGCGGCAGCTTCCGCCTGCGGGACAATTTGTACCTTGAGCGCGCAAAAAAATTCGACTGGCCCGACCTTAACGCACAGGAGCGCGGCACACAGTTCTGCTACGGTCTGCGCGACCAGCTCGGCGTGCTCGCCGACGGCACGGCGGTGCCGTGCTGTCTCGATCACGAGGGCGACATCGCGCTGGGGAATCTGTTCACGCAGCCGCTTTCGGAAATTCTGCAAAGCGAACGCGCGTGCGCACTGCGCGAGGGCTTCTCGCGCCGCCGTCCGAGCGAGGAGCTCTGCCGCCGCTGCGGCTTCGCCGCGCGCTTTTGACCGATAGGAGAAGCATGAACGAACAGGAACGACTCAACGCCCTCACCGCGCCGCTGCTGACGTGGTACGATATCCACAAGCGCGTCCTGCCGTGGCGCGGCATCCGCGATCCTTACCGCATCTGGGTGTCGGAGATCATGCTGCAGCAGACGCGCGTGCAGGCGGTGCTGGAATACTATGCCCGCTTTATGGCAGAGCTGCCCGACGTGTACGCGCTCGCGGCAGTAGGCGAGGAGCGGCTTTTCAAGCTCTGGGAGGGTCTGGGCTACTACTCCCGCGCACGGAACCTGCACCGTGCGGCGCAGGTTCTCGTAAACGACTGCGGCGGGGAATTTCCCCGCACGCGCGAGGAGCTTCTGCGTCTCCCCGGCGTCGGCGACTATACGGCGAGCGCCATCGCCTCCATCGCCTTCAGCGAACCGGAGCCGGCGGTGGACGGCAATCTCCTGCGCGTCGCCGCCCGGGTCGGCGGCATCGCGGAGGACATCATGGACGCCAGGGTGCGCAAGTGTTTTCGCGCCATGCTCACCGAAAGCATCGACTGCGAGCGTCCCGGCGAATGGAACCAGGCGATGATGGACCTCGGCGCGACGGTTTGCCTGCCGAACGGCGCGCCGCTGTGCGAAAAATGCCCCGCCCGCGCCTTCTGCGCGGCGTACCAAAACGGCATGACCGATGTGCTCCCCGTGCGCGCGGCGAAAAAACCGCGCAGGGTCGAGGAGCGGACTGTGTTCCTGCTCGTGCGGGACGGCAGGCTCGCCCTGCGCAAGCGTCCCGCCAAGGGGCTGCTCGCAGGACTGTGGGAGCTTCCGAATGTCCCCGGGAATCTTGACGAGGCCGGGGCGGCCATCACGCTCGCGCAATGGGGGCTTACGGCGCGGACGCTCACGCCGGTCGGTGCAGCAAAGCATATTTTTTCCCATGTGGAATGGGATATGCACGGCTATCTTGCCGCGGCAGCGGGCGAGAACAATGAATTTCTCTGGGCGGACGGCGCGGCGCTGCAAGCGGCAGCGATCCCCTCGGCATTCCGATACTACTTCGACACGGCGGTCCGATGGCTCGCCGCACAACAGGGAGGAACCGATCATGGCACAGCTTTACTTTAAGTACGGCGCGATGGGCTCGAGCAAGACCGCGAACGCGCTTATGGCGCGCTTCAACTATGAGGAGCGCGGGCAGCAGACGCTGCTCGTCAAGCCGCAGCTCGACACGCGCGACGGCGACCACATGGTCCACTCACGCATCGGGCTGGAGTTCCCCTGCGTCTACTTCCACGAAATGCGCGAGATGAGTGAGGACGAGCTGAAGAAGAACGCCTGCATCATCGTCGACGAGGCGCAGTTCCTCACGCGCGAGGAGGTCATGTATCTCGTCCATCTGGTGGACGACTGCGGCATCCCCGTGATGTGCTACGGTCTGCGCGCGGACTTCCGCGGCGAGCTGTTTCCCGGCAGCTATGAGCTGCTCGTGATGGCGGACAAGCTCGAGGAGGTCAAAACGATCTGCTGGTGCGGCAAGAAGGCGGCGTTCAACGCCCGCTTCGACGCGAACGGCAAGGTCCTCAAGGAGGGCGAGCAGGTCGTGCTCGGCGCAAACGACCAGTATATCGGTCTGTGCCGCCGCCATTGGATGGCCGGCGACCTCGGCCCCGACTTCAACGGACAGGGGACAGGCGACTGATGCTCTGCAATATCTGTCCGCGCCGCTGCGGCGCGGAGCGCACGGAGACGCGCGGCGGGGGAGTCTGCGCCATGCCCGCAGGCATCGTAGCGGCAAAGGCCATGCTCCACCAATGGGAGGAGCCGGTGCTCAGCGGCACGAACGGCGCGGGCTGCGTCTTCTTCTCCGGCTGCAATCTCGGCTGCGTGTTCTGCCAGAACGGTAAGATCAGCCACGAGAATTTCGGCAAGGTCCTTTCCCCCGCGCGGCTGCGGGAGATCTTCTTCGAGCTCATCGCACAGGGCGCGCACTGCATCGACCTGGTTTCGCCCACGCACTTCACGCCTTGGGTGCTGGAGGCTCTGGAAGATCCACTGCCCGTGCCGGTGGTGTGGAACAGCGGCGGCTATGAGCGCGTGGAAACACTCAAAACGCTGGAGGGCAGGGTGCAGATCTATCTGCCCGACCTCAAGTACGCGCTGGAAAAGCCCGCGCGGGAGCTGAGCTGCGCGGGCGATTACTTTCCCGTCGCCGCCGCGGCCATCGACGAGATGCTGCGGCAGGTGGGGCCCTACCAGATCGGAGACGACGGCTTGATGAAGTCCGGCGTCATCATCCGCCACCTCGTCCTGCCCGGCCAGCTCGAGAACACCAAGGCGGTCATCGACTATGTGTCCGCGCACTTCCCGCCGCACACGGTGCTTTTTTCCCTTATGAGCCAGTACACACCGCAGCCCGGCGCGAGCGGAGCGCTCGCGCGGCGATTGAACCACGCGGAGTACCGCGCGGCGGTGCGGTACATGACCGACTGCGGCATCACGGACGGCTTCTGTCAGGAGCTTTCCAGCGCGAAAGAGGAATATACACCGATCTTTGATCTGCAGGGGGTCTAGCATGACGGATAAGCGACAGCTCAGCTGCCTGCGCTGCGGCGCGGGAATGCGATTTATCGGACGCGACAAGTTCCAGCGCCGCCCCGACCTGTTCCTTTCGGACCTGACCTTCGCCCTTGCGGGCGGAATGGAGGTCGACATCTATTCCTGTCCTACGTGCGGAAAGCTCGAGCTGTTCCAACCGGAAGCGCCGTCGGACGGGCTCGCGCAGAAGCAATGTCCCGTCTGCGGGGCGGTCATCGACTTTGATTACGGACGCTGCCCACGGTGCAGGCACGAGTTTTGATAACATTCAGCAATATTTTTAGAAAAAATTACGAGGAGGATTCGCCATGCCGCGCATCAGCAAGGAAAACTATTACCTCGACATTGCCGAAACGGTGCTCGAACGCGCGACCTGCCTGCGGCGGGTCTACGGTGCCATCATCGTCAAAAACGACGAGATCATTTCCACCGGCTACAACGGCGCGCCCCGCGGGCGGAAAAACTGCGTCGATCTCGGCTTCTGCACACGCGAGGAGCTGCAGGTCCCGCGCGGCGAGCGCTACGAGCTCTGCCGCAGCGTCCACGCTGAGGCGAACGCCATCATCTCGGCGTCCCGGCGCGACATGGTCGGCGGCACCATCTATCTTGTGGGCCGCGACGCGCGCACGGGCGAGCTGCTGCACGACGCGACAAGCTGTGCCATGTGCCGCCGTCAGATCATCAACGCAGGGCTCGAAAAGGTCGTCATCCGCCGCACGGAGACAGAGTTTGAGGTCGTGCCCGTGCGGCAGTGGATCGACGAGGACGATTCTCTTCCCGAAGCATAAGAAAAGAAGGTCTCTTTTCAAGAGGCCTTCTTTTTTCTGTTCCGCTTTCAGCGGCAGTATTTCTCGATGTAGGCGTTCTGGCACTTGATGATGATCTTCACGGCCTCGTCGCGGCCGAGCACGTCACTCACCACGGTCTCCTTGCCCTCAAGGCTTTTATAGACGCGGAAGAAGTGCTTGATCTCGCTGGCGACGTGGTCGGGCAGCTCGGAAATGTCCTGATAGGTGTTGTAGGTCGGGTCCTGGAAGGGAATGGCAATGATCTTCTCGTCGAGCGAGCCGCCGTCCTCCATCGTGATGACGCCGATGGGGTAGCACTCAACGAGGCTCAGCGGACGGATGCACTCCGAGCAGAGCACCAGCACGTCCAGCGGGTCGCCGTCGTCCGCCCAGGTGCGGGGAAGAAAGCCGTAGTTCGCCGGATAGTGTGTGGAGGTATAAAGGATACGGTCGAGGCGCAGAGCGCCGGTCTCCTTATCCATTTCGTATTTGTTCTTGCTGCCCTTTTCGATCTCGATGACGGCGAGGAAGTCCTCGGGGCGCACGCGGTGGGGCGCAACATCATGCCAGAGGTTCATAGACAGGCCCTTCTTTCTTTACAAAAATAATAGATATCTTTAATAAAAGATTATAATATGCCCGTGCCGCGATTGCAAGGGCGGGACGCACAAACTTTGTGTAAAAATCTCCGCGGTTTCCGAAAAATGCAGCAAAACGCCCATCGCGCCGGCACGACAAAATTTTCGCTTCATCTTGTCAGGGCGCGCGCTCCGTGTTATAATTTATTAGTTAAAGTATATCAACCGGGAGGATAACCCCTTGGAACGAGAAAAGGTATTGGTCAGCGCCGAGGAAACGGCGCGGCAAAAGGAATATATGGATAAGGTGCGCGCGCTGCACGAGCAGCGCACGACGAAGCCGCTGGCCTACGTCCACACCTACGGCTGCCAGCAGAACGAGGCCGACAGCGAGGCCCTGCGCGGCTATATAGAGCTCATGGGCTTCGGCTTCACCGAGGACGAGAACGAGGCCGAGCTCATCGTCGTGAACACCTGCGCCGTGCGCGGGCACGCGGAGATGCGCGTCCTGGGCAACGTCGGCGCGCTCGTCCACGCCAAGGCGCGCAACCCGCGGCTCATCGTCGCGGTCTGCGGCTGCATGGTCCAGCAGCCGCACATGGCCGAGAAGATAAAAAACTCCTTCCGCGTAGTGGACCTCTGCTTCGGCCCGCACGAGCTCTGGCGCTTCCCCGAGCTCTACGAGCGCGCGGCGAGGCGGCGCGGCCGGGTCTTTGAGGTCTCGCCCTGCGAGGGCGTCGTCGCGGAGGGCCTGCCCGTGCACAGGCAGGGCAGCGTCAAGGCCTGGCTCTCCGTCATGTACGGCTGCAACAACTTCTGCACCTACTGCATCGTCCCCTACGTCCGGGGCCGGGAGCGCTCCCGGCGCTTTGACGACGTCGTGGCAGAGGCGCGCAGCCTCGTCAAGGCCGGGTATAAGGACATCACCCTCCTCGGCCAGAACGTCAACAGCTACGGCAAGGACCTCGACGAGGGCCGCGACTTCGCGGATCTCATACGAGAGATAAACGCCATCCCCGGCGACTTCCTCATCCGCTTCATGACCAGCCACCCGCGCGACGCGACGGAAAAGCTCTTCCGCACGATGGCCGAGTGCGAAAAGTGCGCAAAGCACATCCACCTGCCCGTCCAGTCCGGCAGCAGCCGGGTGCTCCGAGCCATGAACCGCCACTACGACAGGGAGAAATACCTCGCGCTCGTGGACAAGGCGCGCTCTTACATGCCCGAGCTCGTCCTGACGACGGACATCATCGTCGGCTTCCCCGGCGAGACGGCGGAGGACTTTGCCGAGACGCTCTCGCTCGTCGAGCAGGTGCGCTATGACGCGATGTTCACCTTCATCTTCTCGCCCCGCGAGGGCACACTGGCGGCCACGATGCCGGACCCGGTGTCGAGGGAGGAAAAGCAGGTCTGGTTTGACCAGCTGGTCGAGACCGCGAACCGCATCTCGGGCGAGAAGCATCAGGAATACATAGGCCGGAAGCTCCGCGTCCTGGTGGACGGGGAGACGGGCAGGGGGGAGTACAACCTCTCCGCGCGCACGAACGGCGGGCGGCTGGTGCACCTCAAGGCCGACCCCTCGCTCGTCGGCAGCTTTATCGAGGCCGAGATAACGGACGGCAACACCTGGGCGCTCTACGGCGTCCCGGCGGAATGATACCGGGAAAGGAGGCGGCGGCATGGCGGAAAAGACCCCGATGCGAAGGCAGTACGAGGAGATAAAGAGCAGATACCCGGACTGCATGCTGCTTTTCCGGCTCGGCGACTTCTACGAGATGTTCGACGAGGACGCGCAGACCGCCGCGGACGAGCTTGACCTAATGCTCACCACGCGCGACAGGAACAAGCCCC
>ENA-OPBO01001307-OPBO01001307.1-human-gut-metagenome-genome-assembly--contig:-NODE-1307-length-17884-cov-12.779012_pt1 | contig 17884 bp, 10 predicted proteins | sample MGYA00241071_ERZ501458 | MGnify/ENA primary metagenome ERZ501458 (study PRJEB25962, sample SAMEA2042509) | human gut metagenome | biome: human gut; feature: human-associated habitat; material: faeces... | reverse complement strand
GCGTGGAGCCTGTCGTCTGCGCTCGGCGATCGCGAATACTTCGTGCTCTCATCGCCTTCTCTTGCCAGCAGCAGCTCTATGGTTTATTTTGTCATAGGAGACTGTCGGCGGCGGTATTGTTTGTTTTGGTTTTTTCAACTTGAAGATATCGTGGATTTTCCTTTAATACATCGTCCTTATGGCTTTATCGTTCAGTTTTTGATGATAAACACCGGGAACGGCGGGTCGTTTGTCCAATTATAAAAATCGAGTTTCAAGACCTGATATTTCGACGAATCGAGCGTTTTAAGATACGGCAGCAGTGCGTCTCTTTCCTCGTAGCCCGAGTCGCCGCCGTAATAAACGCTCACGCACATTAAGCCGCCCTTCTTCAAAAGCCCGAGTCCGCCCTCGATTGCTTTTATCGTGGACTCTGCGTGTGTGAAAACGCTGTGATCGCCCGACGGCAAATATCCGAGGTTGAAAACAATGCACGATACGCTGTCTCTATCCGCGTACTTTGTCATATTTTCGTGCGATTCAAGATGGACGTCCGCCGATTGTCCGCGGCTTTTCAGAAGGTTTTCGGTGCTGTCCACGGCGTCTTTCTGCACGTCGAAAGAAATAACTTTCCCGCTGTCCCCGACAAGCGAGCATAAAAACGACGTATCGTATCCGCGCCCTGCGGTTGCGTCGATAACGACGTCGCCCGCGCCGACGAATTTCCTTATTGTTTCGTGTACAATGGTCAAAGCATTCATATTTTTATTATATCACATCGTGGCGTTTTGACAATAACTAAGGCCGTCCGAAGACGACCTTTTTAACGTTTTTGAATTATCTTTCTTCCCTGAAATACGAAAGCCCCAGCGATGCAGGCGGCTGCGTCTCGCGCTTATTAAAGAACGAAATAATAATAAGGACGAGAGCGGTTGCAACGTAAGGAATGATTTTTACAAGTTCTTTTTCGGCAAGGCTTACGCCCGTAATATAGTTGGGCATAATGTACAAAAGACCGAAAATGAACGAGCCGATAATACAAAGTCCCGGGCGCCACAATGAGAAGATAACAAGCGCGACCGCAAGCCAGCCAAGCCCTTCGATAACGTATTCAAGCGATCCGCGCGTGCAATCAAGAAGATAAAACGCGCCGCCGATACCGGAAATTGCCGAGCCGATTATACAGGCAAGGTATTTATATCTGATGACGTTGATACCCGCCGCGTCCGCCGCCGCGGGGTTTTCGCCGACCGCTTTTAAGTTAAGTCCCGTTTTGGTGCGGTTCATAAAAATTGCGACAAGCACCGTAATAATTATACCGACGTACACCAAAACGCCGTGCGACAAGAACATTTGTGAAAACCAGTTGTTTTCGACATTTCCAAAGAACGGCGCAGTGAACACTTTGCTTACTTCGTAAAACGTCGTGCCCTCGTTGCTCATCATCGAGCCCCAGAACCCAAGTACGCCCGCACCAAACGTTGTAATGGTAAGTCCCGTGACGTTCTGGTTGCATCGAAGGGTAATTGTAAACAATCCGTAAACGACGCCCATCATCGCGCCGAACAGCATTGCCATAAGAATTGCGACAAAGACGATTCCGCCGGCTGCAAGCCCCGCGTTTTTTGCAAGGTTTGCGCCAAGGCAGCCGCCGATTGCGCCAAAGCACATAACGCCGGGGATTCCCAGATTAAGGTGTCCGGATTTTTCGATGATAATTTCGCCGGTCGAGCCGTAAAGGAAAACAATACCGAATTTTATTGCCTGAGTTATTAACGTAACAAACATATTACTTATCCTCCTCTGCGACAACTTCCGCTTGTTTTTTCTTTTTGAAGCATGCGGGAATTTTGAAATATTTTTTGTTGAACATTATCTTATAGTTGATAAAGAACTCACTTGCGATGATAAAGAAGAAGAACACGCCCGCAAGCATCGAGGGGAACGACGCACCGAGACGCGCATACGTTGAAACTTCTGCCGCGCCCTTTTGTACGAACACAACCAAAAACGACGTCAACACCATCGCAAACGGATTGAACTTTGCAAGCCAGGAAATAAGAACGCCCGTAAAGCCTCTGCCGTTGACGGTATATTTGCTGTTCAAGTCAAGGTTTGTTGCGCTGACAAGAAGGAATCCCGTGATACCTGCGATAATACCGCAAAGAATCAACGTGCGAATGATAACTTTTTTGCTGTTGATTCCGATATAACGCGCCGTATTTTCGCTTTCTCCGACAACGGTAAGTTCATAGCCGTGTTTGCTGAAACGAAGATAAATGTACATCAGAATCGTAATAACCGCCGCGATGATGATTTTAAGAATGAATTCGTTATCTCCGATTGAGCCGACAACGCCCTTCGTAAACGTCAGCGTACCGGTGCCCGTCGACGCAACGCTTTTAATAAAGTATTCCGTAAGACATACCGCAATATAGTTCATCATAAGCGTCAAAAGCGTTTCGTTGGTGTTCCATCTCGCTTTGAAAATTGCAGGGATCATCGACCATAACGCGCCGAATACCATCGCAACGACAAGCGACAGAACAATCGTACCCGCGTCGCTTGATTTGCCGCCCATAAAGTTTATGACAACCGCACAACCGAGCGCTCCCATAAGGATTTGCCCTTCTCCGCCGATGTTCCAGAATCTCATTTTGAAACACGGAGTGACCGCAAGCGCGACCAACAAAAGCAGTGCCGTTTCATGGAAAAGTCCCCAGACACGTCTTGGGGTGCTGAATGCGCCGCCGAAGAAGTTTTTGAAGAAGAATCCCATGTCTTTTTTCGTGATTGCCGTAGTGATAATCGCGCAGGCAAGGATTGACAATGCAAAAGCGATAAGGCGGATAAGCCACGCTTTTTTTCTGTCCATATCCACACGTTTTACAAGGTGCGCGACGGGTTCGTGAACTGTTTTACGCATTGTGTCCCTCCTTTACTTCATCGTCAAATATTTCGACTTTTTCGGGCATACTTGTCATAAGAAGCCCGACTTGCTCTTTCGTGCAATTTCTTGCGTCGACAATGCCGCTGACTTTGCCGCCGCACAAAACCATGATTCTGTCCGAAAGCGCAAGCAGTACGTCCAGATCTTCGCCGACGAAAATAACGGCAACTCCGTTTTCTTTTTGTTTGTTGAGCAAATTATAAATAACGTAGGACGAGTTGATGTCCAGCCCTCTTACGGGATAAGCCGCCATAAGGACGGTAGGCGCGGACGCGATTTCGCGACCGACCAACACTTTTTGCACGTTTCCGCCCGAAAGTTTTCTGACAGGAGTTTTTACGGAAGGCGTCACAACTTCCAACTCTTCCACAATATTTTCCGCAAGGTCGTGCGGGGTTTTCCTGTCCAGAAATATCGAATGACCTTTTCCGTAGGAACGAAGCATCATGTTGTCCGTCAAGTCCATATTCCCGACAAGTCCCATGCCCAGACGGTCCTCGGGAACGAACGAAAGTCTTACGCCCAATTCCCTGATTTGCGTGGGGGATTTCTGCCTCAAATCGACTTCTTTATTGTTGTCTTTGGGATCGAAGTAAGTAACCGCGCCGCCTTCCAAACGTTGAAGTCCCGCGATTGATTCCAAAAGCTCGCGCTGACCGCTGCCCGCGATACCTGCGATACCCAGAATTTCGCCCGAACGCGCCGTAAACGACACGTTGTCAAGCGCAAGTATTCCTTCGCGGTTTTTGCAAGTGAGCCCGGAAATCGTGAGCCTTTCTTCTGCGTTGACGGGGATTGTTCTGTCGATATTAAGTTCGACCTTTGCGCCGACCATCATTTCCGTCAACGAACTTTCGGTTGCGTCTTTCGTATCGACGGTGCCGATATATTCGCCCTTTCTTAAAACGGCGACTCTGTCCGAGATTTCCAGAACTTCGTTGAGTTTGTGCGTAATAATGATAATGGATTTTCCGTCGTCGCGCATTTTCCTTAAAACGTCAAAAAGTTTTTTGGTTTCCTGCGGCGTCAGAACGGCGGTAGGCTCGTCCAGAATAAGGATATCCGCGCCGCGATACAACGTCTTAATAATTTCGACGGTTTGTTTTTCGGAAACGGACATATCGTAAATTTTCTTTTTGACGTTGATATCGAAGCCGTACTTATCGACGATTTTTTGTACGATGTCAACGCGATTTCTCGACAAATGGTTGAATTTGATTTTCTTGCCTAGTTTTACAAAAGGAAGTGTCGCGCATTTTAAGGCGCATTTTATTTTTTCGGCAGGTTTGTCGCCAAGCCTGATTTCTTTGACGGGCGAACGCTCGTCATCGGCGTCAACGACAATGCCGTAGTCGTCAAGTTTATCTTTGTATTCTTTCGATTTTTCACGGATACTGAACGGGGGCATCTTTTCGCCAAGAATAACGTTGTCCGCCGCCGTAAAGATGTCAATCAGCTTAAAATGCTGATGGATCATTCCGATGTGGTATTTATAAGCGTCCTGCGGAGAACGAATCACGACTTCCTTCCCGTCGATGAAAATTTCACCGCTGTCGGGGAAGTATATACCCGCAATCATATTCATAAGGGTGGTTTTACCGCTTCCGTTTTCGCCAAGAAGCGACAAAATTTCACCGCGCCTAACGTCCATGCTGACGTCATTGTTCGCAACGACCGCGCCGAACCGTTTAGTAACGTTTCTGAGTTCGATAACGTTGTTTTGTCCCATATAACTCTCCAAAAATAGCGATTATCACGCCGAAAAAAAGGGTTAAGGCGGGACGATTGTCCCGCCGAAATCCTATTCTGTTGTTAAGAATTAGTACTTTCTGTCAAGAAGTTTAATGCCGTCGATTTCAACGTCAAAGTAAGGTGCCGAACGATGTTTGGATTCAAAGAAAACGCCGTTTTCAATGACTTGCGTGTCGGCTTTGTTGTTATCTTTGCCGGTGCCGTCGTCTTCAAAGTTTACGTTTGCCATATATGTTTCAAGCGTTGCGCCGTTAACGGTGAAGGTGGCGGTGTCGAAAACGTTAAGAGTGCCGTTCATAAGTTTTGCCTTAATGTCAGCAACTTTTGCCGCAGTGTCAGCGGTTGCTGCCGTACCGAAAGCGGTAAGTTCTACGGAACCGGTTGCGATAGTGCCTGTCCAGTCCTTAGCAACGTTTGCTTTATTAACGTCACCTTTGGCGTTTACGATTTGTTCAGCAAGGTATTTGTAGTAAGGCGCCCAGTTGATTCTGGAAGAAACGATGAACGTATCGGGGCAAGCGGAGAAAGTGCTGCCGTTGTAAGATACGTTGGGAACTTTTGCTGTTTCACAAGCGTTAGGTGCGCCCATGGAGTCAGCGTGTTGGCTGATAAGTTTGCATCCGCCATTAATAAGAGCGGTTGCCGCGTTGCTTTCAGCGGTTTCGTCGTACCAGCTGCCGGTGAACGTTACATCCATGGTGACGGTCGGGCAGACGGATTTTGCGCCAAGGTAGAAAGAGGTGTAGCCGGAGATAACTTCCGCATAAGTGTATGCGCCGACGTAACCCATTTTGGCTTCTTCTGCGGTGAATTTGTTTGCTGCGATCATTTCATTGAGTTTCAAACCTGCGGCAACGCCTGCAAGGAAACGACCTTCGTAAATGGATGCGAATGCGTTGACAAAGTTAGGAAGATTTTCGGTGTGAGCCCTCGTTCCGGTTGCGTGTGCAAACAAAACTTTGGGAGCCTGTTTAGCAGCTTTCAACATATATGCTTCGTGACCGAAAGAGTCAGCGAAAACGATGTTGCAACCTGCGTCGACAAGGTTCATGGCTTCCTGATAGCAAGTATCGTCCTCAGGGATACCGGTTTTGATGATGACCTGATCGTCGCGAAGACCGAGTTCGCGTTGAACTTCTTCCATCGCCGTGATGAAGTTTTTGTCGTACGTACTGTTTTTGTCATGCAAGCAAAGCATACCGATTTTAATGTTCGAATAATCGACTTCTCCGCCGTCGTCTTTCTTACATGCGGTAAGACCGACTGCGAGTGCTGCAACCATCGCTACAACAAGGAAAATTGCAAGAATTTTTTTCTTCATTATGAAACCCTCCATAAATTTTGCCGTATGGCATTTTTTAACTTAGTTTTTCCTGAAAGTGACGCCGTCGTCCGACATACTTTCGATAATCGCAAGGCTTTCGACGCGGACGCCCTGCTCTCTCAACTCGTCCCCGCCTTTCTGGAAGCCCTTTTCGATGGCAATCGCGCACCCGACAAGAGTCGCACCCGCCTGCTCGATCAATGCGATAAGCCCGCGCAACGCCTCGCCGTGAGCAAGAAAATCGTCGACGATAAGCACGCGGTCGGAAGAATTCAGAAATTCCTTTTCAACCATTATCGTGTTTACGTTGCCGTGAGTATAACTTTTGACTTCCGCAGAATAAACGTCCTTTGAAATGTTGGCAGTTTTACTTTTCTTAGCAAAAAGCACCGGGACGTGCAAGTACATAGCTGCGTAGCATGCAATTGCGATTCCCGATGCTTCTAAGGTCAGAATTTTGGTAACTTGGTCGCACTTATAGAGTGAGTAGATTTCCTTGCCGATTTCCTCCATCAAAGTATCATCTATAAGATGATTGAGAAAACCTCCAACTTTTAACACCTCTCCGGGGAAGACTTTACCGTCCCTGAGGATGCGTTCCTCCAAAAGTTTCACTCTGTACCCCAATATAATGTGGTTGGCGTCAGTCAGAAACACTTTATTTTGTGTTTTTTGGCTTTCCGCCACCTGTAAGATAGTGCCATTATAACCAAAACGACAAAATGTGTCAAACGAAAATCGCCACTTTTGAACATTATTTTCAACTTCTTTCAAATTTAAAAATAATAATCATACAAAGGCGACGAAATATAAGGGTTTTTCTGAACTTTTATTCACGTTTCAACCATTTCCCCGCCCGCGCTTTCGCAGGATTGTCTGTCCAATCATTCCGTTTGCTCTCCCGCGTGCCACCCGCATGCTCACCCGACCTGTTGCCCGCATGCTCGCCACTCTCGTTTTTCCGCTTTTCTCGTTTTTCCGCTAACTTAATAAATACGCGCGCCTACCGCGCCTACCGCGCGCTCGCGCGTGGTAAGCACATTTATAGCAATGTTTTCGCACGCCATTGAAAACAACATGGGCGTTTTGCCGTTCAATTATTAAAAAACCCCGAAACGTCGTCGGGGTTTTCGTTATTTTGATTTCTTGCGGTCAGACGCGGCAGAAGCCGTCGGGGGTGACGATAATTTCGCCGGTCTGGACGGCGGCGGTGAGAGAAGCGTCAACCCATTCCACGGCGGATTTTGTGCGTTTCGCGACGTTGAACAGTTTGAAAACTTCCTTATTAAGGTCGTCCTTTTCGATATAGACGGTCGCTTCGATTGCGCATTTTGCGGCGGCGACGATCTCGTGGGGATGCACTTTTGTCAAATCGCGGGTAACGCGCGCGTCGCTCGGGCGGAAAGTCGAAACGGGCTTATCGACGTAAAAGACTTTGCCAAAATATTCCTGCCGTTGCGCCTCGTATGACGAAACGTATCTTGAAATTTGCGCGATGGCTTTTTTGGCGGTTTTCGGCACGCAGAACGCCGCGGCGATTTTATCGATAAGACAGCTTTCTTCGATCGGCGACTCGACCTCGATAACGGTGCGGATTTTATTCATAATCGCTTCTTCGTTGACGAAATTCAGGACGTATTCCGCCCCGGCGCGCGCCAGCGGTTTGATATAAGCCGTCTTATAAGTTTTCCTGTATTTTTGCAGCGCGTCGCGGACGGTTTTTTTGGAAACGACCTTCTTTTCGGTGAGCGTCGCGACGACTTCCTTGATTTTGTTGATTTCGCGTTTCTGGTTGTTGAAGTAGTTTATCGTCCAAAGGTTATAGACGTTCCAGCCGAGTTTTTTCAGAATTCTCGTCTGCATGGTCATGCGGTCTTTCGCGGACGGGATTTTTGCCGAGTGCTCGCTGTCCGCGATGATTGCGAGAATATACTTGTTTTTGTCGCGGGGATCGACGACGGCGACGTCGATTTTGAAGTCGGACACGCCGACGTTCGCGTCGCACAACAGTCCGCGGTCTTTCAGGTCTTTCGCGACGTTTTCGCCGATACCCTTCGACTCCACCCTGACGTCCTTTGCCGCAATCGAAAGCATCTCGGGACCGCGTTCGGCGTATTCGAGGAAGGCTTTCAACGCTTTGACGCCCACGCTGTCGGTGCGGTTAAGGTCAATCATATTCCCCGTTACGGAACTGAAAACGATCATCTCGCTCCTTGCGCGGGTAACTGCAACGTTAAGTCGTTTATAGCCGCCCTGCTGGTTTATAGGACCGAAATTCAACGATAATCTGCCAGTTGCGTCGGGACCATATCCGACGCTGAACAAAATCAGGTCGCGCTCGTCGCCCTGAACGTTTTCAAGATTCTTCACAAAAACAGGCTCGTCCACGTCGTACGCCACGTCGTCGAGACCTTCTTTGTGAATCTCGTGTTGCAGCTTATCTTCGATGTAATTCTGTTGCGCCGTATTGAACGTAACTATGCCGATCGAGCGGTTTCGTTCCTGCGGATTTTTAAGCCTTGCCACGACTTCTTTCACAAGCGCGTCGCCTTCTTTTTTGTTGCATTTGCTGCCGCCCCTTTCGTAAACGCCGTCGACATAGGCAAGTTTTACTTTGCCTTTCAGCTCATTCGGAGACGGGAAAGTGAGCAACTTATTGTCGTAAAACATACTGTTGGAAAACGCGATAAGGCTTTCGTGATTGCTGCGGTAATGCCACAAAAGATGCCGTTCGGGCATGCCGATTGCAAGGCAGTCGTCAAGAACGCTTTCAAGGTCTTCGACTTCGAAGTGCTGTTCGTCGCGATAATCGGTGCGGAAGAACATCGTGGGCGGAAGCTGCTTCGGATCGCCGACGACGATGACGTTTTTACCGCGCGCGATTGCGCCTACCGCCTCGCACGTGGGCATCTGCGACGCCTCGTCGAAGACGACAAGGTCGAATTTTTCCTTTTCGATATCGAGATATTGTGCAACCGACACCGGACTCATCAGAAGACACGGGCAAGTCGCACGAAGTATTTCGGGAATTTGCGAAAACAGCGCGCGTATCGTTGTGCCTTGCATATTCGTTTTTTCGGCGCGGTAAAGCAAAACTCTTTCCAGGTTATGTTCGCCCGAAGTATCGGTGCGCGGAAGTTTCGACACGAGCCTTAAATACAACTCCGACCTTGTGAGTTTTTCGTATTCGTCGGACAGCGCACGGAAACGTTGCATCGTTTCTTCAAGCGACAGCCCCGAGAACCTGCAAAGCACGTCGTCAAGGTAAAGTTCGCTCCTGACAAAATTGAAATACACGCATTTTTTGAAACTTCTCAGCACGTCTTCGGCGGTGATTTCGCCGTTAAACAGCGGTTCCAGCACGAAATCGAAGCCTTCTTGTCCGCACCTTTCCACAACGCTCTGGTATCTGCACCAACTCGGGATATAGTCCATATTCTTTTCGATACTCGAAATGCGGTCGATAGTGCTGTTGATTTCTTCGCGCGGATCTTTTTTGACGATGCAAAAGAGATTTTCAAACGCGGTTTTCGCCTTTTGTTCGGTTTCGTAAGCGCGCATATAGTATTCCATAAGGACGTGCGGCTTATTTTTCGTCAACCGACGGCAGGTTTCGTTGAAAAGATTGAAGTCGCAATCGGCGTACAGTGCGCGTGCGGCGTCGTAAAGCGCGGACACCGTCGCGATTTTGTCGTCAAGCCCCATATCGTTTTCGGTTGTGGCGAAAAGCGATGCGACTTCCGCGCGGCGTTTTTTGACGGTTTCTTTGGTTTCCGCAATGATAAGCAGGAATTCCAGAAATTCGCGGCGGTCGTTTTTGTCGACGGAAGAGAGCGCCTTTTTCACCGACTTTGGCAAAAACGCGCTTTTTTGCATTGCTTCTTTGACCTCGGCGGGCGCGACGTTTTCGGGATACTTTCCGTACTTATTCTCGTATTCTTTCGTGATAAGCCCATCGCGACGAGCCGCTTCGAGATACGACTCCACAAGCCCTTTCGCGTTTTCGACGGCGCAGGCGTTTTCAAAATATTTTGCGATTTTTTCGTCGGACGTGAGTTTGTCCGACAGGAAATACAACGCCTTCAACTTTTCGCCGGTGAGCGAAATCGTTCGCATATTTATTAAGGTTTGAAGTTCGCGCGCGTAAGTTTTCAGATGTCTTAGCTCCATCTGGTAAATATCGAGCACGCTTTCGGCTTCTTCGCGCCAGGCGTCGGTGTAATCGAATTTTCCGATGTACCGAAACGGCGACTTTTCGATATCGCCACATTCTTTCGCGCGGATTGCAAGTTCCGTCAGAATATCAAGGTATCTGTTGAATGACGACGCCGTCAGTTTTTCGTAAAACAACCCGTCGATTCTTAAACAATCGGGAGCGTCCGAATTGTCAAGATACGCCATCATCGCCTCGTACAGCGAGAAACCGAGATAACGCTTTCTGTGCATTGCGTCGATTTCACCCTGCAACTTGTCGATGCACTCCTTGATTTCGTTCGCTTTTTCTTCAAAGTCGATATCGGAAGCGGCAGAACCAAGGTTTAACGTGTTGATTATTTTCGATAAAATATCGGTTTTGTGCGTTTTGTCGGAATGAAGTTCCAGACAGAAATCGCCCGCGCCGCAGTCGACAAGGCGTTTATAAACCACGTTCAACGCCGCCATTTTTTCGGCGACGAACAGCACGCGCCTGCCTCGCACGATGTTGTTGACGATGATATTCGTTATCGTTTGCGACTTACCCGTGCCGGGCGGTCCGTGCAGCACGAACGAGCCGTTCAGACTTGCTTTTATCGCCTGATATTGCGAGCTGTCCGCGCTTATCGGCAGCAACATTCTGTCCGTGCCGAAGTACGCCTCGTCCGAGTTTGCGGTGTCGGTCGGAGTTTCGTTTTTCAGCCCGGCGTCCACCGAGTTCGAAATCATAGAACGGATAAGCGGCGACTCCTTGAACTTGTCGATATTATAGCGCACGTCGTGCCACATGAGATAATTCGTGAACGACAAAACGTTCAGATAAACGTTGTCGATAATTTCCCATCCTGGTTTATCGGCGATTTCTTTTTTGACGCGCGCGATGACTGCGAGTATACTTTTCGCGTCGGACAGTTCGACCGCCGAAAGCCCGCGCATATCGAGGCGGAATTCCTGATACAAAAATTCCAGAAGAGTATTGTTTATCTGCGCCCCGTCAACGTCAAAAGTAATCGAAAATACGGGCAGAGATATGCCCTTTTTGTCAATCGACACCGGATAAAGAATAAGCGGCGCGTATTTGAATTTTTCGTTTTCAGACTCTCTCCACTTCAAAAAGCCGCACGCCACGTACAAACTTGCGGTGCCGGACTCTTCTTCGATGGTTTTTTCCTTGCGATAAAGATTGAGCAGCGTTTTGTTTTGCTCTTTTTCCGAAAACACGGTCGAAAGTCTTTTGTTTTTGTATTCGTACAAAAGGTATTCCGACAGCGGCTTCAGCGGCGCGGGGTTGTCGAAAGACGGATTCAGCCTTGCGTCGCCGTCGGGCACGTCTTTGGGGTGCGCCGTGAGCGTATAAGGTTTATCGTGTGTGACGTTTTCGACAAAAGTTTCGATTGACGCGGTGAGAATTTTCACGGCGGTATTCGACACCCTGAAATTCAAAAGCGAATTGCGAAGATCGAGTTCCAGCAAGCGGCGTTCCCACTGTTTTTCGCGGGTGAACAGACTTTCGCCGCCGATGTTTTCGCCGTATTCTTTGATTTTCGGCGGAGCGGCTTGTTTATAATCGTCGCTTTCGACAAGGTCGTATCCGCCCTCTGTTTTCACGCGGACAGACTGTGGCAGTATGCCCATGATACGCGCGCGTTTTATATCGACCGCAAAATCGACGGTCGGCGATTTTTTAAGGAACGACACGGCGTTTTTCTCGCACTTTTCAAAACTTTCGCCCTTGAAAATGCCCGAAATGTCGATAAGCGTCGCTTCACCGACGCCCGCCGCCGCTTTTTTCGCGACGTAAGACATATCGTCGAACACGTCTTCCGCCATACATTCTTCGGTCAGGAAGCACGCGACGTACCAGCTGTTGTCCGATTTCGCAACGACGGGATTGTATCCCGCGCTTTCGATCACCGACGCGAAAATCAGCGCAAGTTCCATCGGCGTTGCGACCTTGTCCGAAAGTATTTCCGAAAAATCGGACACGATGACGCTGTCCGCCGTCGTTTTCTTGCCCATAAGGAATCCATGGTCGCAAAGCACCGCATACGTCGCGGCGCAGAGATTTCGCACTTTGTTTTTCGACGCGTTCGCATAGCCCGTGCCGGTAACGTCCTTAAAACCCCATTCCGCAATCTTTTTGTGCGCGAGGTTCAGAAGTCTGTTGACGTCGGGCGTGCGGCGGACGAAAGTTGCGATACTTTCGGGTTTATCGACGTTGCACTCGTCAAAGGCAAGCACCGTTACCCTTTCCGTCGCTTCTTCCAGGACGACGCCGTCCTTCAATACCTGCACCGTTATTTCGCCGTCGTGCTTTCTGTTTTGCGCCACCATATAAAGGGGCGACAGTTTCGCGATGCCGTCGAATCTGAGATTTGCGCGGGCGGGAAACACCGCCTGAATTTCGGAAACGGGCAGCAAAAAATCGGGCTTTGACGACACGCTGATTTCAATATTTTCGCAGTCGAAGTCGGACGCGTTTCTGACGTAAAGCCTTTTGACGGGGGATATCCCGTTCTGCACCTGATAATAACTTATCACGGACGAACATAATAAGCTGATTTCGAATTCGCTCATAGACACCTCTTAATTTATCGATATTTTACCATACCGCGCGAAATATTTCAACTAAAAATAAATGTGGATTTACTTTAATACACAAGCGGCAGTTTGTAAAAATAGTCGCAATCGTAGTTTAAAGTATCATTTTTTAATCATTAACGCCTTGTTTTGCAATGTGTTGAAATACACCTCATCCGCGCCGTTTTGCAGAACAGGGTTATTTCGTTGCAAAAACGCACGCTTATCGCAGGGTTTTAATATGTTTTTGTGAAATTGAGATATTTTGGAAAATATTACAATTTTTTTTTGCGCGCTTGTTAAAATTTTATCGCAGCGGTTGATTTTTGACGCTTATTGTTGTAATATAATTTTGTTACTATTAAATTATTATGTGCTAGGAGGCATGTTATGGATTCAAAATACGAAAGCCTGTTTACGCCGTGGAAAATCAAAAATTGCGAAATCAAAAACCGCATTGTAATGACTTCTATGGGCGGTACGTCAATCTTCGGCTGGATGGAGCCCAACCACTTTGACAAGGAAGCCGCAAACTTCTTGCTTGAACGCGCAAAGAACAACGTCGGCCTTATCCTTCCCGGCATCGCGCCCATCAGGGATATCCTTCTCGGGAAATGGCTTTATCAAGGAAAAGGAAAGTTCAAAAAGCTCAAAGAATTTATGGACGAGTTCCATAAAACGGGCGCAAAAATGTTTGTACAACTTACGGCAGGCTTCGGCAGGTCGCTTGCAATCAACGACATTATGGTAAAGGCGCTACACAACAAAGCCCTTGCAACCGTCTTGAAACCCGCCCTTGACGTAAGTTACCTTACCGCAAGCGCAAGCGCAACCCCCAACAGATGGCAAGAATCCTGCATCTCTCGCCCCCTTACGCAAAAAGAAATCCACGAAATGGTCGAGGCTTTCGCAAAAACCGCGAAACTCTGCATGGACGCAGGCGTTGACGGCGTTGAAATCCACGCCGTTCACGAAGGCTACCTTCTTGACCAGTTCACTATGAAATACACCAACCAAAGGACGGACGAATACGGCGGATCGTTTGAAAACAGATACCGCTTCCCCGTCGAAATCGTCAAAGCCATCAAAAAGGCGTGCGGCGACGACTTCCCCGTTTCTTTGAGATATTCCGTCGTTTCCAAAACCAAAGGATTCGGCAAAGGCGCACTTCCCGGCGAAGACTACGTTGAGGTCGGCCGCGATATGGAAGAAAGCGAAAGAGCCGCAAAATATCTCCAAGACGCCGGCTACGATATGCTCAACTGCGACAACGGCACCTACGACGCCTGGTACTGGGCTCACCCCGGTCCCTATATGCCGCAAAACTGCAACCTCGAAGACGTCGCTCACATCAAAAAGTTCGTTGACATTCCCGTCGTGTGCGCCGGCCGTATGGAACCCGACGTTGGCGCGGAAGCAATCGCCGAAGGCAAAATCGACGGTTTGGGCGTTGCTCGTCAGTTCCTTACCGATCCCGCATGGGTAACCAAACTTATGAACGACGATATCGCGTCGATTCACCCCTGCATCTGCTGCCACAACGCCTGCTTCGATATGGCGTCCTATAAAGGCGACGACGGACAACTCGTCGGCAACGACCAAACCCTTGCGGACAACGCCGGTATGGCTCGCTGCGCCCTTAACCCGCAGACGATGCAAAGCAAAAAATACAAAATCGTCAAAGCCGCTCGTCCCAAGAAAATCGCAGTTATCGGCGGCGGTATCGGCGGTATGGAAGTCGCGCGCGTCGCAACTCTGCGCGGACATAAGGTTACGATTTACGAAAAGTCGAATGTTCTCGGCGGCGTATTCATCGCTGCCGCTGCGCCTTCGTTCAAGGAGAAAGACCGCGACCTTATCAAATGGTACGAAAAGGAAATCAAAGACCTTAATATCGAAGTAAAATTCAACACCGAGGTCAAACCCGAAGACATCGCGAAGCTCGGCGCGGACGAAGTCGTCGTCGCAACGGGCAGCAAGGCAAGAAAACTTCGTGTTCCCGGTGCGGAAAAAGGCATCGAAGCGTGCGAATATCTGCTTGGCACCAAAGAAGTCGGCAACAAAGTCATCGTCATCGGCGGCGGCTTGTCCGGTTGCGAAATCGCCCTTGACCTTTACAACAAAGGCAAGACTCCCGTCATCGTCGAAATGAAAAACGACCTTGTCGCAATGAGAGGCGTCTGCCTTGCAAACACTTCATATCTCCGCGATTTCTTCGCGCTTAACAAAGTCGACGTACGTCTGAACACCGGTCTTGTCGAGATCACCGACAAAGGCGTCAAGGTCAAAGACCTTAAAACCGGCAAGGAGTCGGAAATCGCAGGCGACAGCGTGATTATGTCTGTCGGCTATATTCCCACCCCCGTCGCAAAAGACGGCGTGAAACTTGTCGGCGACTGCAACGGCATCGGCAATCTGCGTACGGTTATCTGGCGCGCATGGGACGTCGCGATGAAACTGTAATCTGCACTTTTAAAAAAAGACAAAGGGGTAATCCCCACAGAAATCAAGAAAAAACAGCCCTCCGTTTTGACGGCGGGCTGTTTTAGTTATATCGTTTATGTTGTAAACGGTTATATTTTTTCCTTATCTTCTCTCAAAGAGAGAAATATCACTTTGCGCTAGCAAAATATCACTGCCGTAGGCACTATTTTTGCAGCGCGGCTTCGATAAATCCTTTGAACAATGGATGCACGCGGTTGGGGCGCGACTTGAATTCGGGATGGAATTGCACGCCGACGTAGAAAGGACGGTCTGTAAGTTCCACCGTTTCGACAAGGCGTCCGTCGGGAGAAAGCCCCGAAAGAGTAAGCCCGTTTTTCGTCAGGATTTCACGATAATCGTTGTTGAACTCATAGCGATGGCGATGGCGTTCGGAAATTTCAAGCGTGCCGTAGCAGCGTTGCATCGTTGTGTTTTCTTTTATCACGCAAGGATACGCGCCAAGTCTTAACGTGCCGCCCTTGTCGATATCGTCGCTTTGTCCGGGCATAAAGTTGATGACTTTATTTTTGCACAGCTCGTCAAACTCGCCGGAGTGCGCGTCCCTGATTCCTGCGACGTTTCTTGCGTACTCGATAACGGCGATTTGCATACCGAGGCAGATTCCGAAGTACGGCACGTTGTTTTCGCGCGCGTATTTCGCCGCAAGGATCATGCCTTCGATGCCGCGACTTCCAAAACCGCCCGGCACGATAATCCCGTCAAGACCGCTTAAAATTTCGTCCGCAGAATCAGTCGTTATCGTTTCGGAATCGATCCATTTTATGTCGACTTTCGCACCCAAAAAATACCCCGCGTGTCTTAACGCTTCCGCAACGGAAAGGTATGCGTCGTGAAGTTGCACGTACTTTCCGACAAGACCGATAGTAACGTGCTTTTTCGCCGTTTTGATATCTTTAACCATCTGTTTCCAATCGTTAAGGTCGGGTTCTGCAACATTATCGATATGCAACTCTCTTAAAACGACCGACGAAAAGTTGGATTTTTCAAGCATAAGCGGCGCTTCGTATAAGCACGGCAGCGTGATGTTTTCAATGACGCAATCGGGCTTTACGTTGCAGAACAAAGCAATCTTTTTGAATATGGATTCTTCCAGCGGTTCGTCCGCGCGAAGCACGATGACGTCGGGGCGGATTCCCATACCTTGCAGTTCTTTTACGGAGTGTTGCGTGGGTTTCGATTTATGCTCGTCCGAGCCGCTCAGAAACGGCACGAGAGTCACGTGAATGTACAGGCTGTTTTCGGTCCCGACTTCGATACCGACCTGACGAATCGCCTCGATGAAAGGCTGCGACTCGATATCGCCGATCGTGCCGCCGATTTCGGTGATGACAACGTCGGCGTCGATTTCTTTGCCGACGTGATAAATAAACTCTTTTATTTCGTTCGTGACGTGAGGAATAATTTGTACGGTCGAGCCAAGATATTCGCCCCTTCTTTCTTTGTTGAGGACGTTCCAGAAAACCTTGCCCGTCGTGAGATTTGAATACTTATTCAGGTTTTCGTCGATAAATCTTTCGTAGTGTCCAAGGTCGAGGTCGGTTTCGCAGCCGTCTTCGGTGACGTAAACTTCGCCGTGCTGATACGGGCTCATCGTGCCGGGATCGACGTTGATATACGGGTCGAGTTTCTGCGCGATGACTTTAAGTCCTCTTGCCTTCAAAAGTCTGCCGAGCGACGCTGCCGTGATGCCCTTGCCGAGCCCCGATACGACGCCCCCCGTTACGAAAATGTACTTTGTCATAAAATCATTCCTCCGCTTTTTATTTATAGGTAGATAAAATATTTTCCGCAATGACGCGTTTCGTGACGCACCTGTCCATTGCCTGTTTTTCGATATAGCGGTGCGCTTCTTGTTCGGTCATTTTAAGCTGTTCGATCAAAAACCATTTCGCCTTGTTCACGACGCGGATATCTTCCATTCTTCCCTCGGCAAATGATTTCTTGATTTCAATCCGGCGAAGCCGTTCCCGCGTGGCGCACATAAGTTCGACGACTTCTTCGGTGAGTTCGGGCGACGTGGGTTTCGGCAACGTCAACACCCCGTGCGGCGCAAGAACGGACGATAATTCCGAAAAATTCTCCGCGCGGGTAAACAATAATACGCAAACGCCGTCCGTTTCCGAAACGTCCAGCGCAAGGCTTGTGCCGAAGTCGTCGGGAAGCGGCGTATTGATAATCACGATATCAGGTTTTTCTTTGGAAATCACCCGCCGCGCGCTTTTGGCGTCGCGATAAACGCTTATGGGGCTGAAACGATTTTTCGGGAGAAGCGGCAACATCGCGCCGTTAAACTTTTCCGACGACGATACGAGTGCAACTTTGTATACTCGTTCCGAAGAACTTTGTTTCTCGCCTTTTGTCTCCATACGTTACCCGCGGGTAAAACATTTATTTCCGCTTAACTGCGAAAATGTTTTTCAATAAAAAAAGCGTCCATTCGACATGGGTTTTTCCCCTTGTGAATGAACGTCTTTGCTCAACGATTTTGAATTATAGCACCCGGAATATTTATTTGTCAATAAAAATAAAAGCGGAAAATCAATAAAAAAATTACTTGACAAAAAAAATCAGCGGTATGATATAATGGTATCAAAAGATTA
>ENA-OPBO01001302-OPBO01001302.1-human-gut-metagenome-genome-assembly--contig:-NODE-1302-length-17932-cov-3.284556_pt1 | contig 17932 bp, 10 predicted proteins | sample MGYA00241071_ERZ501458 | MGnify/ENA primary metagenome ERZ501458 (study PRJEB25962, sample SAMEA2042509) | human gut metagenome | biome: human gut; feature: human-associated habitat; material: faeces... | reverse complement strand
AGTCGCACGGACGTTGGTACCAGCACCGAGTTTTGGAGTGGAACCCATAAGGATTCTCACCTGCCCGGTCCGTACCTTTGCAAACAAATCTGCTTTCTTTGTCTCCGTGTTGTATTCATGGATAAACGCAATCTCTTCTTTCGGGATTCCCCTGGCAACCAGTTTGTTTCGGACATCATCATATACATTGAAAGTCCCATCCCCTTTTGGAGTAGACAAGTCACAGAAGATCAGCTGTGTTGTCCGATCTGCTTTTCCCTCGTCCCATACCTGAAAAGCATTTTCCACACAGGTATTGACCTTGCTTTTTTCTGCATCCGGAAGGAGTTCATTTAATAGCCTCTGATCCAATGCACATTTTCTTCCGTCATTGGTAATCTTGAGCATGTTGTCCACCGTTGGATTCACAAGACCGGCTCTTACTTCTTCCGCACGTTCCGAAAAGGCACTGACCATTTCCTGCTGTTCTTCACTTGGTTTTAAGACTTCATTGATAAACTCTGCTTCCGGTACAGGAAGATTCAGCATATCCGATGTCTGAATATCCGCAGCTTCCTTAAAAATGGAGATCAGCTCTGGAAGATTAAAAAAACGGGCAAACCGTGTTTTCGCACGATAGCCCGTTCCTTCCGGTGACAATTCGATTGCCGTAACAGTTTCTCCAAAAGTTGCTGCCCACGAATCAAAATGTCCCATTCCCATATTCATTAAAGTATCATACTGGAGGTATCTCATAATGGTGTATAATTCGGTCATACTGTTTGATACGGGTGTTCCCGTTGCAAACGTGATTCCTTTTCCCCCGGTAATCTCATCCATGTACCTGCATTTCATAAACATATCTGAACTTTTCTGTGCATCGGTCTGTGAAATGCCTGCCACATTCCGCATTTTAGTGTATAAAAAAAGATTTTTGTAATAATGTGACTCGTCCACAAACAGCCTGTCCACGCCTAACTGCTCAAAAGTCACAACATCATCCTTTCGTGTCTGGTCATTTAATTTTTCCAGTTTTGCTTTCAGGCTTTTCTTCGTCTTTTCCATCTGTTTAACGGTATACTGCTCCCCGACCTGCGTCTTTGCTGATTCAATAGAAAATGTAATATCTGCAATCTGGTCTTCTAGCAATGCAATCTGTCTTTCCCTGGAAAGCGGAATTTTCTCGAACTGGCTGTGTCCAATAATGACCGCATCATAATCCCCTGTTGCGATTCTGGAACAGAACCGTTTTCTGTTTGCCGGTTCAAAGTCTTTCTTCGTTGCCACCAAAATGTTGGCTGAGGGATAAAGCTGTAAGAACTCCGAAGCCCACTGCTCGGTGAGGTGATTGGGTACGACAAACAGGGATTTACTGCACAATCCAAGCCGTTTGGACTCCATCGCCGCCGAAACCATCTCGAAGGTTTTCCCTGCGCCCACGGCGTGTGCAAGCAGCGTATTCCCGCCGTATAGGATGTGTGCCACAGCATTTCTTTGGTGTTCCCGAAGCTCGATTTCCGGGTTCATACCACTGAAAACGATGTGACTTCCATCGTACTCACGGGGACGCAGGCTGTTGAATTTCTCATTGTAAAGGATGCAAAGCCGTTCTCTGCGTTCAGGGTCAGACCAGACCCAATCCTGAAAGCCCTGCTTGATCAGCTCCTGCTTTGCCTGTGCGATTGCCGTTTCCTTCTTGTTCAGAATGGCTTTCTTTTTGCCGTCTGCGTCCTCCACATAGTCAAAGATGCGGACATCTTTTAGGTTCAGTGTTTCCTCGATGATCTTATAGGCGTTGATGCGCACCGTACCGTAGGTGCTGTATGCCTTCACATTGCTGCGGTCATAGGACTTGCCCTCAATGTTCCATTCGCCGGTATAGGCAGAGAAATGAACCTTGATGTTCCACTGTGCGTACCTCGGTGTTCCCAAGAACTCAAACATAAACTGTTCGACAATTTCGGTCGGCAGCCAAGTAGCACCAAGCCGAACGGCGATCTCGCTGGCGGTCAGGTCTTTGGGCTGCACCCGTTCCAGTGCTTCCACATTGACAGTGTAATCTTCGGGGTAAAGCTCCGCCGACTTTCGGGCGAGTGCCAACTTTTCACGGACATTGCCGGAGAGGTATTCGTCTGCCATCAGGTACTTTGCCTGAGTGGAATTGCCGTACCCGTACATCGGATTCAGGAAGATAACGCCCTTCAAGTCCGCAAAGATTTCTTCCTCGGTCTTGCCGGTCAGCTCGCACATATAATCCATATCCACACGGGCTTTTTCGCCCATAGAAACGGCAAGTGCTTCGCTGGAGGTATCTACGGTAGTGACCGGGGTGTGTGGCTTGATGGTTCGCTTGTAGAATATATCCGCCTTGCGTTCAAGCTGCCCTTCATCGCCCAAGACCTCAAGAGCCGAGAGCAAAGAAAAGGAACTGTCCTGCGAAAATGCGGAAATGTTGGCACGGCTGTTGATAAGTCCGTACTGCTTGGAAAAGGTATCATACAGAGCGTTTAATCGCTCCTGCTCCGCTTTAATTTCCGAGTCAGGGTAATCCTCTGTCTGCAATTCAATCAGCTTTCTGACCGAATCACGGATGCGGATCATTCCCTTTATGCGGTTCTCTGCGGTAGCCGATACCTCCACCGGAGCCATACGACTGTTTTCTCGGAAGTAGATCTTATCGTCCAGCACCGTATAGGAGAAGTTACGGACGGTGGGATCTGCGGGAATGGAATTGTCCTCCTCTGCAAGCTCATCCTCCACCTCATATGCGGTCAGCTCACCGTGAATATTGGAAACGGCTTCGCCGAGTTGCTCGGCAAGGTCTGCCCCCTCGTAAGGAACGCAGGTGGCTTCGGGACCGAAACGCCCCGACACCATTTTCATCTCTCCGAGTATCATTTCGGGATGCTCAACAAAGTAGCTGTTCATCAGGATACCGTTTTCATCCGTGCCGAGCTGTACCCAATCCGGCTCTATATCCACAATGCGGTCACGCTTTTGCAGAATAAGAATGTCCGAAACGACTTCCGTCCCGGCATTTCCCTTAAAGGTGTTGTTCGGCAAACGGATAGCACCAAGCAGGTCGGCTCGCTGAGCAATATACTTGCGGACAGAGGAGTTTTCCTTATCCATCGTTCCCTTGCTCGTGATGAGCGCCATTACGCCGCCCGGACGGAGCTTGTCCAAGGACTTGGCGAAGAAGTAGTCGTGAATGAGGAACTTGTGCTTGTCGTAACGCTTGTCAGGAACCTTGAAATCCCCGAAGGGTACATTCCCCACAACGGCATCAAAGAAGCTGTCGGGGAGGTTGGTTTCCTCAAAGCCCTGTGCGGCGATAGAGGACTTTTGATATAACTGCTGTGCAATACCGGCAGAAACCGTATCCAGCTCCACACCGTAGATCTTGCTTTCCTTCATTTCTTCGGGAAGCATACCGATAAAATGCCCGATGCCGCAGGACGGTTCCAAGATATTGCCCTCACGGAATCCAAGCTGTTTCATCACCTTATACACGGCATTGATAACCGTTGGCGGCGTGTAGAAAGCGGTCAGAGTGCTTTCTCTTGCGGAGGCGTATTCCTCCGGCGTCAGGATGCTTTTCAGCATCCCGAACTCTGTCTGCCAAGAACCTGCTCGCTCATCATAGGCTTCGGGAATACCGCCCCAGCCCACATATTTAGAGAGGATGATCTGCTCGTCCGGTGTGGCGAAGCGGTTTTCTTCCTGACACCTTTTCAGAACGGTGATCGCCGCATAGTTGCGGTGGAAGCGTTCTTTCTTGTTGACCTCCTCGACCTCGTGAGAAGCAAGGTCAAAGGTATGCCGGTCTGCCATTGGGATTTCAGGGTGAATATCAAAGGTCTGCACCCGGCTTTTCTTCGGATGCTCCCAAACAGGGGTAAGGGGTGCTTCCACCTGTGCAAGTTCTTCCTCGGAGAGATAAACAAGATCATCAAAGGACAGTGCTTGCAATCCTTTTTCGGTCAGTTCTTCAAGGGACGAATACTGCACACTGCGGACGACCTTGCCGTCTGCAAGAGTTTCGATGCGGAAATCCACAAGATTGACCCTTGCCTGTATTTCGTGCCTGTCGTCCTCTGTGGTAGTGTAGGCAATACCTACATTGGTAAGGTCAGTGTAATCCGCACCGTCCTCACGCTGATACTCCTCACGGCAAAAATCATCAATGAGATGCTTCGCCTTGTCCAGAGCATTTTCCGGCAGATACGGGCTGTCGATGATCTCAAAGCCCTTGGGCGGTGGGTCAAGCTGTGCGATAAAACCGTGCGGAATCGTGTTGCCGTCCTTGTCCTTATACAGAACAATACTCATCGGCACACCGTAGTAGTTTTCCTCCTTGATGTCTTTCTCGAAACTATAAGGGCTGGTGTACTCAATGCTTTCACCGACCTTGCCGTCCGTGCCGAGATAGTCGATCCTGCCGATAGGTTTGGACTCGATGGGTGCTTCCTTCGTGGTGGAAACCACGGTGCGGGTAATGCGTTTACCGTCCTCCAAAGCGTTGACCGCTACATCGTACCCTCTGTCGGTCAGCATTGTAAGGTGGGTTTCCAAGCGGTGCTGCGGAAATCCTACCATTGGGACACGGGTGTTGTGATCGACGGCACGAGTAGTCTGTGTCAGCTCAAGAGCAGTCCCGACGACCTCTGCATCATCAGCATAGGCTTCAAAGAAATCACCCACCTGATACAGCAAAAGGCTACTCGGATTGTCTGCTTTGGTTTTAAGATACGCCAGATAGAACTCCGGCAAAGCAGCATCCTTTGGCTTTTCTCTTTCTGCTGCCTGCTCGATACGCTCCACAACGCTCTGCGGCAAGTCCTGCACATAGAAGGTGATCTCACCTTCGGGGGAGATATGAGCAATGTTCTGATAGTCCCCATTGACCTCCACGGCACGGTTCCAAACGGTCAGTCCGTTGCCGAGATAGCCCATCCCGATGTCATACTCGACCTCTTTTTCTTCGGGCTGTTTTTTAGCGACCTTCAAATGGTCATTCAGCGGGTTCTCCTGCACCCTGCGGTCAAACTCGGTTCGATCCATCTCTTTGTTGAAAAGCGGAAACTGCGTATCATAGAGCATCACACGCTCATCATCAAAGGACAGGATTTCATACTCGTTTGCGCCGAGATAGATGGTGCTGCCGAGGTGGTACTCATATCGCTCATTTTTCGGCTCTTCCTTTTCGGAAGGTGCGGTAGACAAGATTTCTCTGTTCCTTCGTTCCTCGGCAAGTGCTGCACGGCGTTCCTCCTGCCTTTGCAGCCACTCAGGGTACTGTGCCTTTTCCTTGGGGTTCAGGTAACGGTCGAGTTTTATCAGCTCGGCAATACGCTTCTCCACCTGACTCCATTTCAGGTCGATATGGGGTTTATCGCTTCCGATGCCTTTAGAAATACGGATACCCTTACCGTCGTGCTGCTCATCAATACCGGCTCCGACGATTACGGGATAAGCACCGCCCCAGCCGTATTCATTTTTCAGAAAGTCGGCATTTTCCTTTGCAGACAAGCTCTTTTGGAACTGCTCATAGATTCGCATTTTTCCCTCAGAGATGCCGCTGCCACGGGTGAGAACAGCGTCGATTATCTCCTGAGAGAAAGTAAAAGCAGAGGGCTTTCGTTCCTCTGCTCCTGCTGTCATCAAGCTCAACTGCCCGTCGATGGACGGCAATGGCTTCATCGTGTCCTGCAACTCCCCAAGCAGCCGCATCGCTTCAAAATGCTGGGCGATCACGCCCCAATCATAGAAACTCTGTGCCGTGCGGGAGAGATAACTTCCCTCCCAAAGCTGCAACACATTCTGATAGGTCTTGTAGCCCACACGCCGTCCATCGCTCAGAATGACCTCGGTATAGTCGTTGTTGAAAATGCGCTTGATATAAGAAATACGGGCGTTCTCATCAGCGGTAGCTTCAAAGAATGCCCGTATCTCGTCCTTGCTTGCCTTTAGGTGCGGCGTGGTGCCGAGGATCTCACGAACGGTGTCGTCGCCGCCAAAGAACGGCAGGCTTTTATCCTCGTGACTTCGGTCGTAATAGTCTAAGCGAAGATTACCTCCGCCATCACGATCTCCTGAACTCGGCTCCGGATACTGTTCATCTTCCGAACCCAGCTCATCATATCCGTCGCTTTCAGGCTCTCCGTCACGCCCTCCGACGCTGCCATCTGCTCCGTCAGCATCTGTTCCATCTCGTTCGCTCTGCGCTCCGTGTCGTTCAGGTGCTCGTTCAGGGCGCAACTCGTCAGCAGGTTGTAGTAGCGTACCTTGTGATGCTCCTTCAGGAACTTTCTCCGCATCCGGGCGTACCTGCCCATCGACAGCTCCGGCTGCTCCGGCATTGTCAGATCGGGGAGCAGATAATCCCCCTGCCTCGTGTAAGTGATCTCGTTCATCATCAGGACTCCTTTCGGTTTTTTCTTTGCCTACATTGTAATCGGCTTTGGTTTTCTCTGCAATTATGCGATTTTGACGGTCGAGGGCAAGAATGGTGCGGGAAATCTCCGCAAGTCCCATCTCCGCAATATCGCTGGTGGCATAGCCGAGGGCGTTCAGCGTGGCAGGCGTCGTAAAATTCACCACATCCCGAAGATCATCGGGTTCAAAGTATTCTCCGGCTTCAATGCCCAGGCGGATCATCGTCATATAGGCGACGCTGTTTCTCACCGCCGTTTTGAAAATGTGGGTGATTTCTTCTTCGGATACGCCGTCCAGAAAGCTGTCTTTCACACTGTAAATCAGATCGGGGAGATAGTCGAGGATGTTGTCCTCTACGGCGTTTCTTGCCGCCGACTCGATGGCAACGGCAAGGGTTTCCTTGTCGTTCAACTCTCCGAAGGTGCTTTCCAGCGTGTCGATCACTTCTGCCGTGTATTCGTCCCGCATTTGCCAAATGGGAACTCTGCGGGAAAAGCGGCTGGGATGCGTGTCGGAAATATCGAAGTAGTGGACAAGCCGCTGGCGGCGTTGGTCGGCATCCTCAAAGACGGCAATGCCGTGCGCTCCACGATTGACCCATCGCCCGAACTTTTGGTTCCAGTCGTCGATCTGAAGAACGGCGGTGGCGTCCGGTCGCTGTGCGTGTACCAAAAGCTGCTCGTCAAAGCGCAGACGGTAGTTGTAGCAGGCAGAGCGCAGAAACGCTTCCCAGCTTGCGGGGTTTGCAACGACCGTTTTGCAGGTTCGGTTATACAGCTCCGAGATGAAGTCGTATTTTCGTGCCATCGGCGGACACCTCCTTATCGTTCATAGTCTTTGGGCTTGATGGCTTTGCCGTTCTCATCATAGCTCTTGGGTTTGGCGGCAATGGAGTCCCACCGAATCATAGAACCTGCGAGCATTGCCTGCTCCTGTGCCTTGCTGACACCCAGCTTCTCATTGAACTTATCTTTAATTGCTTCGTTCTCTGCACGGTTCCCGTCGTTAAATTTTGTGGCGGTATAGCCCTTTTGCCAGCGGTCGATTTGAATGACTTCGCCGGTAGACGGGAGTATGGAATAGCACATCGGAGGCAAGGGCGGCTCCATTGGAGCGTAGGTACAGCCGCCTTGCTCCATACGCTCGGCAAACTCGCAAATGTGAAAGAGATTGCGTCCGACCTCTGTGTGATAGTTGTCAATATAGCGGCAGGGATAGCTTTCCGTCTTACCGTCACGGTCGGTCACAATGATGCGCTCTCCGTCCGGGATACGGAACAACTCTTTATAGTGGCTGTCAATAAAGCGAATGTCCCGGTTGGCTTCTTCGATGTGCTTGTCCAGCCATTCCTTTACATAGCAGAGGCAGTAGAAGTTATAGTCGCCCCTCGTTGGATTACAGCGAAGCACGAACGCATATTTCTCGGTATCTGCTCGGAAGCCGAACTCAGTGGTATAAGCACCCTGCATTTCGCTTTCCTTGTTCTCACGCCCATAACGCACCATCTGAGAACGGCTTTGAAGCAGTCCGTACTCCTCGGAGCGCAGGGCGTTGATTACATCGTCCAAGTCCCGCTTGAACTCATCGCTTTTCCATTGCGGTCGGGTATCAAACCAAGTGGTATAAAACTGATCGCCGCTTGAGCCGAAGTCCCCACGCAGATAACCGATATTGCCTGTCTGCCCTTGAAGCTGCGAGCTTTGAGTGTAGGTGTACTTGCGTTCGGGGACGGTCAGCGGTCGCAGTGTAAAATCTGTCATTATCTTGCGCCCCTTTCTTGCGGTGTTCGTTGTTTCGGGATGTCAAAGCCGTAAACGGCGGCGATCTCATCCCCAAGTCGCCGGGTCAGCCGGGTAATATCGGCTCGTGTGGCTTTGCCGTGATAGATTTTATCTCTCAGGTTTTCCATCTGTGTCTCGGAAACGCCTTCCTTAAACACTCGGTAGAGATAGTGATTTGTGCCGTCGTGGTGGGCGGCATCGGCACGAAGATCGCCGTACTTATCTACATACCATTCGGTATAGTCGGTATCGGCATACAGGCAATCCCGGATGTTGCCGGATGGGATGTCCTTGTAGCCCATCACTCTGCCGTTCCATCTGCCGATGTCGCCAATGACAATGATCGGCTGGGAAAGCTGAACATTCAGGTTGACTCGCTCATCGGAGAGGTAGACGTAATTGGTTTCTTCCATCCACTCATAGAGTGCCTGCTCATCATTCGGGTCGCCGTCCAGTTCATTAGCTTCAAGGAACTCCTTGTAGTCCTCTCGCCAGTCGTCCACATCAAGGTTTTGGTTGCTCCAAATGATGTGGCGGTCATTCGGTCGTGTCGCTTGGCTCATCTGTTCCACCTCCCAAGTATGAGAAAAGGCGGTTCTTTGCAACCTGCTCCTGAAGCTCGGTGATGACCGTCATATCCGGAACGGTCACATCGGGGATTTTCAGGATCGTCGGCAAAGTCAGCGCCTTCAAGTCTTTTTCGGTTTTACAGCCTGCGTCAAAGAGCTTTGCCAGCACCTTCATTTTCTGCTGCAAGCCCTGCTCGGCTGCGGTTTTCTTTGTTGCCATAGAAATCTGCCTCCTTATCGCTCGTGGTCTTTTCCTTGAATTGTGCGGCTAAAAGCAGCCGCTTTTTCTTTTGCCCAATCAGGCATACGCTCCGGCTTTACTTCACCCAGCACATCCATACGCTCATAACGGGTATTCTTGCCGTCATAGAGATTTTTGCAAAATACGGCGCTGCCACGGGCATTTGCTGAAGCGCCGAAGCCACCGGTCACAAGGAAAAGCTGTCGATCTGCTCTTTGATACTCCGGCTTGAGGATTGCCGGGTTGATGGCGATGATTTTGCCGTTGATGTCGTTCTTATAGTGGTCGGGGATGCAGTCCGCTTGGGTGATAACCGTCACGGGAATATCCAGCTTTTCAACCTCTTCCCGAAACCTCTCGGCGTCTTGCTTGATGCGCTCTGCAAAAAACATCGCTGCATCAATGTAGTCGTCACCAACAGCACACTCGGTAAACTTTTCAAATATGTCGTTGCGCTCTCCGTAGCAGCAGAGGAAGCGTTCGCCGTTGGCACTCTGCTCATTCTCGGCAAGAATGATTTCACGGGAACCGATATTCACGGCGCAGAGGATGGTGTAATCACCGACCTTTCTCTTTTCATTTTCCATAGCCGTTACCTCAGAGAATGCCGATGATGATAACCATATCATCCTGCTCGGCGTTGCGGGAGTATTCCGGAAAAAGCGACTGCACACGCTGCCTTGCCCTGCGGATGGTTTCAAAGCACGGCAGTCCGTAGACTTTGTAGTTGAATGCAAGGTCATTGAGAGGCAGTTCGCCGGCTCTGAGATAAGTCGCATAGCGGTTGTAGTAGTGCATAATGAGGATCATATCGTCGAACCTTGCTCTCGGACAGTCCTTCAAGATAGAAAGCACACGGCTTTCCAAAGTTTTCTGTTGATTCATTGAATCCCTCCTTCGGGTAGTAGAAAAGGGGCGGAGTTTTTGCTCCGCCCCTCAGAAGGTTTGCTCACTTCTTGTTTTTCGATCTAATCTGCAAGAAGATAAAGCCGCCGATGATAAAGGCTACCAGTACGATAGCCACGATGGTTTTAGGTTCCATTAGTTACGATCCTCCTTCTTCTTTTTCTTGAAGCCGATAACGCCGCACACCGCAATGCCCGCTGCGGACAGTCCTGCAAGGGCATAAAGCAGCGGCAGATTGGTTGTGTCGCCGGTCTTGGGTGTATCACGCAGAACATTGTGCATCTCCACAATGGTTGTGGAGCCGAGCTTGACCGTTGCCTTCTTATCAGCAGGGATGACATACATCGAAGAAGCAGCGTTGCTTACTTCGGAAATGGTATAGTCCCCGATGCGAAGCCCATCAATGAAGATCTCACCCTTGTCGTTGGTTTCAAGGATAATGTCATAGCCGTTTGCTCCGGTAATTCGGAAAGCGAAGCCCTTGACCTTGCCGTCAGAGGAGGTCTTGACAATTTTCAGGTTGCCACGCATAGCATCATTGACGAATCCGACACCTGCCTTGTTCTCCACCTCGTAGGTTTTGCCGTTGGTGTCGATCATCACTTCATACACGCCGGTATCGAGGACAAAACCCTCCGGGGCTTTGGTTTCCTTGACGAAGTAGCGACCGTAGAACAAGTCGTTCATACTGTATTCGCCCTTTTCCTTTTCGGTCAGTGTGCCGAGCAGCTCATCGCCATCGTCCAGCTTGCGGTTTGCGTTACTGTCCTTGTAGACCTCAAAGGTCGCTCCGGTCAGCTTATTGTCAGGATATTCGGAATCCACCTTGGTCAGATGGATGTTTCCACGGACATATTTGTTGACGATCTTGATCTCCACGACCTGACCGTCTGCGCCGATGGTCACGGGATAGATGGTATCATCCAGCACGAAGCCGGCGGGCTGTTCGATCTCACGGACATACCAAGTGCCGTAAGGGATGCTCTCAAAAGTAAAACTACCGTCCTCTGCGGAAACGGTAGTCATCAGAGCGTTTTCCTTTGTAAACTCGCCGTCATCCGTGCGGAACAGTCCAATTAGCGCACCGCCGAGAGCACTGCCGTTTTCATCGACCTTCTTGCCGGAAACAGAACCGTAGATCAGCTTGTTTTCAACAGCATTCCCATCATTGACAGCGATTTTCACCACCGCTGTATCCTGACCGGCATACCCAAAGGTAACGGGATACTTGGTATCGGAGAGCTTGTAGTGACTGTCGGTGGCAAGCTCCTGCACATAGTAGCTTCCAAAAGGAAGGTCAGTCTTGATTTTCGCCGTTCCGTCCTCATTCAGAGAGATGATCTCTACAAGACCATTTGCGGGAATGGAAGTGCCGCTGGCAGATACGATCTCCTCGGCGGCGAATAGCCCAAAGGAAATGTTCTTCATTTCACCGTTATTGCCAATGCCGAAGCGCTCATTCTGCTCGATGGACTTTACAAGGCTGATCTCCACCTTCTGACGCTCGTTCTCGAACGAAGTCGCCGTTTCCGTTACGGCAACATTCTGACCGGCGTAAACAAGCTCGACGCAGTGAGGTTCCGGGTTTAGCACCATCCCGTGGGGTGCTGTGATCTCACGCACCTCATATTTGCCAAGGTAGAGTTCACGGCTCACGGCTTTGCCGTTTTCATCGGTAGTAACCGTGTCCACGACCTCGCCATTCTGATTTCGGACAGTGCCGTCCGGGGTGATAATATCCTCTGCGGCGATGATCTCATAGACCGCACCGGGAAGTCCACGCTTTTCATACTGCGGCTGATAGATGGTGGGCAGTTCGTTTCCGCTTTCATCTATGCCGCCGATGACGGAAACGCCGAAGAACACCTCGCCGGTTTTTTCCACGGTGATGGTGCCTTTCTGTGCCATATTGGGCTTATCCACTTTTACTACCGTAACCCCGCTTTCTTCTGTGGAATTATCCTCCGTGACATCGAAGTACACGGGCGTTTCATCGAGGACATAGCCGTAGGGAGCCTGTACCTCGACAATAGAGTATCCCTTTCCAAAGGACAGCTTTTCCGGCGTGACAAGAGAACCTTCCGCATTGGTGTAGAACACATCAATGGTGGTGGGCGTCGGGTAAGTGAAGGTCATTGTTACGGGGTTGCCGTCCGGGTCATAAATCTTAAATCCCGCACCGGCGTAAGGAATGGTCTTTCCGGTTTCTGCGTCCTGCTTCACGATTTTGATGAAGCTGTTAAAGGGTGCATTGTTGATAAGGTAGCGACAAGTCGCCCCATTCTGAGAGATGAACACATCAAAGTCGGGCATCAGCTCGCTGCCCTCCCAGCCGGATACCTGATGGACGGTGTAGATGCCGTAAGGCATATCCTTTGTCTGAGCAAAGCCGTTTTCATCACAGGTGAGATAATCACGCTCGGTGTCCTCGGCAACCTCGTAGCTGCCTGCGGCTTTCAGGTACACAGCAAACTCTGCGCCGCTTTCGGGTGTTTCAATCTGTGTTTCACCGTTATCGGTGTGCTTGATGATGGCGATATTGCCCTTTACGACCTGCTCGGTCACATCATTTGCCGTCTGATTATGCTCCACGGTATAAAGCTGCGGCTCTGCACCGACCTTATGAACGGTGGTATCAAGCAGATAGCCCTCAGAGGGAGTGATCTCCCGCACCGTCCAGTCGTTATCGCAGATATACTCCTTGGTAACGAACTGCCCGTTTTTGTCGGTGGTATAGGTATCAACAAGGGTTTCGCCCTTATAGATGCCGTAAACAGCATCGGCAAGAGAAGCATCACCCTGCGCTGTGCCGGTTTCATCATCGCTCTTGGTAACGGTCACGGAAAACTTCTTCAAAATATTGAGGAAGCTACGGTTCGTGACCTCGTTCCAGTTGATAGGCGCAGACTGCGCTTTGGGAACAACATAGCGAACAGCAGTGTCCACTTCCTCCACGGTATAAGGTGTGGAACCGGAAATGAGGACATCTTCAAAGGTCGCCACGCCGTTTGCATCGGTTGCGGCATACTCGTCTACGGCAATGCCGGAGAGTGAAGTGCCGTAAAGGTGAAAGGTCACGCCCTCGTTGAGATTATCCTCCGAGGACTTCACGATCTGCAAATCTCCACGCTTGAGCTTGTTGTTGAAGGTCACAGTGGAAACCTGACCGGAAACGACCGTCACACGGCGGGACTCCTGCGGCTCATACTTGTCGTAGTCCATTTCGGTCACGGTGTAGACACCGGGCATCAGGTTATCGATCTGAATCTCGCCCTTGGCGTTGGTCTTGACGGTCTGATTGACGCCGTTGCCGGTGACGGTAAAGGTGAGGTTATCCACCTTGCCGTCCTCAGAGGTTTTGACGATCTTAGCAGAGCCGTAGGACACCTTCAGATTGAGGAACGCCTGCACGGGGTCACTGACCGACTGTGCGTAGGTGATAACATCCTGCTTGCCGCTTCCTTGATTGAATGTTCCGTCCGTCCAGGTGATGATACCTCGGCGGGTTGAACCGACCTTATTGGCGGTAATTCTTACGCTGTCAGAAGGAGCATCCGTTGCTGTGATAACAAGCTGGTTTCCGCTGACGCTGAATGAAATGCCATCCTCATTAGCGGAAAAGTTGTAATCGGAAAGCACTCGGTTGTGGTCTGTCAGGGTAGCGGTGTAACCGCTACCGTCCCATTCCAGTTCCACGCTCTGCGCTCTGTTCGGGTTTTTGGACATAAAGCTGGGGATGTCGGAGTGACGCTGAACGCTTGCTTCAATGCTGTCATAGTAATCGCAAAACAGGTCATACAGCGGATGGGCGGAGCTGATAACGCCCTTAACTGCATCGTAGCTACCGGGGCTTACATAATCGAAGTCCTCGTCACGCTCACCGACAACGGTTTCCCAAATGAGAACCTGTGTTGCCATAGCTTCCGCCAGCGTTGCGGCATCAGCAGGGTTCTGTGAACGCCACGAGGTGCTGATGGGTCCCGTGTAACCGTACTGCATAATACGCCCGATGAATAGCTTTATATCGTAGGGGGAAATGGTGCTGTTGATGTCTGAGGGCAGGTTGTCCCAAAAGGTTTCGTCCTTACTGGTATAAGTGTCGCCGGTATCCTGCTGCACTCCCGGCTCAATGCAGTAACAGATGTTACCGTCATACGAGTGCATTGCTCGAATGGTAGTGTACTTGGACTCACCGGAATGCCAGCCGTTCATATACCGGAGATTGAGATGCCCCCAAGTACCGCTGTAATCAATATTAGCATCGCCGCTTCTCGGAAAAGAAACAAGGTAGACCTCTGCTCTTTCTCCTGCGGCAAAGGCGGTAGTCGTGCCAAGTCCGATAAACGCGGACAGGCACATCACGAGGGAAAGCAGTCCCGCCATCCCTCGCTTGAAAAGGCTCTTTTTCATTGTGTTTGTTACCTCCTTGAAAATGAAAAACGCACCGTACAATGACGATGCGTTTCAGGGTGAAATGTGTTTTGTTGTTATGCGTAGCCGATATAGATTTCATAAGAGCCGCTTCCGGTCTGCTCATACCAAATCCACACATCGGTGATGTCGCCGTCCTTGGCATATCGGTCGAGATAGCCACGAATATCCCGTTCGGTGTATTTGCATTTTACACCTGCGGCGATGGGGTTATCCCAGCAATACACGGCTCCGCTGTCGAGCGCAAGTCCGATGCTCTCAGCGTAGCTCTTGGCAAAGCTGATCCAGTAGTCAATGTCAAAAACCGGCTCAGTAGGTTCTTCTTTCGGCGGTTCCGGTGGCGTCGATTCCTCAGTTGCCGGAGGTGTGGGCTGTTCTTTTTCTGTCGGGGCAGCGGTTTCCGGTCGACGTTCGGACTCGTCTGTTTTCTTTTCAGGTTCGCTCGGCTGTGGCAGCACTGCCGTGCTGTGGTCAGCCTGATCGGGAACCTCTGTTGTTTGGGCGGCACTTTCCGATACGCTTGCCGGGAACTCTGCGACACGGTTTTCTGTTTGTGATTCTGTGCTTTGGGGACGGTCAACCTCCGTTTTCTTTTCTGCCTGAGCCGTTTCTGATTCGCTGGGGACGATGTTACTGTCCGAAGAAGAAATAGGGTCAGGCGTTTCTGCAATATGCGAGGCATTGTTGCATCCCGTGGTCAGACACAGAAGCACAGCGAGTAAAAGAACTGCGATTTTTGGTTTCATACGCTTCACTCCCTTCGACTACATTCTACCCGATGAGAACTGCTCCGACAAAGGTGCGTTTTGAAGCGCAACTTTTCATCATACCGCCAAAACGCAGTTTTTCGAATTGTGCGAACTCCGTTTGCTCTTAGATAGATTTAGCTTAGAGAGATAGAGATAAATCAGGAGATAGTTTATTTCGGATAGTCAGGTAGTTCTCAGGGGTTGGAGTGTGAGGAAGGGGACAGTAGGAAACATACTCCGTGTTCCTATCGGCTGTCACGCTCTGCCCGCTGACGAAGAAAACGGCTGTAATGCTCCAATGCTTTGATCACATAATCCTCCGTTTGGCTGACGGGGATATTCTTCGGGATCAGGCTTCGCACCTTGTCCCCACGCAGGACGATTTTCTCACACTGGTTGGGCTTTTCCTCGCTCATAATGGCAGATACTACTTCCGGTGTAAGTTTGCCTTCTGTGAAGAACTTCCGCATACGAATGGTCTGATCGTGGGACGGGGTGCATTGGTTCAGGTCGATTTCATCAACCACCGCCCGTTGACTGTCCTCGTCCAAATAGGAAAGCTCCACCGCAGGGCGCATCTTGATTTTGCCCTCGTCCACAAGGTCAAGAAGCTCCGGCACAAGGTTTGTCAGGCGGATATACCGGCGAACTTGTGTCTGACTGTCACCTGACTGCTCTCCGATCATCTGTGCCGTTTCTTTTCCATCCCACTTCCCACCCACTGGGTCGGAAGTTAAATCAGTACGCTTACCCTGCCTACTTAACGCATCCAACCGCATTTTATAGGCAAACGCCTTTTCTGAGGGAAGTATCTGCGACCGCTGGTAATTGCTTTCCACCATAAGGACGGTGGCGGCATCACGGTCAAGGTCTACGACCTCGCAGCGAAGTGCTTCAAACCCGGCAAGCTCACAAGCTCGTTTTCGCCTGTGACCGGAAATCAGCTCATATCTGCCGTCCTCTTTCTGACGGACGGTAGCCGGAGTAATGACTCCTCGCTCCTTGACGCTCTCCACAAGCTGTATCATATCCTCGTCGTTCCGTACCTTAAATGGGTGGTCGGGAAAATCGTCGATCAGCTCAAGGGGAATATCTCGGATTTTACTGAGCTTGGCATCGTCCCGAAGCTCCTGTGTAGAAAACAGGTCATCGAGCGTCGGCAGAGTGAAGTCGCTCTTTCTTCCTGCCATCGGCAGACACCTCCTTTGCGAACTCGGCATAAGCCTTTGCAACAGGACTGCTCGGCTCATACTTGTAGATGCTTACGCCCTTGGAAGCAACCTCTGCGGCTTTCACTGCCATAGGGATGGAAGAACGGTATATCTTAATAACGCTCCCAAAGTTCTTTCGCAGTGCGTCGGCAGTGCTTTTTGCGAGGTTGGTGCGGTTATCTACGATATTCAATAGGATACCGTCGATTCGCAGGCTCGGATTAATGTACTGCCTGACCTTTCCAATGGTCTGCATCAGTTGGGTCATTCCCTTTGCCGGAAGATATTGCGCCTGCACGGGAATGATTACGCTATCTGCCGCCGCCAGCGCATTCAGAGTGACCATACCGAGCGAAGGCATACAATCAATCAGTACATAGTCATAATTGTCTTTGACCTTGCTCAAATAGCTTCTCAGAATGGTTTCACGGCTCATTGCGGTGACAAGCATCATTTCCATAGCGGACAGCTCGATGTTAGCAGGGAGCAAATCGACATTTTCCTCGTGATGCAGAATACCGCTTTGCGGGTCTGTATGATCTTCACGGATAACCCCGGAGAGCTTGTCGGTAATGGTCGTCGTAAGACTGTCATTATCTCGCCACCCAAGGCAAGTTGTGAGGTCGCCCTGTGGGTCGGCATCTACAAGGAGTACCTTCTTGCCGAGTCGTGCAAGTCCAACACCCAAATTGACCGTTGTGGTCGTTTTGCCTGTGCCGCCTTTCTGATTGCAGATAGCAATGGTTTTACAGTTTGGCATTTCGCTTTTCCTCCTTCTTATTAGATTTGGATCGCTTGATCCACCAAAACACAGGAAGCGGAGTCCTGTGCTTTGGTGGTCGCATTTAACTCGATCTCATCCCCCAAATGCGTAAAAGGAAATCAACAGGCGTTCGGTTGCTGACCAAACTCATAGGACTCTCACCTCTGCCGGGTACTCCGCCAGCCCCATAGGGAAGTATCATTGTCCCTGAATCGTTTCATCGCCTTATCCGTAGCAAGCGGATATTTCAGAATGGTTCGGAATCGCTACCAACCTTGCTTTCCGTGATAACCCTTTCGGGCAGGAAGTTCGTGGCGCACCTTCATCCGGCTGGGGCTTTCGCCCCCAATCAGGAATGTACCTGTTGAGTGTGTATTCTGTTTTCAAGGATCACGAGGAAACTTGTTTTGTCCCTCAATAGATAGCCAGCGAGAAGGCTGATTTTTTAACCCCCTACTAACCAACTGGGAAATCTTTCTCGATTTGTACGAAGTTATTTTTCAAATTTTTCTTAAAGATGCAAAAGAGGCACAGCCAACGGATCAATCCGAAGGCTGTACCTCTGTATTTTGGTATTCTCTTTTCTCCAAATGGTGTTGAGAAAATGATAGGTTTATGGTATAATGCTGTTAATCTTCTGGAAGGAGAACTGTTTGATGACGCCTTTAAGTGAGTTAATACAGGTCATGCGCAAGAAAGCCCTGCTGTCACAGAAAGATTTTGCAAAAGCGCTGAATGTATCCGTTGGAACGATAAACCGTTGGGAAAACGCCAAAACCAAGCCGAATATCACGGCAATGAAAAAAATCAAGGCATTTTGTGAAGAAAACGACATCCCCTTTGATGAAATCGAAGCGGCGTGGA